>VOFB01000413.1_pt1 | contig 22001 bp, 21 predicted proteins | sample 5384141 | NCBI WGS metagenome assembly VOFB01 (sample SAMN12384721, study PRJNA508395) | human gut metagenome | isolation source: healthy gut A | host: Homo sapiens | reverse complement strand
CGCCCCCGTGGAAACCGCACCCGCGCAGGAAGCGAAAGAGGAGCGCCGCCCCGACGGCGGCACTCCCCGTAAAACCGGATTGCGGCGGAAAGCTACTCCTTCACGCAGCGCAGCGACATGCCCTGCGAACGCTTGTCTTTGCTGACTTTGAGCATTCGCTTGCTATCGATGATGAACATATACTGACCGTAAAGATCGGGATAGAGTTCCAAATTGTCCGAAGCCTTGCCCTTCGTTCCGATCCACAGGCCGCTGTAAGGATTGGCCTCGGTATAATCCAGCCCTCCGGAAGCGTAGGCGCGCGTACCGGTCGTGGGGAACCACTGTCCCTCCTGCTCGAAACCGCGATTGGCTTCGTCCCACTTCCCTGCGGTATAGACGAGCCATGCGTAGGGCGTATTGCCGTCGGCGTCGCAGACCGGAACCTTATAGCCCACGGGGCAGGGATCGTAGATCGTCTTCTTCCTGCTCTCGCCGCCCCAGTAGTCGTCGTTCGACACGTCGACCCAGTCGCCGGTCTTATAATCGTTTTCGACGATCTCTTCGCCGTACTCGTCCTCCACGCCCGTATGCTTGTAGGTCATCGCATAGAATACCGCCGGATTCCGGATCGATTTCTCGATCGTCCCGTGGAATTCCGCCGTCAGACCGAACTTCGGCAACACACGGTTGTCGATGCCGTAGACCTCAGGCTCGCCGTCGACCTCGTAGGTGTAATCCTCGTTCATGATCGTAAAAGCCGTCGTACCGGGGAACGGATCTTTGCGCCCCCACTGGTAGAGCAGCCCGTGCGAATCGAAACTGCCGCGCTCGACGGTCAGCGCACCCAGATTGCGGTCCATGAAACTCCACGTCGTCCCCGACGCATTGGGAGCCGTCGTGAAGAGCGACGCCGACGGATCGTTGCTCTCCAACGGACACATCCTCCTGGAAGGCGTGCCGGGACTGGCCAAGACGCTGGCCATCACTACGCTGGCAAAGGCCGTGGACGCCGGATTCTCGCGCATACAGTTCACGCCCCGACCTGCTGCCGGCAGACCTGATCGGTACACTGATCTACTCGCAGAAGAACGAGGAGTTCGTGGTCAAGAAAGGCCCCGTGTTCGCCAACTTCGTGCTCGCGGACGAGATCAACCGCTCCCCGGCCAAGGTGCAGTCGGCACTGCTCGAAGCCATGCAGGAGCGGCAGGTGACCATCGGCGACCAGACCTACCCGCTGCCGCAGCCGTTCCTGGTGCTGGCGACGCAGAACCCGCCTGGAGCAAGAGGGTACTTACCCGCTGCCCGAGGCGCAGGTCGATCGTTTCATGCTCAAGGCCAAGATCTCCTACCCCCAAGAAGCAGGAGGAGCGCGACATTATGCGTATGAATCTGGCCGGGGAAGGACTCCCGAAGGTCAATAAAGTGACTTCGCCCGAAGACATCGTCAAGGCGCGCCGCGTGGTGGAGAGGTCTACATGGACGAGAAGATCGAGAAATACATCGTCGACATCATCTTCGCTACCCGCGAGCCGGCGGAATACAACCTGCAGAAGTTGCAGCCCCTGATCGCATACGGAGGTTCGCCCCGTGCCTCGATCTCGCTGGCGAAGGCTGCACGGGCCTACGCCTTCATCCGCCGCCGGGGTTACGTCATTCCCGAAGACGTGCGGGCCGTCTGCCACGACGTGCTGCGTCACCGCATCGGCCTGACGTACGAAGCCGAGGCCGAGAACATCACCTCGGAAGAGATCATCACCGACATCCTCAACAACGTAATCGTACCCTAATTGATGCAGGAGACCGAGAACGATATTCTGAAACGCGTCCGGAAGATCGAGATCAAGACCCGGGGTCTTTCCAACGAGATCTTCGCCGGAAAGTATCATACGGCTTTCCGGGGACGGGGCATGTCGTTTTCCGAAGTCAGGGAGTACCGTGCGGGCGACGACGTGCGCGACATCGACTGGAACGTCACGGCCCGCTCGCGCACGCCCCACATCAAGGTCTACGAAGAGGAGCGCGAGCTGACGATGATGCTCCTGGTGGATGTCAGCGGCTCCCGGATGTTCGGCACCACGGACCGCCTGAAGAAAAACCTGCAAACCGAAATCGCCGCCGTGCTGGCCTTCTCGGCCTCGGAGAACAACGACAAGGTGGGCTGCATCTTCTTCTCCGACCGGATCGAGAAATTCATCCCCCCGAAAAAGGGGCGCAGCCATATCCTGGCCATCATCCGCGAACTGGTCGGCTTCGAGCCGCAATCGCGGGGGACCCGTATTTCGGAAGCGCTGCGTTTCCTGACCAACGTCACCAAAAAACACTGCACGGCCTTCCTGCTCTCGGACTTTCTCGATCCCGGCAAGGACCGTACGGCGCTCGAGGACGCGCTCAAGATCGCTTCCGGAAAACACGACCTGGTGGGAATCCGCGTCAGCGACCCCCGCGAAGCCGAACTGCCCGACGTAGGGATCGTCGAAATGAAAGACGCCGAAACGGGCCGAAAAGCGTGGGTGGACACCTCCTCGGCCCGGGTGCGGGAGCACTACGCCCGCGTCTGGCAGGAGCGGAGCGCCGCCATCCTCTCGGCGCTCAAACACCACCGCATCGACACGGCCGAGGTATCGACCGACGGGGATTACGTCGTGGAACTCATCAAACTATTCAAACAGCGATGAAGTCGATCCCAAATAACCCGGCATCAACCTGCTCTCCGTTCGCACGCAACGGCGGTATTCAACCGTCCGCCGCCGCAGAGCGGCAAAATGCCGCGCAAACACCTCCTTCGGAAGCGGTGCCCGTCGGCCTGCGGTCTTCGGGTCGTCCGAAAGCCGGTCGGACATCCATCACGAAAAGAGTAAAAACAGCTCTGGCGACAGCTCTTCTGACGGGGCTGACGACCGTTCTGTACGCCGCACCGCCGACGATCACCGCCCGCGTCGAACCCGACAGCATCGGAATCGGCGACCGCTTCGACGTGGTGATCGACGTCGATCGTGATTTGGTGCAGGTCGTGGAATTTCCCACCTTCAACCCGCCTCCGCAGAGCGGACTGGAGGTCGTCGAATCGCATCCGGTGGACACCCTCCGGCGCGACGGACGTCACCTGAGCCTGCGCAAACGCTACACGCTGGCGGCGTTCGAGGAGGGCAACCTCGGCCTGGGACGCGCACAAGTGCTCTATCTGGACAAGAACATCACCGACACGCTCTATACCGCCGACACCCTGCGGCTGCAGGTGGGAACCTTTCAGATCGACTCCACGTCGCACACGATCTACGACATCAAAGCCCAGCGCACGCTGCCCTTCCGCTACGGCGAAATCAGCGGCTACGTCCTCTGGAGCCTGCTGGGTTTGATCGTCCTGGGCGGCGCGATCTACGCAGGCCGCCGCCTGATGGCCCGCTACGCCCGCAAGGTACGCGACATCTTCCGTCCCGCACCGCCCCTGCCGCCCCACATCGCGGCCATCCAAGCGCTCGAAACGCTCCACAACCAGAAACTCTGGCAGAGCGGACGCCACAAACAGTATTACTCGGGCCTGACGGACATCCTGCGCACTTATCTGGCCGGACGATACGGCTTCGGCGCGATGGAGATGACCTCTGACGAAATTCTCGCGGCAGTCCGCCGTTACGACCTGCCGCAGAAATGCGTCATGGACCTGCAGGCGATCCTCCGGGACGCCGACCTGGCGAAATTCGCCAAAGCCCAGTCCGAAGGGACGACCAACGAAGACAACTACCTGAACGCCTACTATTTCGTCGAGGAGACCAAGCCTGCGGAAATCGCGGAGGAGGGCACCGAACAGGACGACACCCAATAGCATCCGACACGCCATGCCAAACAGAATCCTACTGATATTCATCACCCTGTTGCTCGGAATCGGCAGCGCCTCGGCCCAGAAATACCCCGAGCGCAGCCTCGTGCGCAAGGGCAACCGGGATTTCGCGAAGGAGCGGTACGACCGCAGCATCGAACGCTACACGCAGGCGCTCGAAGCGGCCCCCGAAAACTTCGAGGCCGCCTACAACCTGGGGGGGCGCCCTCTACCGTACCGAAAAATACGAGGAGGCGGCCAAGATGCTCGAACGCATCGCCGCAGACTCCACCCGCACCGACCAGGAACGGGCCGAGGCTTTCTACAACCTCGGCAACGCCCAATTCAAACAGGAAAAATACCCGGAAGCGCTCGAAAGCTACAAGAACTCCCTGCGGATGAATCCTGCCGACCAGGAGGCCAAGTACAACTACGCCTACACCAAGCGACTGCTGCAAAAACAGCAGAACGAGGATCAAAACAAAGATCAGAACAAGGACCAGCAGAACAGCGGCGGTCAGGATCAGAATCAAGACAAAAACAAGGATAATAATTCGGACAAAGACCGGCAGCAGGACAAGGGCGGCGAGCAACAGGATCAACAAGACCGGCAGAACGGTCAGAATGATCCCGACAAGAACGGACAAAATCCCGACGAACAGCCGCAGGATTCCGACAAGCCGGACAGCGACGACCGGCAGCCCGGCCAACCCCGCGAAAACGGCATCTCCCCGGAAGAACAGGAACGGATGCTGGATGCGATCCAGACCCAGGAGGACAAGACCCAGGAGAAACTCAAGGAGAAAGCCGGGGTCGTGGTACGCGGCAATAAAAACTGGTAACGAATCAATTCTGAAACGGCTATGCAATTCGCCTCTCCATACTTTTTGTGGCTGCTCGCGGTCATTCCGCTCATGGTGGTCTATTACGTCTGGCGGACCCGTCAGGGCGGCGCTTCGATCCAAGTATCGACCATCGACGGTGTCGCCGAAGCACCGCGCACCGTACGTTATTACCTGCGGCATCTGCCTTTCGCGCTGCGCTGCGCGGCCGTCGCGCTCCTCATCGTAGCGCTGGCCCGCCCCCAATCGGTCGATGAAGGCTCGACGAGCAACACCGAAGGCATCGACATCGTGCTGGCGATCGATATTTCGACCTCGATGCTGGCCCAGGACCTCCAGCCCGACCGCATCCAGGCAGCCAAGCAGGTCGCCGGCAACTTCATCACCGACCGCCCCGGAGACCGCATCGGACTGGTGGCCTTCGCGGGCGAAGCCTTCACCCAAAGCCCGCTGACGACCGATCAGGGAACGCTGCAAACCCTGCTGGGACGCCTGCGCAGCGGCGTGGTGGAGGACGGCACGGCCATCGGCAACGGACTGGCGACGGCAATCAACCGCCTGCGCGAGAGCAACGCCAAGAGCAAGGTCATCATCCTGCTGACCGACGGAGAGAACAACCGGGGCGAAATCGCTCCCCTCACGGCTGCCGAGATCGCCAAGGCGCAGGGCATCCGCGTCTACACGATCGGCGTCGGCACACGCGGCACGGCCCCCTATCCGACGGTGGACTTCTTCGGGAACCCGACCGTCGTGCAGGCCAAGGTGCAGATCGACGAAAAGATACTCGGCGAGATCGCCGATCTCACGGGCGGCCGTTACTTCCGCGCCACGGACAACGCCAAACTACAGTCCATCTACGACGAAATCAACCAGCTCGAAAAGAGCAAGGTCGAAATATCGCAATACACCACCTACACCGAGGAGTACCTCCGCTGGGCAGCGGCGGCTCTGGCCCTGCTGCTCGTGGAATTTCTGTTGCGTACCCTCTGGTTAAAATCCCTGCCGTAATGTTCAGATTCGCATATCCCGAATACCTCTGCTGCTGTGGCTCCTCCCGTTGCTCGTCGCCGTATGGACGGCCGCCGGACAGCTCGCACGCCGGCGCCTCAGCCGTTTCGGCCGGCTCGAAACCATCCGTCCGCTCATGCCCGACGCTTCTACGGGGCGCCGGCGTCTGAAATTCATCCTGTACCTCACGGCATTCGCCCTGCTCACCCTGGCGCTCGCACGGCCGCAGCTGGGTTCGAAACTCCGCGAGGTGGAGAGCCGGGGTATCGAGATGATGCTCGTGGTCGATGTTTCGAACTCGATGCTGGCCGAGGATTTCGAGCCCAACCGCCTCGAACGCACCAAATACGCCATCAACAAGCTATTCGACGGACTCAAGCAGGATCGCGTGGGACTGGTCGTCTTCGCGGGCGACGCCGTAGTGCAACTGCCGATCACCTCGGACTACCGCATGGCCAAAGCCTTTGCCCGCAGAATATCCAGCTCCGCAAGGCGTCGTACCGGTTGGCCGCAGCCCTCAACCGGATTTTCGGAGAGTGATTCTCCCCCGCGGTGCCACAGGCGTCTACCGCCCCATCGCAGAACGACGTCGAGGCGAACGATCCATCCGGCATGACAGCTATTTTCCGATCTTCCGGCCCTTCATGTCGAACGCCTCCGCACACCCGTCCGCGATCATGTAGATGCGCCCCTCTTCGAACTCGCCGCGCACAGCGGGATTCACACCGTCCGTCGGCGGAGTGTCCTGCGTATCGAAGAGCGTGTCGAGCACATAAATTCCCGCTCGATAATACCCCGCATCGTAGCGGCAGGGAACGATCAACCGGCCGCGTCGATCCAGTACGCCCCATTTTCCATCTTTACGCACGAAGGCGAAACGATCGAACAGGGGATAGGCCAGCTCGTACTCGCAGGCGACGACCAACCGGCCCCGACGATCGACACAGCCCCATTTCCCGTCGGAAGCGAGCAGGTCCCGCCCGACGCCGTGGAACTTCCGTCCGTCGTTGACGAACGACACCCCGCCAACAATCGGGGTCATGAAACCGTAGACGGGTGTGATCCGTTCGCCGTCGCGATCGATCAACGCCGTGGGACATGGCGTGTAGAGGGGAATCCGATCCCGATCCGTCCCCGTCTTCACCATCGCCACCTCCTCGTCGAAACCGTATTGGCCGAAACTTCCGGCCCAATCGTACCGGAACGGGACGACCGTTTCGCCGCTCCGGTCGATATACCCCCATTTGCCGTCCCGTTCGACGACGGCACGATCGCCGACGAACTGACCGGCCCAGTCGTAAAACTCGCGGAAGGCGAGTTCGCCGTAACGATCCGTAAAATAAAACGGTTGATGACTGCCGCCGTTACGCATGGCATAGAGCTCAGGGCGCTGCGCCGCGCAAGCCGACAGAAGCGCCGGAAGAAGAGCGGCAGAAAGGATTCGCAGAAAATGTTTCCGATTCATTCGATCCGACAATTATGGGTTCGACAGGTTTTCAATATCCGATGCACGTTTCGAAATCGCGGACACTCTCCCATTGGACAAGAATCCAACAATCGCTGCCTTCGGAATTCGTATCGTATTGGTACCTCTTTCCGACGGGAACTTTTCTTCCGTCCCGCTCCTCATAGACGACCTCTCCGATTTCGGGTTTCTCCCCCGCCGAATAAATCTGTACATCCGTCACGACTTGTCCCGCGTATATGCCGAATTTCACGCGGTCCGCCGTCACGGGACCGGCAATACCGACATCGATTCCGCGAAAATGAATCGTAAATCCGCTATACCATACCTCAAAAGGCTCGTTATACTGGATATAATCGCGAGGAAGGAAATGAAGTACATCCCATGTATAAAAAAACGGCGTTTTTTTCAAAAAATGCGTAGCGAATTCGATTGCCTGCGATTCGCTCAAATTATCCTTCGTAAATAAAAGCGAGACTTCATTATCTCCTGCCCGGGTCTGCGAAACGGGGGTCGCAGTAATTTCCGCCTTCGAACAGGAGCAGAATACGGAACCCGCAAAAATCACGAAAAAAAATCGCTGTACTTTTCATAACGATACGAATTAAAAGGTCAGACTGAAAGCTCGTACGAACGTATTACGAATTTACAGCAATGAGAGACGACGTACAATACCGTTTTTTAGGTATTTACGACAATCCCCGTATGAAGGCGTGTTCCGCGAAGATACCGTGCAAACGAAGAGAAGTTCCATCACAGCTTCGCTCTCTTCGGAGGAATGCGAGTTCGGTTCCCGTCCCAAAAAAGCGGCGGCAGATAGTACATCTGCCGCCGCTATCGTCATCCCCCTCCGCAAAGCACCGTCCGCAACAAGGCGAACCATGCCGAAGCGAGAAAAGGCGCACGAAAATGCACCGAAACCCTGCCCCGCGGGAAGGAAAGGCTAATAGTATTTGACCGGCTCGCCGACGATCGCCGACAACAGGGCGTTGGCTACCGACGACGCACCGATACGGAAGAACTGCGGCGTGAGCCACCGCTCGCCCAGAATCTCCCGAACGACCGTATAGTAGAGCACCGCGTCGGCCGCCGAACGTACGCCGCCGGCAGGCTTGAAGCCGACCATGCGGCCCGTCTTGTCGTAGTAGTCCCGAATGGCACGGCACATCACCACCGCCGCCTCGGGAGTCGCTGCGACGTCGATCTTGCCCGTCGAGGTCTTTACGAAATCGGCACCTGCGAACATCGACAACAACGCGGCGCGGCGGATCAGCTCGGGCGTCTTCAACGCACCCGTTTCTAGAATCACCTTCAACACCACGTCTTCGCCGGCCTCGCCGCGCAACACTTCGACTTCGTTGGCCACCTCGTCGTAATGTCCTTCGAGCATCTTGCCGACGTTGATGACGATGTCGATCTCGTCGGCTCCGTTCTCGACGGCCATCGCCGTTTCGAGCATCTTCACTTCCAGAAAGGTCTGCGACGAAGGAAATCCGCCCGCGACGCTCGTAATGCGCATCGGCGTATCGTCCACGGCGAGCCCGACCGTTTCGACGAACGGCGGATAGATGCAGATGGACGCGACATTGGCGATCGCGGGATAATTCGTATAGAACTCCACGGCCTTCCGTGCAAAAGCCGTCACCGACTCCACCGAATCGCTGCACGAAAGGGTCGTCAGGTCGATGGCCGAGTAGCAAAGCCTGTAAACCTCGTCCGTTTCGTATCCCTTCGCGGCTGCCCGAATGCGTGCGACCTCTTCGGCCACCTGCGCTTCGCTCGGGGCCGGAGCATATTCCGATAGATGATTTGCGTACTCCATAACAAGACAGTTTTCTCTACTATACAAATATAACCATTTTTCCGCTACACACGCAGAATTCCGACCAAAATATCAAAAAAATTCCGGGCTCGAACCGAACCCGGAATTCGTAATCCGTACATCCCCGCTTATCGGAGAGCAGCGTATTCTCAGAACTTGAAACCGCTCTTGAACAGGGGCTTGAGGTTGACATCCTTCGACGCCTTCTTCGCCAGGGCGGAATCCTTGGCGACGGCAGCCTTCAACTGGGCGCCGGCAGTCTTCATATCGCCCTCCTTGGTTGCGATCACGGCGCGCAGGTAATCCGCATCGGCCGAGTTCTCGCCGGCCAGCGCCTTCTTGGCAGCCGACAGGTCGTTGTTCATCACGGCAGCCACGGCAGCGTTGTAGCCTTTGAGCTTGGCAGCGGCGTCGCCGTACTGGCCCTGAGCGGCAGCGATCAGGCTCTTGGTCTGAGCGTCTGCGGCAGCGGCGTATTTCTTCGCCTCGTCCACGTTACCGGCAGCCAGGTTGGCCAGTGCCAGATTCGAGTTCAGTTCCTGCGTGTTGCCGCCGAGCTTCACGGCCTGCGTTAATGCGGCCAACGCCTTGTCGGCATCGCCCATTTGGAGATAGGCGGCACCGAGGTTGGTGTAGGCGCGCGAATCGTCGTACTTCTTGGCAGCGTACTCCAACACCTTCGCCTTCACGGCATTATCCTCAATCAACGTGGCGACGTGGAGCAGCTCCTCGTTGTTCAGCTCATCGAGCTTGCCGCTGTTGACCAGCGCCTGCATCTCGGCGTCGCTCTTACCGGTGATCTCCATGTTGTTGACCAGCTGGGCGCGGCGCAGTTTCGGCAGCACGTCCTCTTTGAGTTCGCCGTAAACCGACGACATGTTCTTGATCTGGTTCTCGCGCTCGGCCGACGAATCGTACATGCTCAGCACCTGAAGAATCAGATCCTTGTCCTGGATGTTCGACTTCTCGACCATCTCCTTGAAACCTTCCCAGTCCTCGCCGTAACCGGCAGCGTCGATATTGAAACCGTACTCGGCCAGGATCTTCTCGACGGCCTTGCGACCGGTTTCGCTACGTGCGCTGGCCAGCTTGTCGTTGAACTTCTCAGGACCGTCGGGCGAAGCGTAGCCGTTCACATAGAGGCTCTGCGCGATGCGGTCGTTCTCCTTGTTGGCCACAGCGGTCTTCTCGAACTCGGAGAGCTGTTCGTTCTCTTTGAGCGCTTTCTGGTTCACCACCGAACTGTTGATCTTGTAGAGGATCTCGGCCTTGTCTACCTGATTCGTCGTACGCTTGTAGTTGTTGGCAGCCGTAGCGGCAGCGTCGCCGAAGTTGAAATCTTTCTGCATCGTGTTGACGCCCTCGGCGATGAACACGCCGCACTGAGCGCGCAGCGCCATGGCCTCGGCCGACTTCGGATTGGCCAGCACGGCCGCTTCCTCCTTCGTCACGGGTTTGCCCGTAGCGGCGTTGAACATCACGTACTCGCTGGCGCCGTTGCACTTGCTCTCGATCAAAACGCGCAACTCGCTCTGCTCCATACGGTCGTCGTAGGGGAATTCGACATGCTGCGTGTAGGTACCGCCGTTGTCAGCCGAAATAACGGTATAGTTGTCATTCACCTTCTCGCCCTGGACGTATTTCGGAGTACCGGCCACTTCGCCGCCCTCGAACACGATCACCGGCGTCAGACGCAACGTAGCTTTCTTGTTGAAGTAAGCTGCCGGGAAGTTCACCGTAATGTCGGCGCTCACAACGCCGTTGTTGAGCGTCAGCACCTTCGGCGTGCACGAGTAAGTAACCTCATCCTGTTTCTTACCCATCTTCTTGAAACAGTTGCAACCCGACAAGGTCAAGGCAGCTGCGGCAAGAACCAAGCTAATTTTTACTAAGTTCTTCATAATTAATTAGTTATTAAAAATTGTTGTGCATTGATTTCGTCTCTTTCCGTTTGCCTCCGCTCCACGTACCCCATTCCCGAGGCCGTTTGCAGCAGAATACATGCAAATATATAAAACCCATGCAGATTATGCAACTTTTTCCGTAAAAAAACCACCTCGAACTTTCGTTCGAAGCGGTTTTCGATCGCCGGCGCACGAAAACGCCGTCTATTTCGCGTCGGAACGCATCCGACGGATCAGTCGCGGTGCCGGTCGTCGCGGCGACGCTCGCGGTCGCCCCGCGGACGGCGTTCACGCTCGACATATCCTTCGGGCTTCGGAAGAAGCGCGCGGTGCGAGAGTTTCAGCTTGCCGGTCTTCTCGTCGACGCCGATGAGTTTCACGTCGATCATCTCGCCCTCTTTCAGGCCGCTCTCCTCCATCGTCTCGAACCGTTTCCAGTCGATCTCCGAGATATGGAGCAGGGCGTCCTTGCCGGGCATGATCTCGACGAACGCACCGAAGGTGACGATCGAACGGATCTTACCGTGGTACGTCTCGCCGATCTCCGGGATCGCAACGATGGCCTTGATGCGGTTCAGCGCGCCGTCGAGTGCGGACTTGTCCTGACCGAAGACGTCGACGATACCCTTATGGTCGACCTCGGTGATCGTGATGGTCGTACCCGTGGTCTTCTGGATGTCCTGGATCACCTTGCCGCCGGGGCCGATCACGGCGCCGATCATATCCTGCGGGATAGTGATCTGTACGATGCGCGGTACGAAAGGCTTGTAGTCCTCGCGCGGTTCGGCGATGCACTCGGTGATCTTGTCGAGGATGTGCAGGCGTCCCTTGCGGGCCTGCTCCAGCGCTGCGGCCAGCACCTCGTAGGAGAGGCCGTCGACCTTGATATCCATTTGCGTGGCGGTGATACCGTCGCGGGTACCCGTCACCTTGAAGTCCATGTCGCCCAGATGATCCTCGTCGCCCAGGATGTCCGACAGCACGGCCCACTTGCCGCTCTCGGAATCCGAGATCAGACCCATGGCGATGCCCGACACGGGCTTGCTGCAGTTTCACGCCGGCATCCATGAGGGCCAGCGTACCGGCGCAAACGGTGGCCATCGACGACGAACCGTTCGATTCCAGAATGTCCGACACGACGCGCACGGCGTAGGGATTCTCCTCGCCCAGCGGAATCATCGGTTTGAGGGCGCGCCATGCCAGGTGGCCGTGGCCGATCTCACGACGGCTCAGACCGCGGGCGGCCTTCGCCTCGCCCGTCGAGAAGGGCGGGAAATTATAGTGGAGCACGAACTGCTCGGTACCCTGCACCAGCACTTCGTCCTTGACTGCTTTTCGTCGAGTTTCGTACCGAGCGTAACGCTGGTCAGCGACTGCGTTTCGCCGCGCGTGAAGATCGCCGAGCCGTGGGCTGCGGGCAGGTAGTCCACCTCGCACCAGATCGGACGGATCTCGTCGGTCTTGCGGCCGTCGAGACGCTTGCCCTCGTCGAGGATCATGTTGCGCATGGCCTTCTTCTGCACGTCGTCGTGGAAATATTTGTGGATCAGCGTGGCTTTCTCCGCCAGCTCCTCCTCGCTGTAACGCGCTGCGAACTCGGCCTCGAGGGCGTTGAACTTATTCCTCGCGCTCGTGCTTCATCGTGCCGCTCGTGGCGATGGCGTAAGCCTTGTCGTAAAGCTCGCTGATAATCGTCTGGCGCAGCTGTTCGTCGTTGACCTCATGGCAGTAGGTGCGTTTCACGTCCTTGCCCAGTTCTTTCGCGAGTTCGATCTGTACGGCGCAGTGCTTCTTGATCTCCTCGTGTGCGAACTTGATGGCTCCGAGCATCACCTCTTCGGAAACCTCCTTCATCTCGCCTTCGACCATCAGGATGTTGTCGATCGTACCGCCGACCATGATGTCGAGGTCGACCTTGCCCATCTCCGAATAGTTGGGGTTGATGACGTAGTTGCCGTCGATGCGAGCCACGCGCACCTCCGAAATCGGGCCGCCGAAGGGGATGTCCGACACGGCCAGTGCGGCCGAGGCGGCCAGACCGGCCAGCGCGTCGGGCTGGATGTCCTTGTCGGCCGAGATGAGGTTCACCGTCACGTAAACCTCGGCGTGGTAATCTGCGGGGAACAGGGGGCGGAGGGCTCGGTCGATCAGGCGCGCGACGAGCACTTCGCTGTCGTTGGCCTTGCCTTCGCGCTTCATGAAGCCGCCGGGGTAGCGTCCGCAGGCGGCGTACTTCTCTTTGTACTCCACCTGGAGCGGCATGAAATCGGTGTCGGGTTTTGCGTCCTTGGCGGCCACCACGGTACCCAGGAGCATCGTATCTCCCATCTTGACTACCACGGAGCCGTCGGCCTGCTTGGCCAGTTTGCCCGTTTCGATCTCGATCTGGCGTCCGTCGGCCAGCGTGATGAACTTGTGAACGGCGTTGTACAGCTTCTTTTCTTCCATAAAAATCTAAACCTATAATGTTTTTCGAATCGTTGTCCTTTACGAAAATGAAGGCAACCCCTCGTTGGGAATTGCCCTCATTTCTCCCTCGCGGATTATCGGCGGAGGTTGAGCGTCTTGACGATGGCGCGGTAGCGCTCGATGTCGACCTCCTTCAGGTACTCCAGCAACGCGCGGCGCTTACCGACCAGACGCAGCAGCGCGCGCTGCGTGCCGAAGTCGTGCTTGTTGCTTTTGAGGTGTTCTGTAAGGTGGCTGATACGGTACGAAAACAACGCGATCTGGCTCTCGGGCGAACCCGTGTCGGTTGTTCACGCCAGAGCGTGGCGCAAAGGTACACTAAATTTATTTAGAAACCAATTGTTTGGCCGAAAAAAAGCATACTCCGCCCGCGCTTCGTGCGTCGATTCCCGCGAAATTCGCCATATTCGGCTTGCGCCTTGGATACTCCCGCCCGGCAAAATGCAAACGAGTTTGCTTTTGCCCTCGCTTATCCGTATCTTTGACTGCGTCTTAATACTTCGTCTCGGCATAATCAAGCTGACGCTTGCTTTCGCGCTCGATTTTCCGTATCTTTGACTTCGTCGAAGACACTCCCGTTCGGCAATGTTCAAATAAATTTGACATTGCTCTCACTTATCCGTATCTTTGTCGCGGATTCAACTTTTCCATACGATGAAATTCTCCGCATACCGCCTCGTCCTGCTCCTCGCAGCGCTGCTCTGCGTGGCAGGCTGCCGCCCGTCGACGCACTACGTCACGGTCGAGGGTTCCGTACTCGGAACGACCTTCCGCATCAAAGCCCGGACGACCCTGCCGGCCGACGAAATCTACACCGAAGTCATGGCGCTCGACGAAGAGATGAAACATTCGATGTCGATCTTCGACGAGACGTCGCTGCTGAGCCGCATCAACCGCGGCGAGAGCGACTCGCTCGACAGCCACCTGATCTACAACATTCTGGCCGCCGACTCCGTGAGCCGTCTGAGCGACGGCATGTACGACATCACCGTCAAACCGCTCGTCGAAGCGTGGGGTTTCGCCGGAAAAGAGGGACAGAAAACACCGAACATCGATTCGATCCTGCCGCTGGTGGGCTACCGCAAAATCCGCATCGAAGGGAACCGGCTCGTCAAGGACGATCCGCGCATCCAGCTCGACTTCAACTCGATCGGCAAGGGCTACATGGTCGACCTGATCGCCCGCATGCTCGAACGAAACGGCTCGGAGAACTACCTGGTGACGATCGCCGGCAGCGGCCGCTGCCGGGGTGTGAACGAGCAGGGCGGAAAATGGCGCATCGGCATCGAAACCCCTTACGACAACAATTTCTCGGACCGGGATCTGCAACGTATCGCGGAGGTGACCGACATCAGCTACACCACTTCGGGCAACTACCGCCGCTTCTACTATACCCCCGACGGCCGCAAGATCGCACACACGATCGACCCCGTCACAGGCCGGAGCGCCGTCTCGCGGCTGCTCTCGGCCACGGTCTTCTGCGACAATGCCGCACGCGCCGACGCGCTGGGGACGATGTTCATGTCGCTCGGCTCGGAACGCGCCGTGGCGAAGGCCCGCGAACTGGAACGCGAAGGGGTGATGGCCTACTTCATCTTCGCTACCGAGAAGGCCGACGGGCGACAGCGCGACGAATCCCCCGACGATTACGAAACATGGGCTTCGCCGGCCCTCGAAAAACTGTTGAAACGTTAACCTATCCATGCAAAAAGCGCTCTTTCTCTACAATCCCGCCGCAGGACGCGGCCGCATCGCCCGCAACGTCGGGGGCATCGTGGACATCTTCTCCGAAAACGGGTGGGAACTCACGCCCGAAAAGATCGACTTCGGACGCAACCCGTTCGACGCGCATCCCGACATCCGGATGGTCGTCGTCGCCGGCGGCGACGGCACGGTCAATTACGTCGTCAACCGGATGCGCGAACGGGGGCTGTCGCTCGAACTGGGCATCATCCCCGCAGGCACGGCCAACGATTTCGCCGGCATCGTCGGCATGGCCAAGAACCCGCTCGAAGCGGCCCGACAGATCGTCACGGGCGAGGTGCAGGCGCTCGATTGCGGCGTGGTCAACGGACTGCATTTCGTCAACATCTTCTCGTTCGGCATCTTCACCACCACTTCGCAGCGCACGCCCGACGAACGCAAGCACCGTCTGGGCAAGCTGGCTTATATCATGGAGGGCATCAAGGAGCTGCGCCATATGCACGCCATTCCGCTGCATGTGCGCACCGAGAACGGGGAGTTCGATTTCAACGCACTCATGGCACTCGTCTTCAACGGCGAAACGGCCGGCGGGTTCCGGCTGGCCAACACGTCGAGCGTGCGCGACGGAATATTCGACTGCCTGCTGCTCGAAAAGCGCAACTTCCTCGTATCCTGCTTCGCCATGGTACGCTACCTCTGCGGCGGCCATCCCCGCAGCGTCCGGCACCTGCGCGCAGCGACGTTGCAGATCTCCTCGCCCATCGACGAACCCACCGACGTCGACGGCCAGCGGGGCGCCCGCTTCCCGCTCGACGTGCGCTGCCTGCCCGGCCTGCTGCGCGTGGTCTGCCCGCGCGACGGCAGAAGATAATCCGGCCCGGCCTCTCCCGTACCGAACGGATTCGAAGACGATTTCCGGTGAATAAATTCCGAATTCGTTCGTTAATCGCCGTTTTTTGTTACCTTTGCCGTCGATTCAGACAATCGATGAGACGAAAAACGGGCTATAAGATCCTGCTTGCCGCGATGATGGCGCTGGCCATTGCCAACGTTTACGTGGGCAAGGCGCTCGACGTGCACGCCAACGACCCGCTTTCGCGGGCCGAATGCGCCGCTTCGGGCAGCGACGCCACCGTCGAAGAGTACTGCCTGATCTGCCATTTCCACCTGGCGGCCTGCACCGAGGCGGAGTCCTTCCTGCCGACGCTCGTCACCCTCTTCGAAGAGCGTCTCTACCGATGCTATCTCGCCGGAGGCTCTTCGCCCGTCCTCCACGGGTACGGCCTGCGCGCACCTCCCGCCGCGGTCTGACATTCCGACGCCGGATGTACGCATCCGGCCCGTACAACCGATCCCGCGATCGGTATCCGGACATTCCTTATCCATCAAATCCATCGCATGAAATCATATATTCTGCTGCTGGGCCTGCTGCTCGGCGGCTTTACGGCATATGCAGACTCCACTGCCAAAAAGGAGACCGAAGCCATCCTGATCGGCCACGTCGTCGACAGCCGCAGCGGCGAACACCTCCCCTTCATCACCATCACCGTCAAGGGAACGACGATCGGCACCACGACCGACGTCTCGGGCCACTACCTGCTGGGCAACCTGCCGGTAGGACGACCGCTCACCGTCGTGGCGCAGTCGGTCGGCTACAAATCCGCCGAACGGAGCGTCACGCTCGGCGCCCACTCCACCACGGAACTGAATTTCGAACTGGAAGAGCAGGCCGTCGACGTCGGCGAAGTGGTGGTCGAGATCGACCGCAACTCGGTCATCCGTAAGGAGACGCCGTCGCTGGTCAACATTCTCAACAGCAAGCTGTTCGAACGGACAAACGCCGCCACGCTGGCCGACGGTCTGAGTTTCCAGCCGGGCGTGCGCGTCGAGGACGGATGTCAGAACTGCGGCTTCGCGCAGGTACGCATCAACGGTCTGGACGGCCACTATTCGCAAATCCTGCTCGACTCGCGGCCGCTCTTCTCGGCCCTCAACGGCGTCTACGGTCTCGAACAGATTCCCGTCAACATGATCGAGCGCGTGGAGGTGATCCGCGGCGGCGGATCGGCGCTCTTCGGCGCGTCGGCCATCGGCGGCACGATCAACATCATCACCAAGGAGCCGCTGCGCGACTGGGCCGAGATCGGCCATACGCTCATGTCCGTGGGATGCAGCGGCGCCTACGACAACAACACGACGATCAACGCCTCGCTGGTAAGCAACAACCGCAAGGCGGGCATCTACGTCTACGGGCAGAACCGCTACCGTTCGGGCTACGACCACGACGGCGACGGCTACACCGAACTGCCCAACCTGCGCAACCAGATGTTCGGCATGCGCTCCTACCTGCGCACGGGCGACCACTCGAAGCTGACGCTCGAATACCACGGCATCAACGAGTTCCGCCGCGGCGGAAACCGGCTCGACCTGCCGGCGCACGAAGCCAACATCACCGAGCAGACCGATCACAACATCAACGGCGCGTCGGTGGCCTTCGACCTCTTCTCGCGCGACGACCGCACGCGCCACCTGAGCGTCTACTCGGCCGTGCAGCAGACCACGCGCAAGAGTTACTACGGCGGCACGGGCGAAGGCGCGACCGACGAAGAGCTCGAAAACGCCCGCAAAGCCTACGGCCGCACCGACGGACTGACGGTCATCAGCGGCGCGCAGTTCCTGCAACGGTTCGAACGGCTGCTGTTTCTCCCCTCCGAACTGACGCTCGGCGTGGAGCACAGCTACGACCACATCGACGACGTGACGATCGGCTACGACATGCGCACGAATCAGAAGGTACACATCCTCAGCGGCGTGATCCAGAACGAGTGGAAGGCCCGCAAATGGAGTTTTCTGCTCGGCGGCCGGTTCGATCACCACAACATGGTCGACCACGTGATCTTCTCGCCGCGCATCAACCTGCGCTACAACCCCACCGAACAGATCAACCTGCGGCTGAACTACGCCGGCGGCTTCCGCGCACCGCAGACCTTCGACGAAGACCTGCACATCGCCCTCGTGGGCGGCGAACGCGTGGTCACGCAGCTCGCCCCCGACCTGCGCGAGGAGCGTTCGAACAGCCTCAGCGCCTCGATCGACCTCTACCGCTCCTTCGGCAGCGTGGAGACCAACCTGCTCGTCGAAGGCTTCTACACCGCACTCGACCATATCTTCGCCACGCGCTACCTGCCCGAACCCAACGAAAAGGGCGAAACGGTGCTCGAACGCTACAACGGCGGCGGAGCGACCGTGGCAGGCGTCAACGTCGAGGCGAAGGCGGCCTTCTCCCGCTGGTTCGACTTGCAGGCCGGCATCACATGGCAGCGCAGCCGCTACGAACACGCCCTGCATTGGAGCGACGACGCGCCCGACGAACGCCGCATGTTCCGTTCGCCCGACTGGTACGGCTACCTGACAGCCAACTTCGTCCCCGTGCAGCGGTTCGACATCTCGCTGTCGGGCACCTACACCGGAGAGATGCTCGTCCAGCACGCCGCAGGTTCGGGCACGCCGGTCGACGTGGCAGTCACCACGCCCGACTTCTTCGCGCTGAACGTCAAACTGGCCTACGAATTCCCGATCCTCCGAACGCTCACCCTGCAACTCAACGCCGGCGTGCAGAATCTCTTCGACTCCTACCAGTCGGATTTCGACCAGGGCTGGGAGCGCGATTCCGGCTACGTCTACGGGCCGTCGCTGCCGCGCAGCTGGTTCGTCGGGGCGAAAATCCGCTTCTGAGAACCGTTGCGGCGACACACGAAAAAAGGGAGACGTGCGTACGACACGTCTCCCTTATCGTTCGCCGCCGGCGAACCCGACTTACTCCCACACCGAGAAACGGCGCACGCAGGCTTTTCGCGCAGCCTGCTGGCAGGCCGCGGCGCTCTCGTCCGTCACTGGAGTATGTCCCTTCGGATCGGGACGGAACGTATTGCCTCCGATATCGGTGCGCAGACAGGGCGCCACGAGCGCCTGGAACCACGTGCAGGCCGCCGTATAACGGCCGCAGCCGAAATCGAGATGGTAGCCGTCGCGCGTGAAATCCGACGGCGGATTGTTGAACTCGCCCGCCCGCAGGTTCTGGATCGCCGTACCGGTGGGCACGTCGTCGTCCTCCTCCAGACGCTCGATCAGCTTCTCGACCGCCTCACGCTCCTCGCCGTGAAGCTCCTTGGTATCCGTAGCGATGCGGATCGACTCGCCCGACACGATCTCGTAGTTCTGGTCGTCGAGCCATTTCTGGATCGCACCGAACGACTCATAGGGCGCCTCGACCGTAACGGTCGTTTCGTCTTCGGGTGCGAACTCGTCCACGCCCAGGTCGATCATCGAAAGCTCCAGCTCTTCGAAATCCGTACCTGCCGGCACGTGGAACTTGAACACGCACTTGTGCTCGAACATGAAAGCCACGCTGCCGCTGTTGCCCAGCGTACCGCCGCACTTGTTGAAGTGCATGCGGACGTTGGCCACCGTGCGGTTGGTGTTGTCCGTCGCCGTCTCCACCAGGAAAGCGATGCCGTGCGGGCCGTATCCCTCGTAGACCACCTCGTTCGATACGGGTACAAATACAGCGAAAAAGTTCTCGAGACAATACTTCGCCGAGCACCGACGAAACGGTCACTCCTCGCCGAAATCGAAGCGCAACTGCACGCAGTCGGCACAGGCTTCGGGCGTGTTGCCCACCGTGAGACCGATGAGCCGCACGTTGCGGCCGTGGAAATCGACGCCCGCGAGCAGCTCCTCCGATACGCGGCAGAGCGCTTCGTCGGAGTCGATGGCCGTGAAGAGCGTCTTCGAACGGGTGATTTGGCGGAAGTCGTCGTATTTGAGTTTCAGCACGACGGTCTTGCCCCGGAACTCGTGACGCTGAATGCGGTTCCACACCTCCTCGCGCACGGCCGCCAGCTCCATACTCAGCCGTGTGCGGTCGTCGGTATCCTCGGCGAAGGTCGTCTCGGCGCCGACCGACTTGCGCACGCGGTGGGGCTCGACCTCCCGCTCGTCGACGCCGCGCGCATAGCCGTAGTAGGCGTGACCGGCCTTGCCGAAGCGCTGCACGAGCGCCGCCTCGTCCCACTGCCGCAGATCGGCGCCCGTATGGATGCCCATGCGGTGCATCCGCTCGGCCGTCACGGCGCCGATGCCGAAGAAGCGCTCGACGGGCAGCGCGGCGACGAACGCCTCGACCTCGGAGGGCGCGATCGTGAAGAGCCCGTCGGGCTTGCGGTAGTCCGAGGCGATCTTGGCCAGCATCTTGTTGACCGACACGCCGGCCGAAGCCGTCAGCTCCGTCTGCCGGCGGATGCGGGCCTTGATCTCGCGGGCGACGAGCGTCGCCGAACGTTCGTGCGTCACGTCCAGAAAGGCTTCGTCGAGCGACAGCGGCTCCACCAGTTCGGTATATTCGCGGAAGATGTCGCGGATCTGCTGCGAGACGGCCTTGTAGACGTCGAAACGCGCCGGAACGAAGATCAGGTCGGGGCACAGCCGCCGCGCCGTCACGGAGGGAAGGGCCGAGCGCACGCCGTAGGGACGCGCCTCGTAGCTGGCCGTCGAGACCACGCCGCGCGGCCCGTCGTGCCCCACGGCGATCGGACGGCCCCGCAGGGAGGGGTCGTCGCGCTGCTCGACCGAGGCGTAGAAGGCGTCCATGTCGATGTGTATGATCTTCCGTTGCGGCATAGTCTCCGAAGACAAAGATACGAATACGTGAGGGCAGAAGCAAGCGCCAGCTTGATTATGCCGAGCAGAAGTATCTAAGGCGTCAGTCAAAGATACGAATAAGCCGAGTGCAAAAGCAAACATTTCCCCATTTGGATCGAACCAAAAGCACAAGAAAAAGAATTTTAAGCAAAGAAAAATTTCCCGATCGATTCTTCGGGAAGTATCCCCTCACCTTCGATTCGTTTTTTCCTGCGAGGAGCAGATTTACCACCTTTTGGCACAAAAAGGTGGCGCCAAAAGTATCCGCAGGGCGAAAAAGTCGGGGAACGGCCGACGGCTTGCGCCCGCGTTTTCGACGGCGCAGCCCCGCCCGTTCTTCTTCCCGCTTTTCCGCAATGCGGAGTCTGTTGTGCGCTTCGCGCAACAATGATTTATTGCGATTTGAATTCCTCTCTTCTCATTTAGCAGGCTTTCGGCCTGCGGGATCGCACTGCGAAAAGAGCGGAAAGAGTGACGACACTTGTGCGAGCGCCCGGAGCGGGTGTGCAAAACAGCGCAGTCTTTTGTGCCCGCTCAGCGAGCGCAGGTGGCGGCACCCGCTACTTTTCGCAGTGCTTGATCTTTTGGTGCTTTTGGATCAAGCCAAAAGCACAGAAGAAAAAAATACACGACAGAAGAAATCGATTCTTCGGGAAGAATTCCGACGCGAAGATCGGCTGCACCGTATCTGCGGGTCGAAGTCTGCGGAACACGTCCACAGCGGCGGACCTCCGCGGGCGGAGGCTTCGGCCCGCGCGGCGCAAAGGCGCCGCAACGCCCGACTCCGGCCGCGCGGCAGACCGGACAGAGGAGACATCGGCCGGAAAGCGACGCGAAAGGTGATGCGTTTCCGGTATTTTTTTCGTACATTTGTTGCTATGAACGAACGATTGATTTTTTTGACCAACGACGACGGTTTCGATTCACGCGGCATGGAGGCCCTTATCGACATCGCCCGCCGATTCGGACGGGTGGTCGTCGTCGCTCCCGAAAGGCCGCAGAGCGGCATGAGCCACGCATTCGGTCGACTGCGTGAAGATGGCTTTCGACTACCTGCTGCGCGAGAGCGCGGTCGACCTGGTGATTTCGGGCATCAACCACGGCTCCAATTCGGCCGTGACGCTGCTCTACTCGGGCACGATGGGGGCTGCTATCGAAGGAAGCTTCTACGACTGCCCTCGATCGGGCTGTCGCTTACCGACCACGGCGCGACGCCGATTTCGAGGCGGCGGGGATCTACGGGAAGCGCATCGTGCGCAGCGTCCTGGAAAAGAAGGTCGAACTCCCG
>VOFB01000077.1_pt1 | contig 22001 bp, 23 predicted proteins | sample 5384141 | NCBI WGS metagenome assembly VOFB01 (sample SAMN12384721, study PRJNA508395) | human gut metagenome | isolation source: healthy gut A | host: Homo sapiens | reverse complement strand
CAATGGGCTTATTTGGTTTATTCAAGAAAAAATCCGATGAAACGAAAGTCGGCAATGTAGAAGATTTCATATCACTGACACGGGTGTATTTCCAGTCAGTTATCGCCACAAACCTTGGTATCACCAATATCCGCTTCTTGCCGGACGTGCTAACTTCAAACGTCTGTTTAAAGTGCCTACACAAAACGGTAAACTGGGATTGGCCGAAAAATCTGCTGCGCGCAAAATGCTGATGCAGGATTACGGACTGAACGATAATTTCTTTAAAGGAAATCGATGCATCCGTAAAACGTAATTGCCGCACACAGAATGATATCCAATCTTACTTATTTATGTATCAGGGGTTCTCGAATGACCTGATGATGTTAATGGGTAATCTGATGCAGTGGAAGTTCCGTATGCCGTCTATCTTCAAGAAGGCACTGTATGGTATGACGCAGAAAACGGTACATGACGTATGTACCAAGACGGTATGGAAGGCTGATGATGTGCACAAGACGGCTGCGACTGTCCGTCAGTACAAAGAGCGTCTCGGATACTCCGAACAGTGGATGACGGATTATGTGTACAATATTGTTCTTCTCGCCAAGAAAGAACCGAAACGGAAGAACGACGACACGGAGACGAAAAAATAGTCTGTCCGAAATGTTAGAAAGAAAAAAAAAGCGGGGTTTTGTACCTCCGCTTTTTTAAAGAAGTATTTTTCTTTTGAACGATAGAAAAAGCGGAGGTTTTGTTCCTCCGCTTTTTTTGTTATCTTTATAGGCTCTATGAAAATTGACGCATCATCCTTATTTATGAACCTACAAAAAGAAATAGATCGTAGTATATGAAACAAAAGTAAATTGCTTGAAACAAAAAAAAATGCTTACTTTTTTTCACAGTTGAAACAAATCTATAATCAAGAGCTACCGGAAGTAGTGGAGATAGCTGATAAGAGCTCTTCTGTGGAAGAGTTCAAGGCTGGATGCTGACTTTTTGGAAATTTGCAGGATAGAAAATGAGGCTGCGGAGGAGGCGAGGGAGCAAATTCGACTCTTACTCGATTATGATGGACAGCATGTCCATGAACTGTCTACGGGACAGGATATGTCAGTACAGACTATTCGACTGCTCTACAAGTTTCTGACGGAAACGCTGGAAAATATGGAAATGCCGACGGATTTGTTTATTGAAATTTTCCAGATGTTTAAACGGTTGAAGGGAGAGGTTGTGCCTTTACCATCGCCACAGCGTATCAAAAGTAGGAATGACCGGTGGGAAACGGGATTGGATGAAGAGGTACGTGAAGTGCGGGATGAGAATAAGGAGCGGATGTTACATTTGCTGATTCAGAAGATTGAAAACAGGAAGTCGAAACCTTCAGTTCGTTTTCATTTTGAGGAGGGAATGAGTTATGAGGAGAAATACCGGTTGGTCAATGAGTGGTGGAACGATTTCCGCTTTCATTTGGCAATGGCTGTGAAAAGTCCGGGCGAGTTGAATCGATTCCTGGGAAATTCACTTTCGTCAGAGACTATGTATTTGCTTTATCGTGCCCGGAAGAAGGGTATGCCGTTCTTTGCAACTCCTTATTATTTATCGTTGCTTAATGTAACGGGATATGGGTATAATGACGAGGCTATTCGGAGTTATATTCTGTATTCTCCACGTTTGGTGGAGACGTATGGAAATATTCGCGCGTGGGAGAAAGAGGATATTGTAGAAGCCGGGAAGCCTAATGCTGCGGGATGGCTTTTGCCGGACGGGCATAACATTCATCGGCGGTATCCGGAGGTGGCTATTCTCATTCCTGACACTATGGGACGGGCTTGCGGAGGGCTTTGTGCTTCTTGCCAACGTATGTATGACTTCCAAAGCGAACGGCTAAATTTCGAATTTGAGACTTTACGCCCGAAGGAATCATGGGACCGCAAATTGCGCCGGTTGATGACTTACTTTGAAGAGGATACACAATTACGGGATATTCTTATTACAGGAGGCGATGCGCTGATGAGTCAAAATAAAACGCTTCAGAATATTCTGGATGCGGTGTATCGGATGGCGGCACGCAAACAAAGGGCGAATCTTGAACGCAAGGATGGAGAGAAATATGCGGAATTGCAACGGGTACGGTTGGGATCACGTTTATTGGCTTATTTGCCGATGCGTATCAACGACGGGCTGGTTGATGTTCTGCGGGAATTCAAGGAGAAAGCATCGGCTATCGGTGTGAAACAGTTTATTATTCAGACTCATTTCCAAACACCGCTAGAGGTGACTCCCGAAGCGAAAGAGGCAATCCGGAAAATCCTTTCTGCGGGGTGGATTATTACGAACCAGTTGGTATATACGGTGGCTGCTTCACGTAGAGGACATACGACCCGGCTTCGACAGGTGCTCAATTCATTGGGAGTTGTATGTTACTACACTTTCTCTGTAAAAGGATTCAATGAGAATTATGCAGTATTCGCACCCAACAGTCGTTCAATGCAGGAGCAACAGGAGGAAAAGATATATGGCCGTATGACTCCGGAACAGGCGGAGGAGTTATACAGGATACTAGAGACGAAAGTAGGTGCGAAGAGAAGCACAAGAGGATGTTGCCAAGCAACTAAGACGCTTCATGAGAAAGCATCGCCTGCCCTTCCTTGCTACTGATCGCAGCGTGCTGAATTTACCGGCTATCGGTAAAAGCATGACTTTCCAGTTAGTGGGACTAACGGAAGAAGGAAAACGAATTCTACGCTTCGAACACGACGGTACTCGGCATCATAGCCCGATTATCAATCAGATGGGGCAGATTTATATTGTAGAGAATAAGTCGCTAGCTGCTTACCTGCGCCAGTTAGGAAAGATGGGAGGAAGATCCGGAAGATTATGCTTCAATATGGAGCTATACGAAAGGGGAAACCGAACCTCGCTTCAGTCTTTACGAGTATCCTGATTTCCCCTTCCGCACGACAGATAAAATGAGTAATTTAAGTATTAAGAATTAGGTATTAAGTATTAATCGACAAGCATCAACTAACAAGTTAATCAACGTTCTCCAGCGGCTTTTACTTATTACGCTTGTTTCTACTACTTGTTTCCTACTCTTTTACCCGTATTACTATATTTGCAATAATTGCAGTAAGGCCTCCGGTGGTAATCCTGAAGAAAAGATACTTCGAATCGCTTCCGGAGCCTGTTTCAAGACATCCGGCATTAATTCTACCCCTAAGCCTAAGGAGAGGCTGACTGCCAATACCAAAGTCTCTTTACGGCCTATTTCTTGTGAGGAGACAATACGGATTCCCGCCGCTGCTACGGTACCGAACATCAGTAAGGTTGCACCACCCAATACGGGATCGGGCATTAAGGAGAATACGGCTCCTACGATGGGAAATAATCCCAACAAGGACAGCATTGCTGCGATGTAATACCCCACATAGCGGCTGGCCACTCCGGTCAGTTGGATAATACCATTATTTTGTGCAAAGATTGAGTTCGGAAAGGAATTGAAGACTCCGGCGAGAAAGGAGTTGAACCCGTCTGCCATGACTCCACCGGAAACACGTTTCAGATAGGAATCTCCCTCGATGGGAAGTCCGGAAATCATAGAGTTGGCAGTCACGTCACCTGTTGCTTCAATGGCAGTTATCAAGTAAACTAAACCAATGGCAATAAAAGACGACACATTGAATTCAACACCATATTTAAAAGGCTGAGGGAATATTAAAGCTCATCAGCATTTCCACATTCAACGCACTCATATCTACTTTTCCCAGAGCAAAAGCCAATCCATAACCCAAGGCAAAGTCCGAGTACAATAGAGCTCATGCGCAGGTATTTGTTCTGCAACGGTTGAAAAACAATACGCTAAGAAGTACCAGTGCTGCGATAGACAGGTTTTCCCACGTAGCGAAAGTACCATTATCCATAGCTGCATATCCGCCTCTACAAGATACGATACCTACCTTTATCAGACTCAATCCGATCAGCAGCACGACAATACCGGAAACTAGCGGGGTGATAATATTACGCAGATACTTGAATGTGCGGCTGACAATCATTTCGATAGGCGCAGCAGCCATACAGGAACCGAAAATTAACGGTAATCCGCCTACTATCCCTGTGGCAATGATAGGGCCGATAAAAGAAAAACTGGTTCCCTGGATACAGAGCAGTCCCGCCCCCACCGGACCGAAACGACGGCATTGTACGAAAGTGGAAACTCCCGAAGCGAACAAGGACATGGAAACAAGAAAGCCCGTCTTTTCTACATCCAGTTTCAAGGCACTTGCTATGATAAGAGGAGGTGTTATTATGGCTACAAAAATGGCCAGTAAATGTTGCAAGGCTGCAAACAAGGCTTCCTTAAAAGGAGGACGGTCTTCTACACCGTAAATTAAATCTGTTTTCATCCAATAATTGATGTATTCAATAAATTAATTCAATGTCCATTTCAGGGCTAGAGTCGGAATTACATAGAATCCGTCACGACCACCGAAGTTATTGCTCAGTTCCACTTCAGAACCGACACTCAGGTTAAAGTTTTTATTCACTCCTTTGATGCGGTTCAGATTTACCCAGAATTGCGGTTCGGAGAGGAAGATGGTTTTTCCGTAATCGGTTTCTTCACGCCACCAGTCGGCAAAACCGGAGAAGGTAAGCAGATTATTGCAGAAGTTGACATACCATGTTCCGGTCAACTGGAAATTGTTAGGTGATTTATGCTTCTGGATATATTTGTACATGGCTGTCAAAGAGAAGCCTTTGGAAAAAGAAGCATTGTTATAGGTATAGGTGGCTCCCGCCAAGTAAGCGTTGTTGTAGGAGAATCCTTTCGCCAGTCCGCCATTGTATTCGAGATGGGCGGAGAAAGGACCTTTCCAGAATTTCAGTTCACGGGCTATCTCCCAATAAGCGGAAGCGACACCCTCGGAGGTGTAGTCCATATCGACAAAGAAATAAGTACTTCCCCACGTGTCGGGATGAAACTTCTCGACAGTAGACGTTAACAAAGGACGTTCTTTCAAATCTTTGTCATACAAAGAACGGCCGAAAGTCGTAATGTAGCTGATGTTTTGCGCCCGCAGTTCCGGTATAAAAGAAAGCAATACACACAGAAAAATAGTAGAGATGATTGTTTTCATGACGAATGTGTTTAAATGAAGGTGCAAAATTAGTTAAATCGGCACACATATACACATTCTTACAACAGATTTTTAGTCCAAGCCATTACTTTCTACATCCCACCAAAGTCGTGTACCTCCGTCATCAGGATCTCCCAAGGTTTCTACAAGAGCAAGATACTGGTCGGGATCTTCCGTTTGCAATGTGCCGGGGAAGTTGAGACGGCGTACCATAATTTCCGTATCAATACATCCGTTTTGGCTATGGTTATAACGCACCGGGAACAAACGGGGATAGCCCGTACGACGCTGTTCTGCCCATGCTTCACAACCTTCGGGAAACATGGCAATCCACTTCTGCGTGATAATCTTCTCCAGTTTTATCTCTTTATCAGCTTCGGAATCCCACTTTGGTGATACTTTACAACGGGCTTCGATATTGTTGCCGTTATCATACGTATCTTCAAAATCGAAAGCCATTCGTTCGCTGTTCAGATAATCTTCCACCTGATAAATTCCATTTTGATGAAAGGAAGTTATTACTCCGTTTCGATAGCAGCTTTCTTCATCTTCGTCCGTCCACCCACGCAAAGCAGCTTCGGCACGCAGGAACCAAATTTCCGATGAAGTCATCAAAGGAGCGTCCGTTGTTTGCGTTACGGTCAGTTTTGACAATCCGGCATAATGAGAATGCGAAAAGCACGTCCCCTGACGGATACCGCGATATGTGTTTTTAAACTGTTCGTCGGTACAAGGTGCGAAATAGACAGCAATACGCGGGTCGTCATATCCAGTCAGAATCGATTCCATGGAAGCACTCATATAAGTCTCGTTCCAAACAAGGTTGAGTTCTCCCAACGGGTTAGTATACCCGGACTTGGTGGAGACAGCCACCCGTTCCGTTTCGGCCTCAAAGACACCGTATTCATTGTTAAGCCCTTCCTGAAATTCAACACATGCCTTATCCGGCTCGACAGCAGAAATTCTCATCGCCAGCCGCATACGCAAGGAATTGGCAAACTTAATCCACGAAGAATATCTGCCGTCCAGCAGAATATCGAAACGGGAGAATCCATTAGATTCCGGATTTGCTTCCACATAACTGGTAAGAGCGACAACGGCAGAATCAAGTTCGTTGAAAAACTCATAATAGACTTCCTTCTGCGTATCCGGACGGTAATGTTTTTCGGCATTAGCAAAATTCTTATAAATGATAGGACCATAATAATCCGTCACACGGTGCATCGCTTCCACTTTAGAATTTTCGTAATACCGAATAAAGCAGGATGTGTATCACGGGTAGCGTTCTCTGACTGATAAATCTGAGGAAAAATATACGAATACATGTGTGTCCACATAGCGCTATTCCAGCCATCTTGCAAATTATAGTCCGAGTTATGAGTGCCCCCATTCAGAGGTTTGCCGTCGTGCATATACCGCTAAACATATCTGCATTCAAGTTCTGCGTCAATTGGAAAGGCCAGTTTTTGCCCTTGCCATAATCGTAGTTGAAGTAAATGCCTTGCTGAATAATTCCCTAAACGGATTCCGTAACCATTGTCGTCAATAATCAAGTCATCATCCGTGATACCGGACAAATCGGTATTGTAATCACGGAAATTACCGGTACAAGCTACAGAGAACAGCAATAAACCCAACAAATATAGATATACATATTTTCTCTTCATTTCTCTCTCCTGCCTTTAAAATTCACATTTCAGAGTAAAGCCCAGACTACGGGTCGTAGGCATTCCGAACACTTCAATTCCTTGATTATCATTTCCGGTAGAAAGTACTAAATCCGGATCAAAAGGAGCTTTCTTATACAAGAAACATAGATTGCGAGCTACAAACGAAAGCTGAACATCTTTCAGCACTTTCGTTTTCTGCATCCACTTCTTCGGAGAAAGTATAGTCAGTGAGACTTCCCGCAACCGTAAATTCGTAGCATCATACATATAATATTCCGTCACCCCGGCCCGCCCGCCCACAACATACTCTATAGAAACCTTTCACATTGTCTATATGGTGTCCTCGAGAATTACATATCCTCTGTCACGCGCAGCGGCTGTCACTTGGGACACTCCCGTAGAGATCCATTTCCGCCTGTGTCTGCGAAAGTATCTTGCCGCCATAACGCCAATCCAACAAGAAGTAGAGACTGAAGCCTTTGTAAGAGATGTATTCCCTTCACCTTCAACAGCCGGAAGGCCTTTATGGTCGCCCTCGGTCTGATAGACAATATTCCCTTCGGCATCACGCACGAAAGCCTTCCCATAAATATCTCCGATAGAACCACCTTTCACCAACTTCATCGCATAACTGGATGAGAAACTGCTCGGTCCATAAACTAACTCTTTCAGTTCTTCATGCAGTTCTTTGATCTTATTTCTATTGGACGAGAAATTCAAAGATGTTTTCCATGTAAAATCCGGAGTAAGTACCGGAGTGGCATCTACGGTCAGTTCCCAACCACGGTTTTGTATATCTCCGGCATTTACATACCTGTATGCATACATATCTCCGGCAAGGGCGGGAAGTTTGAAAAACTGATTATGAGTATTGGTGCGGTAATAAGTCAGATTGAAGCCTAAGCGACTTTGGAAGAACCTCCATTCCGTACCCACCTCTACCGAATGGGTCATTTCCGGTTCCATTTCCTTAAAAGGAGCAGCGTCATTCGCCTGGAGCTCTCCCCCAGCAGTAATATGTGAAACGGAGTTTGTGATAAACTGAGGAATATCATTACCTACCTTACTGTATGTTCCCCGTAGTTTGGCAAAAGAAATCCATTCGGGAAGTTGTATCCATTTGTCTATAAGAAAAGAAAGACCGGCAGAAGGATAAAAGAATCCGGATTTCTCATGGCTTGTATATGCCAAAGTCGATGCCCAGTCATTACGGGCTGTTAAATCAAGGAATACCTTATCCTGATAGCCAACTTGTGCCGTACCAAATACGGACTGTAACTGGCGTCGGGAATCTATCTTCTGGTCAATGCTGGCGGAACCGTTCATTACGATATTAGCCAAATTAAACACATTGGCATACTTCAAAGAAGCATTCTTGGAATCGTAACGGGTGGAATTGACATTTTTATCATTGATACTCCCACCAATGGCCACATCCAACGCAAAATCCTCCCATTTCCTCTTCCCCATAGCCATGACATCACCGTAAATCAACGTTTCCTGATAATCCATTTCAATATAACGCCCGTTTGCCCCACATAAAGCGGGAGCTGTAGAAGCATAAAATTTCTGGCGCATCTTATCGGATATATAATCAACACTACCACGAGCCTGGACAGTCAGCCAACTATTTATCCTCAAATTCGCTGAGAGAGAGATGATGCTACGCATACGTGTCTCCTTAGTTTGTATACGGTTCGTTATCCAATACGGATTCTGCTCAAAATCTTCTGTAAAAGTATGCCAATTTTGTATCCCCAGTTTCCGTTCCGGATCGTATATTTCATAATTATCCTTATAATAAGACAAATCTTCCCCACGGGGAAAACGATAAAGGCCGACCAGAGGATTCATGTAAAAACCTCCCGATACAGGTTTGTTCTTTACAATCTGTCGCATCACGTTCACATTACCGTCCAATTTCAGACGTTGATTGAACATTACAGCTGTTTCCCGCAGGTTGATGTTATGCTTTGTCAGTTGGTTCTTGTCTACAATACCACGTCCGGTAGTATTGGCATAAGAGAAATAAGTCTGTATCTTTTCATTTCCATAATTGACGGATACGGAAGTAATGGAAGTTAATCCGGTACGAAAAAAATCATTCAGTTCATTGGAGGTAGGCAGATACGTTTTTTCTCCCCAACTATCTACAACATCACTCACCCCATAGCAGTTCTGCATTTTAGGAAGACTGAATGCTTTGTCAAATGTCAATCCGGTGGAGAAATGAATATTCCTCTGTCCGGCAGTATTACCTTTCTTGGTAGTAATCAAAATAACGCCATTCGCAGCCTGACTTCCATACAAAGCTGCTGCCGGAGCACCTTTCAAGATACTGATACTTTCCACATCCTCCGGATTCAAATTGGAGATACCGTCACCTCCGTCCCGGTTTCCGGCATTTGCAGTACCACCGATTGCAGAATAAGCTTGTTCAGTACCGATATTCAACATCGGCACGCCGTCTATGACATAAAGAGGCTGATTATCACCGGATGCGGAACGAATCCCCCGAAGACTCACTTTCGCAGAACCTCCTATACCGGAGGAATTTTTATTTATCTGCACTCCCGCAGCCTTGCCGGCAAGAGCTGTTATCATATTAACCTCTTTCATACGGGTGAGTTCCTCCCCTTTCACTTTCTGAATGGAATATGCTAAAGAAGCCTCTTTTTTTCAAGACCAAGAGCAGTTATAATCACATTGTCAAGCATCACTGTATTTTCACGAAGCTGTATCTCAAGTGTCTTTCTACCCCCTACACTGACTTCTATGCTCTCGTACCCCACAAAAGAAACTTGCAAGACCGCACTATCCGGCACAGATAAGATGAAATTTCCTTCAATGTCTGTCACAGTTCCACGGGTTCCCCCTTTCTCTCGTATCGTTGCACCAATAAGGGGTTCACCACTGACATCAACAACACGTCCCCTTACTGTTGAATTATCAGCAGAGGCTTTTCTCACCGTTTCCCTAAACACCGGTCGCTTTGAAGCGTAACAGTTCTCTCCAAGAAAAAAGAATAATCCTATAAGACAATAACTTATAAAAATTCTTTTTTTCAATGATATTCTAATAAATCGTGTATTCATTATGCCACAAAAATAACTAAATATTTTAAATATAGTAATTTTTTATCTTGATTTTGAGAGAAATAAACATTATCACTATTTTTGTACGAAATTAAAATGATACATAAAAATGGAAATCGAAAAACATCCGTTAGAACCGTTTCTTCCTGCGAAAGCAAAGCTGCTCATGCTCGGCAGTTTTCCGCCACAAAAAAAACGTTGGTCAATGGATTTTTATTATCCGAACCTCAATAATGATATGTGGCGCATCTTCGGGATTTTATTCTTCGATGACAAGGATTATTTTCTGAATGAGACACGGAAAGCATTTTGCCGCGAACGAATTATTGATTTTCTGAATGAAAAGGGAATTGCTTTGTTCGATACCGCTTCATCTATTCGCCGATTACAAGATAATGCATCGGATAAATTTCTCGAAGTAGTGGAAGCTACTGACGTGACAGCACTGCTCCGGCAACTTCCCGAATGTAAAGCTATTGTCACTACGGGACAGAAAGCCACAGATACTCTCCGCCAACAATTCAACATAGAGGAACCCAAAGTCGGCGATTACTCGGAATTTATTTTCGAAGGTCGCGCCATGCGGCTCTACCGAATGCCTTCCTCATCACGGGCATACCCATTGGCATTAGACAAGAAAGCGACTGCTTACCGGATTATGTATCAGGATTTGCAAATTCTTTCTTAAATATATATATGTAATAGTAATCATTAAACAATAAATTGCGTATGAAACCTCTGTTTTTACAATACCCGGCATGCAGCACATGCCAAAAAGCCAAGAAATGGTTAACAGAAAATAACATTGAGTTTACCAACCGCTTTATCGTAGAAGAAAATCCTACGGTGGAAGAATTAAAGGCATGGATTCCGCGCAGCGGTCTGCCGGTGAAGAAATTCTTCAACACGAGCGGATTAGTATATAAAGAGCTGAAACTAAGCGAAAAGCTCCCAAACATGAGCGAGGAGGAACAGATCGCATTGCTTGCTAACAAACGGAAAATTAGTAAAACGACCACTAGTAGTGACAGACAGCTTCGTTCTGGTCGGTTTTAAGCCCGATGAGTGGGAAAAATTAAAATAATTCAAAACTTATTTACCCGAATGCTTGGAGATTCAGAAGTTTCTACTACCTTTGCAGCCGCAAACACGGGAGTAGCTCAGTTGGTAGAGCACCGGTCTCCAAAACCGGGTGTCGGGAGTTCGAGCCTCTCCTCCCGTGCAAAGAGATAAAACCGCAAATAGTTGATGAGACTGTTTGCGGTTTTATCTCTTATATTAAAGTACATCATCAGTGTCCCATTAAAATTGGGACGTTTCAAAAATTAAATAAATCTGTTCCAATAGATAGACCTTAATCAATCAGAGCTGTCCGAAGTACTTATTATAACAGACAGTTCTTTCTTATTCTTCTCTGATTTCGTAAATTATCTCAATAAATAATTGTTTTTTTGGAATAGATTTGTACTTTTAGGACTTGAATAAGTGCAAGTTATTTCCTTATTTTACTTACGAAATCCAAATAAACACATATATATCTTATGAAATATCTATTCCTAACGATTTTCTTTCTCGCATCATTTGCAGTTATCGCCTGTGGGCAAATTGTATTTCCTTCCCCCAATCAAGTGGAAATGCAAAAAGGCTACCTGACTTTAAGAAAAAAGATTTCCATATACGCTGAAGATACCACAACTTTTTATTTAAGTCTTTTCCGTACAGAAGTACTTCATAACGCTTCTGTCAAATGGACGAAGAAAGCATCTAAAGCCGAAATCCGCTGGATGACCGATTCTTCACTTCCTCCCGAAGGTTATCGGATAAATATCAGTCCGCGACAAATGGTGATAGCCGCCTCTGATAAAAGAGGATTCACTCATGCAGTACAAACCTTGCGGCAATGGGTTACTGGTTCAACAGGAATTCTCACCTTCGCCTGTGCTGATATTTCCGATTCTCCCCGTACGCCATGGCGTTGTTTTCTGCTAGATTCCGGACGTCAATACCAGAAAATATCCACTATCAAGAAATATATTGATATGGTTTCATTACTTAAAATGAATTATTTCCATTGGCATTTGACCGAAGGACTAGGTTGGCGAATCGAAATCAAACAATATCCGCGTCTTGCACAGATAGGAGGCTCGGTAGGAAAAGGAGAAGAACAACAAGGATTTTATACACAGAAAGAGATACAGGAAATTATCGAATATGCCAGCGAACGAAACATAACCGTCGTTCCTGAAATTGACATGCCGGGGCATGCCGAAGCAGCACTTTCCGCTTATCCGGAACTCGGTTGTTTCGGTCAACCTGTTGAAGTACCACAGCACGGATTTACTCAAAATATATTTTGTGCAGGAAAAGAAGAAGTCCTGCATTTCCTGAAAAATATATTGGATGAGGTATGCGCTATTTTCCCTTCACCCTATATACATTTGGGAGGAGACGAAGCCCCGAAAGGCAATTGGGACAAATGTCCGGATTGCCAAAAAAGAATTGCAGCAATGAATCTGAAAGATAGCCATGATCTGCAATTATGGTTTTCGGCACAAATGGCGGATTATCTGAAGTCGAAAGGACGAAAGGCCATATTCTGGGGGGATGTAGTTTATCATGACGGATATCCGTTACCGGACAACATAGTAATTCAATGGTGGAACTACCGTGGGCACAAAGAGCTAGCACTTCGGAATGCAATTAAACACCATTATCCAGTCATTTGCAGTTCCAATTATTATACGTATCTGAACTTCCCGGTCACTCCTTGGAGAGGATATACCAATACACGTACCTTCGACCTGAAAGACATATATCAGAACAATCCTTCCGACAAGGCGATCAACCAAAAGGACCCTTTAATTCTTGGCATGACTTGTGCTTTGTGGACTGACGACGGAGTTACAGAACGAATGATAGACCGGCGTCTGTTTCCCCGTATCTTGGCATTGGCAGAACAAATGTGGTATCAGGGAGAGAGACTTGACTTTACCCGGTTCCACCAAAACATCCTTCAACGAAAAGAATGGTTCGAACAAATGGGATTCGAATTCGGACCGGCCTTAAAAAGTGAAGTAAAGAAAGGGTATCAATGGGATTAAAAGAAATAGAAACACCCAATGCCATGATTAGTTACTTTGCCGAACAACTCGGTCCACTGATAGAGAAAAGCGAAATAAAACAACCCACCTATTTATATTGGGAATTGATGAGAAAGGCGGGAAGCGGAAATCTATAAAGAAAAGAGTTCGGCAAGATATCGCCAAAGTTATTTCGTTGGTGTATCCTCCCGAACTCTTACTAGCCAATAACAATATCAATGATTACTTAATTATATGTCTGTCACCATTCAAACAGAGAACTTACTTATACTAACAGGATATATTTATTTCTCTTGCTGTATTCCCTTAACAGCCTCAACCAAACGGACAAATTCTCTCCTGTATCCTTTATCATCATGATCCAATCCCTGTTTAGCCAGACTGATTACTTTGTCATAAGTAGCCTCACCCTTGAAATCAGAATCCCGGAGTAACTGCCCGAACATAGCTACGGCAGACGCAAAACGGAAATCGGAAGATACATTGTTACCTTTATTATCCACAAAAGGAAGTTCTATTTTCCTGCTGACATCTTTATCTGGAGCCTTATAGCGGAGTTTCACTGTCAGAAGTTCGTCAGAACCGGTAGGCTTCACACTCACTTTTTCTTTCTTCTGATATTTCAATTCATCCACCTTTCCTGCATACGTATTCTTTCCTCCTACCGGAATCACTTCATAGAAAGCCGTCACCGTGTGCCCTGCGCCCATATCTCCGGCGTCTTTTGCATCATTATTGAAATCTTCATCTTTCAGCAAACGACTTTCATAACCTACCAGACGATACGCTTGTACTTGTGCCGGATTAAATTCAACCTGTAACTTAACATCTTTCGCCACCGTATGAAGCGTAGCGCCAAACTCACCGACCAGCACACGGTTGGCTTCCTGCAAATTATCTATATAAGCATGGTTACCATTTCCCTTTTCGGCAAGTACCTGAATCTTTTTATCTTTGTAGTTACCCATTCCATACCCCAGTACAGTCAGGAACACTCCACTTTTCCGTTCTCTCTCGATTAGCTGTTCCAGTCCTTCTGCCGAAGAAACACCTACATTGAAGTCACCGTCAGAGCAAAGTATGATACGGTTATTACCATTAGAGATAAAATTCTTCTTCGCTATTTTATAAGCCAGCATAATACCTGCGCCACCGGCAGTTGAACCTCCCGCCGTCAGTTCATCTATCGCTTCACGAATCTTCTGCTTGTCACTGCCCGAAGTCGATTCAAGTTTTACACCGGCACTTCCTGAATAGGTAACAATGGCTACTTTATCCTTATCACGCAAGTTATTGACCAACAATTTAAGAGAAGACTTCACCAAATCCAACCGATTGGCTCCCCACATAGAACCGGACACGTCAATCAGAAATACCAGATTGGAGGCAGGCAAGTTATCCGTAGGAATCTCCTTTGCTTTCAGTCCGATACGGACAAGACGGTTAGCAGGATTCCAAGGACAGGCTCCGGCTTCCATTGTAATCTTCACAGGGTCGTTTCCGGTCGGTTTCGGATAGTCATAAGAAAAGTAATTGACCAGTTCTTCCGTACGGACAGCATCTACCGGAGGCAACTCACCTTTATTGACAAACCGACGCATATTACTGTAAGAAGCTGCATCTACATCAATGGAGAAAGTAGAAAGCGCTGCATCCGCCACCTCTTTGAAGCCATTTTCCTGAAAGGAACCATATTCTTCCGTATTCACACACATATCATACGCAGGTGTAGGACATATCGCCATATTAGCGCTTGTTATAGCCTTAGTCTTCCGGGTTCCGTAGCCAACCACCACGCATTCTTCCAACGCAACCTCATCAGCTTTCATCCTGATATCCAGTCTGGCAGATTTGACGACTCTGCTTTCTTGTTTGTATCCGATAAACTGAAACAACAACGTCTCCCCTTTCTTCGCTTGAATAGCATATTGTCCATTTACATTTGTCACCGTACCTTTGGTAGTACCTTTCAGCATTACAGAACAACCGACAATCGGAGTCCCGTCCGCAACATCCGTCACCGTACCCGTCACAGTCAGCGTCTGCGCGTTCACCACACCTAAAGAAATAACCGCCATTAGCAGTACGAGCATCATCGCTCTGAATTGATTTGTTTTCATAACTTCTTATTTTAAAATGTTACTATTAGTTCGCTTTTATTATAGAGATGCACATTTCACACAGATTCCATAAACCGATTGAAGTTTTTTTTATTTTTCTTCCGACAGTTGCTATATTTAGTCCCAATCCCTATCTTTGGCAACAAAAACAGTTTTGTTTTTCAAAAGAAAAATATCAAAACTATCGGACGAGGAATTACTAATACATTACACGAAGTCCGGTGATACGGAATATTTCGGCGAATTATATAACCGATATATCCCGTTACTATACGGACTTTGCCTAAAATATCTGCATGATGAAGACCGGGCACAGGAGGCGGTCATGCAGTTGTTTGAAGATTTATTGCCTAAATTGGGAAATTATGAGATAAAAGTGTTCAAGCCATGGTTCTACCGGGTGGCAAAGAATCATTGCTTGCAACTTCTACGAAAGGAAAATAAAGAAATTACGTTAGATTATACCGTTAATGTTATGGAATCCGACGAATTTCTGCATCTATTAAGTGAGGAGGAAAGTTCAGAGGAACAACTAAAGGCATTACATCACTGTCTCGAAAAGTTGCCCGAAGAACAACGGACCAGCATTACGCGTTTCTTTTTAGAGGAAATGTCGTATGCCGACATTGTGGAACAGACCGGATTTACTCTGAACAATGTGAAAAGCTATATCCAAAACGGAAAGCGAAACTTAAAAATTGTATTAAGAAACAAGCCCTATGAAACTATTGGACTACATACGAGGACTCCGCAAAGGAAAAGAGGCACACCGGCTGGAAAAAGAGTCGATGCAAGACCCTTTCCTGGCCGATGCTATGGATGGATATGGTCAAGTGGAGGGAAATCATGAACAACGAATCGGGCAACTGCGGATGCAGGTCTCGGCTCGTGCCACAAAGAAAAGGAATCTTTCAAAGAAACAGAATTCGTATGCTGTCACTTGGAGCATTGCCGCCTGCCTGGTAATCGGTATCGGTATCAGCTCTTATTTCCTGTTCCTTAAAAAAAGAGGATGACGGATGATGTATTCATCGCTAAAGAAGAGATTCCTTCAGCGGTATTTGAACCTATTAGTCCGAAAGAAGAAATTTCTTCTTTAGCAGAAACTAAGATAAAGCAGGATTCCACTCACGAAGTCACTGCGACGCCAACGGATAAGAAAGATATAGTAGCCAAGAGCAAATCTATTCCAAAGACTCAAAGTGCACCAGTAGCAATAACGCCGGTTATTGAGGAAACCGTCGGGCGGACAGATATACAAGAGGAAAGAATAGTAGCGGATACGGATACTTCACTTTCCGAAGTTCATCAATTGAAGGCAGCCAAAGCAGCCACCCCCAATTTGAACCTGATAAAAGGTAAAGTGACGGATGAAAAAGGAGAACCTATCATCGGAGCCAGTGTAGCATATACCGGTACGAATATTGGTACAGTAACAGACCTCAACGGTGAGTTCATATTGAAAAAAGAAAAAGGCAACAAGCAACTGACAGCACAGTTCATCGGTTACGAACCGGTGGAGATTCCCGTAGATACCAGCCGGACAATGCTGATAGCCATGAATGAAGACCAACAAGCACTTAGTGAAGTAGTGGTAGTGGGGTATGGCAAAAAGAAGAAGTCCAACGTCGCCGGTGCTACGGCAAAAATAAATTTAAAGGCAAAAGAAAAATACAAGACGCCACAACCGGTGATAGGTAAGCGCAAATACAAGAAATATCTGGAAGAAAATCTGATTCGTCCGAATGACGAGTCATGTAAGGATGTGAAAGGAGAAGTAGTCCTCTCTTTCTTTGTAGATAAAGAAGGAAGGCCACAGAATATCACTGTCGTTCACGGGTTATGCGAATCTGCCGACAAAGAAGCAATCCGTCTTGTCAAAGAAGGTCCGAAGTGGACGCCCGGCGACCTTCCGACAAGAGTTACGGTAGAGTTTTGATTTCTCTTGCATTCATCTGATTTCTCTTATATTAATTCGTAGCTGGCCATTTGTATCGGCATATCCAGGTTATGGAGCACTTTCTCCAGCAGGATACCTTCCCGATTGTCATATTCATAGCCGAAAGTGGCACGAATTCCTTGCAGGATAAACTGTGTGGCACGGTCTAGAGCCATTGGAAGGCTGTCGCCCTGCATCAACGAACCGGTAATCACGCTGGTGAAAGTATCTCCCGTGCCGGGATAATGGGCGGGAAGATACGGACAGGTTACTTTCCAGTAGCGGTTTCCCTGACGGTTATAAGCATAGACAGATGTTTTATGAGGCTCATCATGTACAGGAACACTGGTGATGATAACCACTTGCGGACCTTTGTCGGACAAAAGACGAAGATATTCTTTCAGCTCTTCATCCGTGTTATCTGCTTTATAGGGTTTATCCAGCAAATAGAACAGCTCAGTCATATTGGGTGTAACCACATCCGCCTTCTTTATCAAGTGACGCATTTCCTTCACCATTTCCATATCAAAATTGGTATATAGTCTGCCGTTATCTCCCAGTACAGGGTCGGCTACGATCAGGCTGTCCTCATGGCGGAAGTCATTGATAAAATCGGAAACAATCTGAATCTGTTTCGGAGAACCCAGATAACCGGTGTAAATAGCGTCGAACTGCACATTCAGCTTTTTCCATTGGGCGATAATCTTGGGCATTTCGTCCGTCAGGTCGAGGAAGGAGAAACCGGGATATTGCGTATGATTGGATAATACAGCCGTCGGCAAGGGGCAAACTTGAAAACCCATAGACGACAGAATGGGGATAACGACTGTGAGAGAAACACGCCCCATACCGGAAAGGTCATGAACGGCAGCTATTTTCTTTACTTTATTTGCATACATATTTGTTACAATTAGACAATTATTATTCTTATCGATGCGAAAGAAGAGCGGAATCCTTGTTTTCACTCTCTCCAAACAGAGGCTCTATTTAGGGAAAACGAAGGCTCTGTTTACACTAAATAGAGGCTCTGTTTTTAGAAAGAACAGAACCTCTGTTTTTTTAATGGAAGTTCTGTTTGTTCTTGTCCTAACAAAATTACGCTTCCATGGCTCAATCTGGTTTAAAGTTCTGATTCCTCTCCTTTCGGAAAAGAGGGAGGGCTGAAGGCCGGGGTGGCAGGCAGGCAGTTACACAATGTTGATAATATGCGGTTCATGTATTCACCTACCACCTCCCCCTACGGGTACTCCTCCTTCCAGAAGGAGGAGAATTGTAGATACTATCGACTTAAGGCGGGCTCATTGTTTTTAAATCAAATAGATTCTGGAATAAATGAACCGGAGCTATGTCAAAATCACCAATACTTCCCGTGCCCCATGTGCTCCCATAACCAACGCCTGTTCGATGTCCGCCGTCTTTGACGGACCGGAGATGAACGTTCCGAACTGATATTCCTGTCCGTCCAGTTCACGGTAGGCGTCATACATGGTATCTACTATTTTATTACGGTCAATCAGAATCACCAACCGTTCGGAGATAAAATAGAGCGCTTTATATTTCACTTCCTGCGGAATCCAGATAGCACCGTTCTCCGCTACACCTATCTCTCCTTTAATCACTGCCACATCTGTTCCGTCCAACTCTTTCGGATCGTCCAGATTATCCGGATTAAACGTTGCACAAGAAATATCCGGCAAGACGGAGGCAATACGCATCGCATCCGGATAGTTCCTGCGGATCACTGCATTTACATCTTCTCCTTCTCCCAACACGACAGCCGTACCGCCCACCGCACGGCTAACGGCACAGAACTGTTCTATCTTATCGGGATAAGCCAACCGTTTCATAGCTGCAATGTCCGGCTTCTCGTAACGAGTTCCGGTATTCTGACGAATACGGGCTAATATTTCTTCTCTACTGCTCATTTGGATTCCTCCTTTCCCTGTACTTTGTTTTTCTTCCACATTTCATTGAACGACTCGCTGGCAAATTCGGGTAGTTCGCGCCCTTTGCCCCAATCATCAAGGTCGTTGTACTTCATGAAAGCGGGGCAGACCGTTCATCATCGGAGCCGCCCACAAAGCCGCATTGAACAGTGCGGGACGTTCCATTAAGAACTTCATACCACCGGACATGATCTTCTTTCCCGTATTCGCCTTTCCCCAGTCCGTCCAAATCCTGACGCCATTTATAAATCTGTTCCGCCAAATCTACTTTCACGGGACAGACATCGGAGCAGGATATGCACAAAGAGCAGGCGGAAAGATTATCGTAATACTTCTCCGGAGTCATGAGCCATACCGAAGTTGATTCCGATAGGCCCGGGAATAAAGTAGGTGTAAGAGTATCCTCCACTCCGGCGATATACCGGACAGGTATTCATGCATGCACCGCAACGGATGCAGTTCAATGTCTTGATGTGGTCCGGCTTGGAAAGTATGGTACTGCGGCCGTTATCCACGATGATAATATGGTATTCACCGCCTTCGCGGGGACGACGGTAATGAGAAGTATAGGTGGTCACCGGCTGTCCGGTAGCCGAACGGGCAAGCAGTCGGGTAAATACCCCCAAAGCGTCCAAATCCGGCACAATCTTTTCCATACCGAAGGCAGCGATATTCAGTTTCGGGAAAGAAGTCCCCATATCGGCATTTCCTTCATTGGTACAGACCACGATATCACCGGTAGAGGCCACGGCAAAGTTGGCGCCCGTCATGGCGGCTTCCGCATTCAGGAAGAGATGACGCAGGTTCTTACGTGCGGCATGAGTCAGGTAGGTAGGATCAAAGTTTCCCTTTTCCGTGCCCATCTCCTTTTCGAAAAGTTCGCCTACCTGTTCCCGTTTGATGTGGATGGCGGGCAGTACGATGTGGCTCGGTTCGAGATGCATCAGTTGCAGGATGCGTTCGCCCAAATCGGACTCTACAACATCGATGCCCCGCTCCATCAGGAAAGGATTCAATCCACACTCTTCGGCGAGCATGGATTTGCTTTTGATGAAATGGTGGACATTATGTTCATTCAGTATCTCGTAGACAATGGCACAATATTCATCGGCATCTTTCGCCCAATGAACGATTGCTCCGTTGGCGGTAGCATTCTTCTCAAATTCCAGTAGAAGTTCTTCGAGGTGACTGTTGGAGTATAGTTTCAACTCGCAAGCCTTGTTGCGCAGTTCCTCCCATTCGGGAACTTCCTTGCTCATCTTATCCCTTTTGGCACGGACCAGCCAAAGAGTTTCATTATGCCATGCTGCCATTTTGCTGTCCTGCAAGAATTTCTCGGCAGCCTTTGAATGTCTGGTACTCATGATTGCGACGCTAAGATTTCTACTATATGGATAATTCTAATCGGCAGATGTTCCCGTTCGATGACGCCTTGCATGTGCATCAGGCAGGAACTGTCCGCTCCGACAATATACTCGGCTCCGGTAGCCATATGGTCTTTCACCTTGTCACGTCCCATGCAGACGGAGACTGCCTGCTCTTCTACCGCAAACATTCCGCCGAAGCCGCAGCACTCGTCAATATGGCTCGGTTCGAAGACTTCGATACCTTCCACAAGATTTAGCAAATCACGCAATTTATTGTAATAAGGGATGTTCAGTTCGGTGGGAGCGGAAATCAACAGTTCGCGTACCCCATGACAGCTATTGTGAATACTGACTTTATGAGGAAAGCGTGCAGGTATTTTGGAAGGTTTCAAGACATCGTGAATGAACTCACAAATATCATAAATCTTTCCCGCACTTTGGCAAACGTGCCCTTCTTTCTCAAAATACCGGGATGATTCTCTTTCACAAAAGCCACACAACTGGCCGAGGGACCGACGATATAATCGTACTCCCGGAACAGGTCGTCAAAACGGAGCGCCAACTTAGCCGATTCACCTTCAAAACCGGCATTTGCCATTGGCTGTCCGCAACAGGTCTGATCCAACGGATAATCGACGTCTACTCCCAAACTTTTCAATAGTCTATACGATGCCACTCCCTACATTGGGGTAAATAGCATTGATATAACAAGGAATAAACAAACCTACTTTCATACTATATTATGTAATAATTTAAGCTTCCTCTGCTACACCCGCCTATGTGTCTAGCGGATATCAATTAGTTTGTGCGTTTGCAGGCTGAGTCTCCATTTGGGATGTCGCATGACGCAATCCACCGTATCAGCAGTATTAATACAAGAACAAGGCTGGAGGAAAAAATGTTCGGCGGGAAGTAGTTCAAAAATACTGATATCTTGTCCTTCGTAGACTACTTTCACTTCATCGATCCGGTTGATCTTCAGTTCCGCGCCTTGTTTGGGGGAGCAAGTCACCCAGTCGATAGCTGCCGGCAGGGGGCGTGTACCGTTGGTTTCGATGGTCACATATTTGCCTGCCTGGTGCAAACGGTCGATCAATTCATCGTCTATCCAAAAGGAAGGTTCGCCGCCCGTAAGGACAACGGTTACGGCAGGATATTTCTTCACTTCGGCGATGATTTCATCATCGGTCATCATTGTTCCTTCTTCATGCTGTGTGTCGCAAAAGCTACATTTCAGGTTACATCCGGAGAAACGGACGAAAACAGCAGGAGTCCCGGTATAATATCCCTCCCCCTGCAAGCTGTAAAAGATTTCATTAATCTTTCTCATCGTCCACTAATTTGTTTGGTTTGCTATTCTTGTCCTTATCTTCGCCATCATTCGAGGCATTGTCTTTTACAGTGTCCTTCTCGTAAATGACAATGTTTCCTTCCGACTCCTGCACTTCTACTTTATAGCATTGCGGGATCTGTTTGCATACCCAGCGGGCGATATTCTCCGCGGTGGGATTGAACGGGAGTACTTCGTTCAGGTTCTGGTGGTCGAGTTTCTCCGTGACTACTTCTTTAATACGGGTGAAATCTACCACCATACCTTCGGATTGAGTCGTGCGGAACGGCAGTAGACGGTGATAATCCAGTTGTGA
>VOFB01000048.1_pt1 | contig 22001 bp, 30 predicted proteins | sample 5384141 | NCBI WGS metagenome assembly VOFB01 (sample SAMN12384721, study PRJNA508395) | human gut metagenome | isolation source: healthy gut A | host: Homo sapiens | reverse complement strand
GTATCTCCATCACAGGAAGTACGATTTTCGTAATCCTGGAGATCGTTATGGCGGTCATCACAAGGTCGCAGGCCGTCCTTCTGGACAGTGTCTATGACGGCGTCGAGATTCTGATGGTATTCGTGTCACTTTCACTGGTTCCGCTGATGTACAAGCCGTCCAGCGAAAGCCACCCATTTGGTTACCAGCAGATTGAATCCTTATTTGTTGTTGTAAAAGGTGCGATCATGATTGCTGTTACCGTCAGACTGATCCTTAACAACATCCAGATCATCTTCCACGGCGGCCCAGCATGTCAACTTTTCCATGGTTGCGTATTTTGAAATGAGTGCCACCTTAGTCAGTATTGCTGTGATCTTCCTGCTTCGCAGGATGAACAGTAAACTGACTTCACCGATCGTGATCATGGAGATCCAGGAATGGCAGATCGACTCTGTCGCATCGTTTGGTATGTGCATCGCATTCTTTCTGCCACAGATCATAACCGGAGAATGGTTCCAAGCCTTTGATTCCTTATCTCGACCCGATACTGGCGATCATCCTGTCCTTTTTATGCTTCCGGTTCCGATAAAAACCGTGATCACAGGACTTCGGGACCTGTTCTTTTCTCCCTCCGGAGGAAGAAACGGTTCAGGAGATCAAAGATATCGTATCTCCGATTCTTGCCACATACAGGGGACACAAAATTATATTATGATATCCTGCGTACCGGACGGAAATTATATTCTGCATATGTAAATCCAGGAAGCAGCGGTGCAAATCCCTTATGACATGCAGAATCCGGCTGTCCTGTTGCCGACAGTGCACCGTATGTTCTTCCATGGAAGCTGTTCTTTGCAGTAACGATCTTGTAATGCTCAGGTCCGTAATGATCTACTCCATACTTTCTTGCCATCTTGATGTAATGTTCTCTCTTACGAATCTCCTGCTGAATTCCAGCCTTTTGCGCAATTTCTCTTAAATCTGCGTAAGGCGCTGTCCAACGTTTCGTTTTCTTTTACGATTACATTTGACATAGTCTCACACCTAACCTCCCTCCAGTCCTTGTATTGTGCATCATACGACTGTTTGGGTATATTTATTGCACTGGATAGTATTATATCATATTTTTTTCTCACGTCAACAACTTTTTCCACTTTGGAAAAATTGCAAAATTTTTTTTCATAATTGACAGAAAATTTTATGCAAGCTGTCCTTCTAATGCTTCTTTTCAGCCTTCAGAGCATCCTCTACACCTGCCGGATTCTTACCGCCGGCCTGCGCCATATTCGGACGTCCGCCGCCACCGCCGCCAACTAATTTGGCAACTGCTTTGATCAGGTTACCTGCATGAGCTCCCTGTTTCATAGCTCCGTCTGTAACGGTAGCCATCAGGCTTACTTTTCCATCATTAACAGAAGCAAGCAGGATCACACCTTCGCCCAGCTTCTCTTTCAGCTGGTCACCAAGATCACGAAGTCCGTTCATGTCAACACCTTCCAGGCTTGCTAGCAAGGAATTTCACACCTTTTACTTCTTCTACCTGGTTCATCACATCACCCATGGCATCTTTTTGCAAGTTTGCTCTTCAGGCTCTCTACTTCGCCCTTTAATGCCTTATTTTCATTCATCAGATGAGAAACCTTCTCTTCGATGTTTTCTCGGTGTTGCTTTCAGTAATTTTGCAGTCTCATGAAGTTTTTCTTCTCCTGAGCGCTGTAGTAATCCAGAAGTCCTTTGATGTCAGGGCTTCAATACGGCGTACTCCGGCAGCCACACCTGTCTCGGACAGGATCTTGAATGCCATGATGTTTCCTGTATTCTTTACATGTGTACCACCACAGAATTCGATAGAGAAATCACCCATACTTACAACACGTACAATGTCTCCGTATTTTTCTCCGAAACAGAGCCTGAGCTCCTGTCTTTTTGCCTCTTCGATCGGCATATTTTTTAACAACCGGAAGATTCTCACGGATCTTCTCATTTACGATATCTTCAACCTTCTGCAGTTCTTCTGCTGTCATCGCAGAGAAATGTGTAAAGTCGAAACGCAGTCTCTGTGCATTATTCAGAGATCCTGCCTGCTCTACGTGATTGCCAAGTACCATACGGAGAGCTTTCTGAAGCAGATGGGTTGCACTGTGGTTGTTCTCAGCAAGTGCACGGTTCTCTTTGTCAACCTTCAGACTACCTTGTCGCCGACCTTGATCATACCCTTTGTAACCTGTCCTACATGGCCGAATTTGCCGCCTGCAAGCTTCACAACATCTTCTACGACAAATTCACCGTCTTCGGTACAGATGATACCTTTATCGGCTTCCTGTCCACCCATTGTTGCATAGAATGGAGTCTTGGCAACGATGATCGTACCCTTTATCTCCGTCTGTCAGTGCATCTACAACTTCTGTCTCGCTTGTCATAGCTATCACATCAGATTCAACCTCTAACTGATCATATCCGACGAACTCAGAAGATAATTCTGCATCCAGCTCATCATATACACTGGCATCTTTACCACTGTAGTTGTGTGTACCGAATGTTCCTTCGGATTTTGCACGCTGTTCTTTCTGTGCTTCTTCGAATCCTTTTTCGTCATAAGTCAGACCCTTTTCTTCCAGAATCTCACTTGTCAGATCGATCGGGGAATCCATAAGTATCATAAAGCTTAAATGCGTTCTTTCCGGAAAGAACTGTCTCTCCATTCTTCTTCATCTCTTCTTCCATGTCTGCAAGAATAGAAAGTCCCTGGTCAATTGTCTTGTTGAACTGAGCTTCTTCTTTGGCGATTACGTTAAAGATAAAGTCTTTCTTTTCTTCCAGTTCCGGATATCCGTCTTTCGATCCGTCAATGACAGTCTGTGCAAGTTCTACAAGGAATGCTCCCTTAATTCCAAGAAGTCTTCCATGACGGCATGCACGGCGGAAAGACGTCTCAAACATATCCACGTCCGCTGTTGGATGGAAGGATTCCGTCTGAGATCATAAATGTTACTGAACGGATGTGGTCTGTCACGATACTCGGATTGAAGTATCTGTGTTATCATCTTTCTGATATTCCACACCTGCCATATTACATACATGGTCTCTTAAAGCCTTTAATGTATCGATGTCGAACATAGAATCTACATCCTGCACGATACATGCCAGACGTTCCAGTCCCATACCTGTATCAATGTTCTTCTGCTCTAATTCTGTATAGTTGTTATGTCCGTCATTGTCAAACTGTGTAAATACGTTGTTCCAGATCTCCATATAACGGTCACATTCACATCCGACGGTACATCCAGGCTGTCCACATCCATATTTCTCTCCACGGTCATAGTAAATCTCCGAACATGGTCCACAAGGTCCTGCCCCGTGCTCCCAGAAGTTGTCTTCCTTTCCAAAACGGAAGATTCTCTCTGCCGGGATTCCAATCTCTTTATTCCAGATCTCGAAGGCCTCATCGTCATCCTGGTAAATGGATGGATATAATCTATCTGGATCCAGTCCTACTACTTCTGTAAGGAATTCCCATGTCCAGTGAATTGCTTCGTCTTTAAAATAGTCTCCAAATGAGAAGTTACCAAGCATTTCAAAGAATGTACCATGTCTTGCTGTCTTACCTACGTTCTCGATATCTCCTGTACGGATACACTTCTGACAGGTGGTAACACGTCTTCTCGGCGGTATCTCCTGTCCTGTAAAATATGGTTTCAATGGTGCCATACCAGAGTTGATCAGTAACAGACTCTTATCGTTATGAGGCACTAATGAGAAACTTTTCATTGCCAGATGTCCCTTGCTTTCAAAGAACTCAAGAAACATTCTTCTTAATTCGTTTACGCCATACTTCTGCATAATTTCCTCCTGCTCTACATTCATGTATCAAATCAGTATAAATATTTTATCAATACTAACTTTTAATTATAAGACAGGCGTTTTGTCAATCATTACGCCTGTCTCTTTTAAACTTAAATATGCACAAAACGCGCATAAAATATCGTCATGAACGACATTCCGGATTCTTGTTTTCTCATTCGGAACCCTCTTATTTTAACTCAATCTCACCGAGCTCCTTTGGTGGAAGCTGTTTGCTGGATGCTTTCACAAATTCCTGTACTTTCTTCTGTGCTTTCGGTACCGGAATATTCGTTCCTGCTCCGGCTACACATCCGCCCGACATCCCATTCCTTCGATCAGACATCCGTTCATTCTTCCGATCTTCGCCATAGAAAGGATCTTCTTACAATCTGCAAGACCTTCCACATGATCGATCTTTACTTCCACACCCGGATAGTATTCATTCACACATTTTTCAATCGCAGATGCAACACCGCCTGCAACTGCATATCCACGTCCTACACCTGTTGCATTATGGAAAGATGACTCTGCTTCATATTCGGAAAGATCAATTTCCTTCGCATCGAACATTCCCTGTAATTCCTCAAATGTCACTACAAAATCAACATCACTTCTTACGCTTCTGCGCATTGCTTCCAGCTTCTTGGCCGCACATGGTCCAATGAATACTACTTTTGCATTCGGATGTTCTTTCTTAATCGTACGTGCAGTAGCGACCATAGGCGTCAACTCCTGAGACACTTCATCGATCATATCCGGGAAATATTTCTTTGCCAGCATTGCCCATGACGGACAGCAGGATGTCAGAAGGAACGGAAGTTCCCCCGTTGTAACCTTTTCCACATAATGGTGTGCCTCTGCAACAGCTCCGATATCAGCTCCAAGAGCTACTTCGTATACCTGTGAAAATCCAAGTTCTTCCAGTGCTGCCTTTAAGTTTCTCGCATTGATATTATCTCCGAACTGCCCGGTAAATGCCGGTGCGATCTCAGCAATGATCTGCTCGCCTTCCGACAATGCTCTTGCAAGCTGGAAGATCTGGGATTTGTCTGAAATTGCTCAAACGGACAGTTTACCATACACATACCGCAGGATACGCATTTGTCCGGATTGACATATGCACGTCCCACTTTATCGTTTTCAATCGCATTGACACCACAGGCTTTTTTGCACAAGGGCGCTCTTTCTTGGAGATTGCGTCATATGGACAGACCTTTTTACATTGTCCACATTTGATACATTTTTCCTGATCAATGTAGGATTTTCCGTTCACCATGGAAATTGCACCCTTTGGACAGACTTCCATACAAGGATGTGCTAGACATCCTTTGCACATGTTGCTGACCTCATATCCTTTCGCCTCACATCTCATACATGCAGACGGGATAACCTGTATAAGCGGCGGCTCATAATATTTGTCTGATATGTTACTTGCTTCTACTCCCGCTGTCAGATGTACCGGTTTATCTTCAGGTCTGAGCGCAAGTCCCATTGCAAGTCTTACCTGCTCTCGTACAACTGCCCTTGCACGGTAGACACTGTCACGGTACTGTTCCGTCTCATCATTTACCAGCGCATATGGGATTGCTTCCATATCGTCGCATAAAGTATCCGCATTCGCTTTGAAACCAAGCGCTGCGACTTCTTCAAAGACTTTTCTTCTCAACCGTCTTACGGTTGTATTAATGCCTCTCATCATAGTTGGAGTTCCTCCTGTTTTTCCTTTGTCATTTTTATGACAGTCTATAGTTCTATTATAGACACTTGAGAAAATCTTATCAACTAATTTTGGGGATTAATTTATTAACTGGATTGGCCTCTCGGTCCGGGTATCCACCAGCCTGTTGAATTAAGTACCAATTTACAGCAGAATAATATTATGCTCTCTGCAAGCCTCCCGCATCTCTTCCGGCCAGAGACTTGCCTGCACCTCTCCTACATGAGCACGGTCGAGAAGGAGCATACACAGTCTGGACTGTCCAATACCTCCTCCGATTGTGTATGGAAGTTCTCCGTTTAACAGCATCTTATGATATGGGAGATTCTTTCTCTCTTCGCATCCTGCTTTTACAAGCTGCTCTTCCAGAGCTTTTCATCTACACGGATACCCATGCTGGAGATCTCAAGTGCACAGTTCAGTGTCTCGAACCAGAACAGGATGTCTCCGTTTAACTGCCAGTCATCGTAGTCTGGTGCACGTCCGTCGTGCGGCTCGCCGCTTGCGAGTTTGTCACCGATCTTCATCAGGAATACACAGCCGTGTTCTTTTTGTGATCAGATTTTCTCTTTCCTTTGGAGTCTTATCCGGATACATGTCTTCCAGTTCCTGGGAAGTAATGAAATAGATGTCCTCCGGAAGTTTCTTTACTGCCTGTGGATATTTGTACCATACCTCATGTTCCATATGTTTGATGATCTTGAAGATATTACGTACGGTAGCTTCCAGTGTCTCAACAGTACGTTCTTCTTTTTGATCACTTTTTCCCAGTCCCATTGGTCAACATAGCAGGAATGAAGGTTATCAAGTTCCTCATCTCTACGGATCGCGTTCATATTTGTATAAAAGTCCTTCACCCGGCTGGAATCCGTATTTGTATAATGCCATACGTTTCCATTTTGCAAGGGACTGTACAACTTCGATTGTCTCTCCCGGAACGCCTGCGATATCGAACTGTACCGGTCTTTCCACACCGTTCAGGTCATCGTTCAGGCCACTGCTTTTTTCTACAAATAACGGTGCAGAGATTCTCTCCAGATTCATCTCTTTTCCGAATTCCTTCTGGAACGTGTCACGAATGTACTTGATTGCTTCCTGTGTCTCTTTACGCTTAAGCGAGGGTCATAATGTTCTGGTAATATTAATTCCATTTTTTCTGTCTCCTTTTGTCTGTTGTATATTTTTATGAAATTCTTTGCTCACTGATTACTCTTCTCCAAATACTCTCTGTGCATAATATACGGACTGCATTGCATCTTTGCCGTAAAAATCTGCCCCGATCATATCTGCATAATCCTGATTCAGCACAGCTCCCCCACCATGACTTTACATTCAGGTTTACGTTCTCTCAATAACTTGATAGTCTCTTCCATGCTTACAACCGTTGTTGTCATAAGCGCGCTTAAACCTACCAGCCGGATATCCTGCTCAACTGCAGTATCTACGATCACTTCCGGCGGTACATCTTTCCCCAGATCGATCACATCAAAACTGTAATTCTCCAGAAGGACTTTTACAATGTTTTTACCAATATCGTGAATATCTCCTTTTACCGTTGCGAGAATAACTTTATTCTTCGCCTGGACTTCCCCCGCCTTCCTGTGCGAGTACGTCCTTGATCACTGCAAATGCTATCTTTGCTGCATCGGCACTCATCAGAAGCTGTGGTAAAAAGACGGTTCCTTTTTCAAATCCTTTTCCCACCGTATCCAGTGCCGGGATCAGGTGTTCATTGATGATCTCCAGCGGTGCCTGTTCCTTTAACAGTTCTCCTGTTGCATGATGCGCTTCTTCTTTCAGGCCTTTTTCGATGGCCTCTTTTAAAGTCAGTTCTGCCTTGGCTGCCGGTGCAGGCATTCCTGCTTTCTGACTGCCATATACACGGATATAATCCTCACAGTTCTTGTCGTAATTCATCAGCGCACAGAATGAATAGTAAGAACACATCATATCTTCCGAAGACGGATTGATGATTCCGGCACTTAAGCCATTCTGCATGGCCATCGTATAGAAATTCGAATTGACTGCCGGACGGTACGGAAGTCCGAATGAAATGTTCGATACACCAAGTACCGTACATACACCGTAAGTCTCTCTGACTTTTTTCAGTGCTTCCAAAGTGACCTTTGCTCCTTCCGGCTCGGAACTGATCGTCATTGCCAGCACATCGATTACAATGTCCTTTTGTCAATGCCATATTTTTTCGCTTCTTCGATGATCTTTCCTGCCACACGGACTCTTCCATCTGCCGTTTCCGGGATTCCATCCTCGTCGATCGTAAGCCCGATCACAACACCTCCGTAACGCTTAATAAGCGGGAAGACAGCATCCATATTTTCCTGTTTTCCATTTACAGAGTTCACCATCGGCTTACCGTTATAGATACGCATCGCCGCTTCCATTGCTGTGATATCAACGGTATCGATCTGAAGCGGCAGGCTTGATACGCTCTGAAGCTCCATGATGACTTCTTTCATCATCGCCGGTTCGTCAATATCCGGAAGTCCTACGTTGACATCCAGAATATGTGCTCCCTTATCCTGCTGCGTAATCCCCTCTTTCAGGATATAATCCATGTCGTGGTCTTTGAGTGCCTGTTTGAATTTCTTCTTACCTGTTGGATTGATTCTCTCTCCGATGATCATCGGCTTGCCGCCAAGGATGATCGCATGTCCGTAAGAAGATACCATTGTGATATCTTTCTTTGTTGCCGGCGTTACGCTCCTCTCTCTGGTCGTCTCAACCATCTTCTGGATATGTGCAGGTGTTGTTGCACAGCATCCGCCGATCACATGCGCTCCCATCTCTACGATCTTTTGCCATATATCCGGCAAACTGTTCCGGTTCTACATCATAATAGACTTCTCCGTCACGCTGCTTCGGAAGTCCTGCATTCGGTTTTTACGATGATCGGAACCGATGCGTATTTCAGAATATCCTCCAGAATCGGAAGCATCTGCTCCGGTCCCATACCACAGTTGATTCCCAATGCATCTACACGAAGGCCTTCCAACATGGTAACCACCGCCGGAACATCTCCTCCTGTCAGGAGTTTTCCCTTTTCATCGAAGATCATAGTTGCAAATACAGGAAGTGAAGTATTCTCTTTTTGCAGCAAGTACTGCTGCTTTCACTTCGTAACTGTCACTCATGGTCTCGATATGGATCAGATCAGCTCCTGCCTGTTCTCCATAGATCATCGTTTCTTTAAATGCATCATATGCATCTTCAAACGAAAGATCTCCCATTGGCTTTAATAACTTACCGGTTGGTCCTACATCTAATGCTACATAAGTCTTTCTTCCGTCGTGCACGCCACGTTCTTGCAGCCTTTTTGCATTCTGGATTCCTGCTGTTACGATTTCTTTGAGTCCATACTTGGAATCATGGAATTTGATCGCATTAGCACCAAATGTATTACTTAAGACGATATCACTGCCTGCCTCAAAATATGCCTTATGGATATCGATGATTTCTTCTGCATGTTCCAGGTTCCAGACTTCCGGGAGTTCTCCCGGCTGTAATCCCTTTGACTGAAGAAGTGTTCCCATTCCACCGTCAAAGTACAATAATTCTTTTCCCAGTCGTTCTAATAACATTTGTCTGCTCCTATCCTCTTTCTTGTATCTTATGATCTGCGGTATGCGCAGTCTTTCTTCTGACACGCCTCACAACCTTTGATATGGCAGGAAGTCTCTGTTTCACTGAGACCGATCACTGCCGTCACCGATTTTGACGGGGTCAGCATATTGCCGCCGGTAAGTGTCAGCCCGATCTTCTTTGCCGTATCCAGCATACGGAGGATCATATCCTGATGTGCAATATCAAAGTCTCCATATCCAGGACTGAATCTCGGTCTGATATAATACCCCCTCTTTCTTCATATCTGCTTCCAGAGCAGTCTGCCATTCATCCAGATATTCTTCCAACATAGCAGCCGCACACGCCTGAAGTGTTACCACTCTTGCCATATCTCCGATGGAATATTTCCGCAATAGCAGATCAGCTTTCGGTCCAAGCGTTGCACCCAAAGAGCACTGCTTTTTACATCCCGTCAGATTTTTATAAAGATTTTTACTGTGGATATCCAGATTTCCCAGAAGGATTCTTCCACTCTCCGGGAATTCTAATTCAAAAATGCGGTAGACGATCCTGCCGCACGCCGCCTGGGAAAGCTCTTCAAAACAGCTTTCCACAAGCTTCAGCGTATGATCATCTACCGCATGTCTGCCATATCCCAAGTAACGAATTGCTTCTTTCGTTCTTGCGTCCATTTTGCTTCCTCTATTTATTCAGAATCTCTGAAAGATTTGCCTGGATTGCCGCAGCAACCTCCGGTTTATTCATAGAATATACGTGAACATGGTTAATGCCATTTGCGAACAGATCGATGATCTGGTCTGTCGCGTACGCGATACCTGCCTGCTGCATTGCTTTCGGATTATCTCCAAAGCGATCTACGATTGCTTTTGAATCTCTCCGGAAGGTTGGTTCCGGACATAGACAGGATTCTCTTTACCTGATTTGCATTTGTTACCGGCATGATTCCCGGAATAACCGGAACGGTAACACCCTTTTTCTCTCGCTCTATAGAGGAAATTATAAAGAATATTGTTATCAAAAACATCTGTGTAGTCAAGAAATCTACACCACAGTCTACTTTCTGTTTCAGATGTGCAATATCATCCTTCTTATGTTCGGACTCTACATGTCCTTCCGGATAACATGCAGCCCCGATGCAGAAATCTCCCTGACTCTTGATATCCTCGATCAGCTCATATGCATACTGATAATGATTCGGAAGTGGAAATTCACTCTCTTGTGGAATATCTCCTCTGAGAGCAAGGATATTCTCAATTCCTGCTGCCTTTAACTGATCGATTACCTGATGCACTTCTTCTTTTGTTGATGATACACAAGTAAGATGTGCAAGGCTTGGTACATTATATTTATCTTTGATATGTGATGCAATCTTTACAGTATTCTTACTGGTACCGCCGCCTGCACCATATGTAACACTCATATATGACGGTTTCAATTCTGCAATTGCTTCTGTCGCCTTTAATACTCCTTCATATGCTGCATCTGTCTTCGGAGGAAATACCTCAAAAAGAAAGATGCGGTGTCTTTTCTACTAATATATCACTGATTTTCATATTTTTTCTGTCGTTCTCCTTTAGTCTGTTTTTACATTCCTTCGTATAATTCTTCGTACTGTTTTGCAGAATTCTTCCATGAGAAGTCTTTATTCATGGCACGTTCAACAATCTTGTTCCAGTCACGTTTCTTATCATAATAGATTCTTTCTGCATAACGTACAGTGTTCAACATCTCATGTGCATTATAATTAGAAAAGCTGAATCCTGTACCTGTCTTCTCATACTCATTGTATGGTTCTACTGTATCTTTCAGACCGCCTGTCTCACGCACGATCGGTAGCGTTCCATAACGGAGACTCATCAGCTGGCTCAGCCCACATGGTTCAAACAAAGACGGCATCAGGAATGCATCGGCAGCTGCATATACCTTGTGAGACATTGCCTCAGAATAGAAGATATTCGCAGATACTTTGTCCTGATATTTCCATGCATAGTGACGGAACATATTCTCATAGTGCTCCTCACCTGTTCCAAGCGCAACAATCTGAATTGCATCCTGACACAGTTCATCCATCACACAGGCGACCAAATCAAATCCCTTCTGATCTGTCAGTCTGGATACGATACCGATCATCATAGTTTTATGATTCTCTTCCAGACCAAGTTCCTTCTGAAGTGCAACCTTGTTCTTGATCTTCTCTTTACGGAAATTGCTGACATCATAATTTCTCTCGATCTTATTGTCTGTCAGTGGATTATAATCTTCATAATCAATTCCGTTCACAATTCCAGACAGGCAGTTTGCTCTTGCATTCATAAGACCGTCCAGTTTCTCGCCATAGAATGGTGTCTTAATTTCCTCTGCATAAGAGTTACTTACCGTCGTTACTCTGTCCGCATACACGTTACCGCCCTTCAGGAAGTTGGCGTCCTTGTATGCTTCCAGCTTATCCGGTGTGAAATAATACTGTGGTAATCCGGTAATGTCTCTGACACGCTTCGGATCCCATGTCCCCTGGAACTTCAGGTTATGTATAGTCATCACCGTCTTGATTCCACGGTAAAATTCATTGCCATATCTGAAATTATCCAGATAGACCGGAACCAGTCCTGTCTGCCAGTCATGGCAGTGAATGATGTCTGGTCTGAAATCGATCAGTGGAAGTGCACTTAATACAGCTTTTTGAGAAGAATGCGAATTTCTCAATATCCGCATACATATCACCGTATGGTGCATATCCGTTAAAGTAATATTCGTTATCTATAAAATAAAACTTAATTCCGTCGTATTCCATTTCAAGAACGCCAACATACTGTTTTCTCCAGTTCAAGTCCATATAAAATGAGTATGATACTGAAGTTTTTCTTTCCATTCGTCTTTCATGCACATATACTTTGGAAGCATTACGCGCACATCGTATTTTTCTTTATCAAAATATTTCGGCAATGAGCCAGCTACATCTGCCAGTCCTCCTGTTTTGATAAATGGGACTGACTCAGATGCCGCAAATAATATTTTCTTCATTGCATTTCCCTCCCAACCTTAGAATACTTTATCATTATAACGTATTTTTATTCAGAATAAAAAGGGTTGTTTAGCGGTTTTTATTTTCCAGTCGGATCGTATCTGCGATCAATGCTATAAATTCTGAATTTGTAGGTTTTCCTTTCCATTACTTACTGTATATCCAAATAACTCATCCAGCGTATCAAGAACTTTCCACGGCTCCATGCAACTTCGATTGCGTGACGAATTGCTCTTTCCACTCTGCTTGCCGTTGTCTGATGCATCTTGGCAATTGTAGGATACAAAACCTTCGTAATGGCATTTAACACATCCATATCATCCACTGCCATAATGATCGCATCCCGCAGATAATGATATCCTTTTTATGTGCGCCGGTATTCCGATTTCATGGATCATATCCGTCACACGGGTCTCTAGATTATATTCTTGCTTTTTGGAAACTGCATTCCGGCTTTCGGATTCCGAACTGTTCTTTCTCTCCCCGTTTCCCGCATCTTTGATCCTGCTTAAGATCATATCATTGTGAAATGGTTTCATCACATAGTAACTTGCTCCTTTTCGGAAGGCATCTTCTGTAATTCTTTCCTGTCCGACAGCTGTCACGATAATAAATTCCGGTCGTTTGGTAATCTGCTCATCCATATTTACTTTTTCCATCACACTTAATCCATCCATCTTTGGCATGATCAGATCCAGTAATACAACATCCGGTTTCTTTTCTTTGATCAGATGATAGATATCTTCACCGTTATCAGCTTTTCCTATCAGATTCAAATCCTGGTCTTGCTCTATGATTTCACCCAGCATATCCAAAATTCTTTCATTGTCGTCAGCGATTGCTACATTAACTTCTCTCATTTTACGTAATGCCTCCTTGTCCCTTAATAATTATGTCGAGTTTTATTATATATTTTCCTCAATTTTCGAACAAGAAAATACTGTCGTAAAAACATGACCCACATCGACAAGATTCTGATTATTCTACATATTTCAGCATATTTTCGATAAAAATCCCATAACCCCTCGTTGGATCACTGACAAATACATGGGTAACCGCACCCGCTATCTTTCCATTCTGGATAATTGGTGTTCCCCGACATTCCCTGAATGATTCCGCCTGTAATTTCCAGCAATTTTGGATCTGTCACTTCTATTTCGAGTCCTTTATTTTCCTCTCTGGTATGTTTGTCAATTTTGTAATACGAATTTTATACTCTTTTACTTTTCCTTCCACACAGCATCGGATTTTTGCATCTCCTTTTTTTATTTCATCCGTCTGCATTATCTCCATCGGATCCGTGTCCTGAAACAGGTTTTCTGTGCGGTCAAGCGTTCCAAAAATCCCGCAATCCGTATTTTTATCAATTTTTCCAAGCACATTATATCTGTTATAAACAATGATTCCTTCAATGCCTCCTGGATTACCGTCAATTCCTTTCTGGATACTTCGTATACTGGTTTCGTATACTCTTCCATTTCGAATCTCCATAAGTGCATTCGTATCTGTGTCATGAATTCCATGTCCAAGTGCTCCAAATCTGCTGTCAGAATTAAGAAATGTTACTGTTCCAAGTCCCTGTGCATTGTCCCTTACCCATATTCCGAGCATGCAATTATTTTTTTTGCTCCTGACCGGTTTTACCTTCACTTCCAGATATTCCGAATCTCTGCGCAGCTTTAAAATCACATCTGTTCCATCTGTAGTTTTTAATATCGTCTGTAGTTCTTTTTTATCCCTGATCTTCGTTCCATTGCATTCTACGATATAATCACCGGCCTTTACCAGATGTCTTGCCGGTTCCAGTCGTTCACCGTCTGTTCCCGTAACCTTCTCTGTTCCAAGAACCATGACTCCTTCTGTTTCCAGATAGATTCCGATCGGCATACCTCCCGGGATCACCGTATTGTCAGACACCGTCCCCGCGCTTACTTCCTCTTTTTTCGTTACGTTCCATTTTTTCCTTCACTGAATATCCGTGTAAAAAAACAGAAAAAAACAAGTGTTATGATCAGACATTTTCGATACCAATATTTTCTCATGTTCCACACCTCAAAAAAGATAGACATCCCTGCAAGAATGTCTATCTTAGTATGTGGTATTTTATAAAAAATACTCTGGATCTGTATACTTTTTATTTTATCTGACCTGCCAGATTTTTCATCTCTTTTGCGCTTCGGATCACGGTATCTGTAATTTTTGCACCGCCGAGGATCCTTGCCAGCTCTTCTACCGACTTTTCTTCTGTCAGCGGATAAATGTGTGTACGCGTCACTGCATCCTCTGTCTTTTTTCAATCAGGAAATGCTGATCTGCCATCGCTGCAATCTGCGGAAGATGGGTAATACAGATCACCTGATGTTCTTTACCGATCAATGCCATCTTTTCCGACACTTTCTGTGCCGTACGTCCGCTGATACCAACATCAATTTCATCAAAGATCAGTGTCTCAATCTCATCTTTATCTGCCATTACAGCTTTGATCGCCAGCATGATTCTGGAAAGCTCACCACCGGAAGCAACTTCTGTCAATGGTTTCACCTGCTGTCCCTGGTTGAGCGAAATACGGAATTCCGCATCATCAATGCCATCTTTGGAATATTCTTTCTTTTCCGCAAAATATATCTCAAACTGCACCTGTTCAAAATTCAGGTCTTCCAAGCCTTTCTGGATCTTCTTTTCCAGCATGTTTGCCTTCTTCTTTCGAAGAGTCGAAAGTTTCTGCGCCCTTTTAAGATAATCCTGTTCCAACTGCTCACAGGATGTTTTCAATTCCTGCATATACGCATCATAGTTTTCCAGAATTTCAATTCTTTCTTCCTGCTTCTTACAGTACTCCATGATCTTTTCATACGAGTTACCATATTTCGTCTTCAGATGATTGATCTCATTTAACCGTTTTTCTGTTTCATAAAACTCTTCATCCGAAAATTCACAGTTTTTCTGATACTCCGCCAGTTCGTGATTGAAATCATTTAACAGATTATCTACATCCGCAAGCTGCGAATATAACTGCGCAAGCTGCTCATCAGCATCTGAAACTTCCGACAGGGTTCTAAGTGCCCTTCCGAGCTTTTCGCTTGCGCTTTCCCCATCTCCGCCTGTATACTGATAGCTTTCGGTCACGCTCTGGACAATCCGCTTTCCATTGCACATACGACGGTAAAGTGACTCCAGCTCTTCGTCCTCATACTCTTTTAATTCTGCCTGCACGATCTCATCGACTTCGAACTGTAAAAATGCCAGTTCTTTCGCCCTTTCGATTCATCTGCTCCTGCCTCTGACAGTTCTTTTTGTTTTTCTGTTTTGTACTGCCGCCATATCTCTACGACTTTTTCTTTCTGTCTCTTCGTCTCTTCACCTGCAAAAGCATCAACGATCGCCAGATGATTCTTTTTATAAAGCAGTGACTGATGTTCATGCTGTCCGTGAATATCGATCAAAATCGATGATACTGCTTTAAGTGTCGCCATCTGTACTGTCTCGCCATTGATCTTGCTGACACTTCTTCCTTCCATCAGTCTTCTCTGCAGTGTAATAAACCCATCTTCCGGGTAAATATCTAGTTCTTTTAATTTACGGATCTGCCGTTCATTTTCCACTGAAAATGTCAGCTCCACCAATCCGTATCTCGCCCCTGGCGAAGAATGTCTTTCGTGTATCTTCCGCCAAGAGCAAGATTGACCGAGCCTAGAATGATTGACTTCCCGGCACCGGTCTCTCCTGTTAATATGTTCAGCCCTCTGCCAAACTCTACTTCGATCTCATCGATCAAAGCCAGGTTTTTCACATGCAAATATTGTAACATGCATCCTCCTATAAGATAATCTTGCTGATCTTGTCCATTACTTTTATCCGTGTCATCCACGTCTTCGTATTGCACACATAATCGTGTCATCTCCCGCAATACTTCCGACAATTTCATTCCATTTCATTGCATCCAGTGCCGCACATACAGCACTTGCCATTCCAGCCACCGTCTTGATGACCAGAATATTCTGTGCCATATCCATCGACATATATCCGTCTCTTAAAACACGGATATATTTTTCACTCATGCCATTCTCATTATGCTGGTGCAGTGCATATCTCTGTTTTCCATTTTCTGAAGGTATCTTGGTAAGTTTCAGATCCCGGATATCTCGGGACACCGTTGCCTGAGTCACTTTAAATCCTTCCCGGTTCAGATAATCTGCCAATTCCTCCTGGGTCTCAATATGATATTTATTAATCAATTCAATAATCTTCGCATGTCTGTTAACTTTCATATCATCAATTTCCCTTCATCTTTCTCCGTAATATTTCCAAAAAACTGATTTTATTAATCTTCATGATTTTTGTCGACTCTTTTGCCTTGCAAATGGTCAGACGATCTCCTGTCTCAAGCGGCACGCTGGTCGCACCGTCAAATGTAACCAGTACTTTTCTATATTGCCTCTGCGTCCTTCTCCGATTTCAATCACGATCTCATCGTCGGAAGACAGAACAATGCTTCTTGTGTTCAACGCATGAGAACAGATTGGTGTGATCACAGTAAGAGACGCCGTAGGTTCTACGATCGGACCTCCACGCCGACATATTATATGCCGTAGAACCGGTTGGTGTGGAAATGATGATTCCATCCGCTTCATAGGAATTCAACAGTTCCCCGTTTACGAACAATTTAAAATATATAATACGCAGATCATCACCTTTACGTGACACAACAATATCATTAAGTGCAACATCTTTCTTTCCGTTCGGAAACATGCCTTCCAGCATCATACGCTCTTCATACAGATAATCACCTTTCAGCATCTGTGTGATATCTTCTGCCAGATTGCTTACCTCTACCTCTGTAAGATACCCAAGCGTTCCCATATTGATACCCAGAATCGGAACGTCTCTTTTCCAGAGCGTTCTTGCCACTTCAATCAAACTCCCGTCACCGCCAATCACGATTGCACAATCGATCATGTCCGGAATCCGTTCCCTGATAATATTTTTTCTCTGCATCTTTTTCACACAATATACAGCTTCTTCCCTGCTATCTCCAGTAATTCCTTTACTTTTTCCGTCACCGCATGATTCGTATCTTTTCCATCATTTGTAACGATCCAAAACTTTTTTTAACATCTGTCTCTAACCTTTCGCAAGTGTCGCAAATGACTGATCTACCGTGCTTTTCGACATCAATCTCAGGCGAAATTTCTGTCAGTCGCTTCGCATTTCTGTAAATGGACCAGATATTCGATATTACCTTCCGGTCCTTTGATCGGAGAGAATTCCAGATTCAGCACTTCAAATCCGATAGACATTGCATAATCAATCACTTTATGGATGACTTCTATATGCGTACTTTTTTCGCGTACAACGCCTTTTTTTCCCAACCTTTTCTCTTCCCGCTTCAAACTGTGGCTTGATCAGTGCAACTATCTGTCCGTCTTCCGTAAGATAATTACGAATCGGAAGTAACACTTTTGTAAGCGAAATAAATGATACATCAATAGATGAAAACTGTACCGGTTCTCCAATGTCTTCCGGTGTGACATAACGAATGTTCGTTTTTCCATACATACAACTCGTGGATCCTGTCTGAGTTTCCAGTCAAGCTGTCCGCGGCCCACATCAATCGAAATACTTTCACAGCACCATTCTGCAACATACAATCCGTAAAGCCTCCTGTAGAAGAGCCTACATCTGTACATACCTTTCCTTCTACACTGACATCAAAATTCTTGATCGCTTTTTCCAGTTTCAGACCGCCGCGGCTGACATATGGAAGAGTATGACCTCGCACTTCGATCGTCGCTTCTTCCGGAAATGTAGTTCCTGCCTTATCTTCTTTCTGTCCGTCTGACATATACGATCCCGGACATAATGATTGCCTTTTGCCTTTTCTCTGGAAGCCGCCAGATTTCTTTTTACAAGTAATACATCTAATCGTTCTTTCATAATCTCTCCTGTTATCTACATTGTCTCATACATCTTAAGATCTGTGCCGTCATGGATTCTACGTCCAGACCAGTCTCTTTGCGAGGACATCTACATTACCATGTTCTACATAATCATCCGGGAGTGCCAGAATCTGTACTCTCACATCTGCACCGATCCTCATCAGATATTCACTTACATGTTCTCCAAATCCTCCGGATTTTACGTTTTCTTCAATCGTAACAATCAACTGATGCTTCTTTGTAAGCCGGTCCAGCATCTTGGCATCTAACGGTTTTATAAATCTCGCATTAATAAGCGAGCAGTCATAGCCTTTTCTCTTTTAAATCTTCTCTTACCTTCAGTGCCTCTTCAAACATATGCCCTACGAAAATAATTGCAATATCACTTTCTTCATACAATATCTCACTTTTTCCGTATTCAATCGGACTTCTGAATTCGGACAGACATCACATGCATCCCCCTCGGATAGCGGATCGCGATCGGTCCCTCATATGAGATACCAAATCTCACCATATCCGCCAGTTCCCATTTGTTTTTGGTGACATGATTACCATGTTCGGGATACTGCTCAGATACGACAGGTCAAAAATTCCCTGATGCGTCTCTCCGTCATTTCCTACTAATCCCGCTCTGTCCACGGCAAACATCACAGAAGATTCTGAAGTGCCACATCATGAATCATCTGATCATAAGCTCTTTGAAAAAGAAGAATATACCGCAAATACCGGTTTCATCCCGCCTGCCGCAAGTCCTGCCGCAAATGTCACCGCATGTTCTTCCCATAATCCCCACATCAAAAAACGGTTCGGATAAAACTTTCTTTAATCTCGCAAGACCCGTTCCATCTGCCATTGCTGCAGTGATCGCCGCCAAGTTTATCATTTCTTGCCGCTTCATCACATTACTTTTCCAAATACATCTGTATATGAATCTTTTTCTTCGGTTTTTCCGGTTCACCAGTCTCTACCTGGAACGGTCCGATCCCATGGAATTTATCCGGCTGTTCTTCTGCCGGTTCATATCCTTTTCCTTTTTTGGTAAGGACATGAATAACACAGGTCCCTCAATCTTCCTTGCTTCCTTTTAATGCACGTACCAATATTGGTATGCTTGTGTCCATCCAATCGGTCCCAGATAGGTAATTCCCATATCTTCAAAAAACATTCCCGGTACGATCAGCTGCTTCAGACTGCTTTTCGTCTTACTGGAATATGTTCAATCATAGGATCTCCTCACAACCGGTACATTATGAAGCATATTCGTTACACCTTTTTTAAATCTGTATAAAAATCTGCAGTACGAAGCATTCGCCAGATAATCCGACATTCCACCTACATTTTCGGAGATCGACATCTGGTTATCATTTAAAACAATGATAAAATTCTTTTAAGCCTGGCAGCATTGTTCATCGCTTCGTAAGCCATGCCTCCGGTCAGAGATCCATCCCCGATCACCGAGATCACACTGGAATCTTCTTTTCCCTGCAGATCTCTTGCACATACATAACCAAGCCCCGCCGATATAGAGGTCGAGCTGTGTCCTGTATCAAATGCATCATAAATGGCTTTCATTTCTTTTAGGGAAACCACTCATTCCGCCAAACTTTCTTAACTGGTCAAACTGATCTCTTTCTTCCGGTAAGAATCTTATGCGTATAAGACTGATGTCCTACATCCCATATCAGCTTATCCTGTGGAAGATTAAAAGCCAGATGGAGTGCCATCGTAAGCTCTATAACGCCAAGATTAGATGCAAGATGACCACCGGTCCTGTGATCTTTTCGATCAGAAACTGTCACGGATTTCCTGCTGCCAGTTCCGGCAGTTCCTCCTCGGTGAGTTTTTTTATATCATTTGCTTTTTGAATTCTTTCTAAATAACCATGTATCCCTCTATTTTAATTCCTGTGGATCAACAAATCAGCAAAACAGTTCCAGATATTCATTCTCCCCTGAAAGCTGGTGAAGCAGATCTATTGCCTGATTGGATAATTCTTCTACTCTTTTTTTGCCTGCTCAATTCCCAGAAGTGTTACATATGTTGTCTTCTGATTTTTTCATCACTGCCGATTGGTTTTCCCAGTTTTTCTTCCGTACTGGTCACGTCCAGGATATCATCCTGAATCTGGAATGCAATGCCCACATAACTGTGCTATCTTTTCGCACCTTTCGTACATCCTCTTCTTCTGCCCCTCCAGAATTGCACCAATCATCATAGCACATTCGATCAGCGCTCCTGTCTTCAACTCATAAATCCAGTATCCAGAACATCTTTCGGCACAGCATGTCCTGTTTCTTTTACATCGATCACCTGTCCGCCGATCATTCCATAGACACCTGCTTTTCTGCCAAGGACACTAAGGGCACGTCCGAATTTTAAGGCTCTCCTGCGGTGTCTGGTCTCAAACGCACGAAATGCTGTCTCAAACGCATAATTTAAAAGGCATCCCCTGCCAGTATCCCCATATCTTCTCCATAGACAATATGTGTAGTCTTTCTGCCTCTGCGATATTCATCGTTGTCCATCGCAGGAAGATCATCATGAACCAGAGAATACGTATGAATCATTTCAAGCGCCGCCATAAATGGACAAAGCGCTTCTGTTTCATCGCCAAATAATCTGCTGGTCTCTCTCATTAACATTGGCCGCAGTCTTTTTCCCCCTGCCATCAGACTGTATTCCATAGCTTCCATGATCACCTTCTGATACCCTTCCGGTTTTGGAAGATATTCTTTCAGGATTTCTTCAATTTCTGGCTACTTTCCTTTTCATCTGTACTGTAAATTCTTCTTTAGAATTCATGTTCCTCACCCTCTTCATCCAGTAACAGCATCTTCTTTTTCTACCTTATCGATTTTACTGTTACATGCTTTCAGCATATCCATGCCCTGATGATACAACCGGAAAGATTCCTCCAGCGAAATCTCCCCGTCTTCCATCTCTTTTATCGTCTGTTCCAGATCTGAGAAAATCTCCTCAAGGCTCTGGTCTTCCAAAGATTGTTCCTTTTTTTCTGCCATTGCATTTCTCCCGGTATCTGTCTGTTATCTTAATAATCCTTATATTTTATATGTCTTTTTCTGCACATCTTTAACAGATGTACGGATGAGTCCATCCGTTACATATACTGTCAGCTCATCACCCTTTTCCACCTGACGGATACTCTTTACAACACCACCGTCTGCTTCTTCCACATAGGCAAAGCCCTGGTTCAGCTTTCTGACCGGAGACAATCCATTCAGCTTTTCAATCTGAATCGCCAGGCGATGTCTTGCTTCTTTACCCGGTCTCTCATCAGCGTTCGAAGTTCCTCTTCCAGTTCTATCAGTCTTTGCTGTTGATCCTGCAGTTTGTGACGTGGATGCAGATAAGAAAGCCTCACATCCAATTCTTTCAGTCGTAACCGGTTTATACGAATCGTTCCTGTCATGCTCCGATTCATTCTCAATCTGCATTCATCCAGATATCCCTGTAACTGTCTGTAATCCCAGACTGCAAGTTCTGCCGCCGCCGACGGTGTCGGTGCACGCATATCCGCCACATAATCTGCGATCGTCATATCGGTCTCATGCCCTACTGCTGATATCACAGGAATCGGACAATCAAAAATTGCCCTTGCCACGATTTCTTCGTTAAATGCCCACAGATCTTCGATCGAACCTCCTCCTCTTCCGACAATGATCACGTCTACATTTTTTGTCTCCAGCATACGGATTCCACGCACGATTGATTCTTTCGCTCCCTCTCCCTGTACCTGTGCCGGATACAGAAGTAACTGTACATACGGATTACGTCTTGCAGATATATTCATGATATCCCGGACTGCCGCTCCTCGGTCGGTGCAGTCACTACGCCGATCCGCTTCGCATATCTCGGAATTGCTTTCTTATATTCCGGT
>VOFB01001455.1_pt1 | contig 22013 bp, 33 predicted proteins | sample 5384141 | NCBI WGS metagenome assembly VOFB01 (sample SAMN12384721, study PRJNA508395) | human gut metagenome | isolation source: healthy gut A | host: Homo sapiens | reverse complement strand
CCTGTTCCGCCGTATTTTCTCGTAATAGAAGCATCACTTTGAGTAAAGGGCTGAAATATTTTCTCAATCGATTCTTCCTTCACCCCGATTCCGGTATCAATGACTTCAAACCGGATCAAGCACCGGTTCCCTTCCAGAAACTTCACTGGACGGATTACAACATCGATTCCTCCCTGATTCGTGAATTTGACGGCATTTCCAATCAGATTCATCAACACTTGACGAAGTCGGAGAGGATCTCCACTACGCTCCCTGGAAGCTTCTCATCCATATGTAAATGTAGATACAGTCCTTTTTCCTTGGCCTGCTGCCTCAAAATCTGCCTGATTTCCTCACTTAGTTTCCGGATTGAGAAAGGAACCTTTTCAAAGGTCATATGCCCGGAGTCTATTTTGGAAAAATCCAGAATCTGACTGATCAGATCCAGCAGCCCTTTTGAAGAATTCCGGATATTTTCCACGTATTTATTCTGGCGCGTGCTGAGTTTCGTCTGCTCCAGAAGATATGTATAGCCGTTTATTGCATTTAACGGTGTCCGAAGCTCATGACTCATCTGCGCCAGAAAAATACTCTTCGGCTGAGGACGGATATACAAAAGATTGATCAGATACATCAAAAACAGGATTGCGCCTATCGATATCACCGCACTTGCGTTTTGAATGGCTGCGGCAGCCCTTGTCTCTTCCTTTTTCCTGTTCACCTCACCATCCAACCGGTCATTCATCAAATCCTGAAACTGAGCAATCGGCATCATAATCGTCTTCTTACAGTGATCATAATGACTGTCATACAAAATACGGATTGCTTCCTGGCGCATCTGCACGGCATCCATATTTTCGTATTGTGGGGGCAGTTCATCTTCCATTACCTTCGACACATACTGATATATGCCCGGATCATAACGGAAATCCTCCTGGGTCTGCCCCAGTGACAGAAGCACCAATTTCATGGAGTGTGTCTCTGTCTCCACCAACAGATCCGAATACTTTTTTGCTGTTTCCAAAGTTCCTGCTCCTCCACTGGCGGATTACCCTTCTCAAAAATCTCAATCGCAGAATCTCTGTTTCTTTTCATAAATCTCATACCAGTAATGATACAGATATTGAATATCTCCTGTTACGGCAAAATAGCGCACTTCCTCTGTCAAATAGTCCGAAGCATCCGCAAGGCTTTCTCCAAAGCTGACTATATTCCATACGCCTGCTCTGCGCATTTCGTTCTGCGCAGATGGACCTGTTGATATAATAGGAACTAAATAACACAGTCAATGCGATTGCTACAAAAATTGAAACAAAAACAGCTTCAAAGAAGATGCCGTTTTTCCAGTTGATCTTTCTTTTCTCACACAGATTCCTCTTTACCCTATTTCAATTTTGCTGCAATTTCATCCAGAACTTCTTCAATGTCCTGGGCATTTTGAGCCAGAATACGCACACAGACTCCCTTTGCAGCAAGGGATCTGCCATAAGCTACCTGTCTGTTCGTCTCATACTGAAGAATTTCTTCTATTTTTCCGTTGGTCCATAATAATACAGGGTTCCCTGATGCGTAAAATGATCAAAAATCCCATATTTGTCAGATCCATCTGTTCTGGTTCCAACAGGCATTGCTCCAACCAGACAGGCTGTCCATCCACACTTACACAGACACGGCTGCGATAGTGCCGGAACGCAAACTTCTCACCCATTCCAATCCGCCCTGCCGTCACAAGATCCGAATAAAAGAATTCGCTTTCCTTATCCAACTCCACTTGGGTCATTCCGTCAAACCAGCTTCCCCGAGAATCACCGCACAGGGGCGGTAAAACAAAGAAGCGCCTTTTTCCAATCGGATATTCAAGTTTTTTTCAGCAGTTCCCTCCCCCATATCAAACAACTTCGTATACGATTGTTCGGTGATAAGCACCTTGCTGTTCTCTTTGCACCAGATATCATAAGCAAAAAGAATCCCCTTTAAAACTCCGGGCGATGCCATCATCAAGATCAGATGAAGCGTCTCTTTATTTTCTGCGGCATCCCGATTTTCAATGGACTGGTGAAAAAGCATTCTTCCAGAATACTCTTCTTCTGCTCTTCTTTTTATCCACAATTTTAATTCAGTAATCATCCTGAATGTCCTCAAACAACACATTCTTTTTTGATCCAGGCAATGACAGCATCCACACTGTCTCCCTGCATCAGATTGGTAAACAGAAAATCTTTTCCCTTTCTCATCCGCTCGGAGTCGTGCTTCATCACCTCCAAACTCGCCCCCTACCATTGGTGCAAGATCCGTCTTATTAATCACCAGAAGATCCGAACGGGTGACTCCCGGACCGCCCTTCCGCGGTATTTTCTCCCCCTGTGCCACATCAATGACATAGATTGCAGCATCTGCCAGATCGGGACTAAACGTTGCGGAAAGATTATCTCCGCCGCTTTCGATAAATATAAGGTCCACGTCCGGAAACCGGGCTGCCATCTCATCCACCGCTTCCAGATTCATACTACAGTCTTCCCTGATTGCCGTATGGGGACACCCCGCCTGTCTCAACCCCCCATGATCCTTTCTGCCGGCAATGCAGAATTCTGAATTAAAAATTGGGCATCTTCCTTGGTATAGATATCATTCGTGATAACACAAATCGAATAATCTTTTGACATCTTTCTGGTAATTCGTTCAATCAGAGCCGTTTTCCGGAGCCTACCGGCCCTCCGACTCCTATTTTTACATATGGCATTGTGTTCCTCCTTATGACATGTAAAGTCTCGAATATAATCGTTCATGATTCATACAGTGGATCTCAAAAGGCTCCTCCTGAAACGCCCAGATCTGTCTCCTGTATTTGCCGGACTTTTTCCACAACGGTTTCCAGATGTCCAAGGGTTTTCAACAAAATCCTCTGGCCCTCCATCTGACTTAAGGGAACCAGTTTCACGGCATTATTCACAATCGCCGAAAAGCACGCTGTAGCTGTACATACAGAGCAGCAGATCTTCTTCCATGTCAAGAGAGGCTCCATAAATTCCCAGGGCAATCGGATGGAATCCTGTCAAGTGATTCCGGCGGATCTGATCAAAATACCACTTCAGCATACCGCCGCAGTCCCCCATGGATTCCCTTGCTTTCAGATAACGGACACACATCTTACTGCTGCCCCCACGTACTTCCATCGCCGACTTCATGGCGTTTGCCAGTTGATCCAGCCGTATGAGAGCGTCTTTCTCCTCCGCATGACAATAAGAAAGATGCAAAAGCCCCAGATCCTGATACGGAAACATCTGGATAAAGCCCTTCAGATAAGTCTCCAGCTCTTCATGGGTTTTAATTCTTCCTGTTATGACATAATCCTCCAGTCCGTTGGATAGAGTAAATGCTCCGATTGGAAAAAAAAAGCGTCCACGGATTGCAGGATTTTCAAAAAATCATTCTTAACCATTGCCATGTTCCTGCTTATGCTCATGTGTATGCCCATGTGCATGGCAGACCGTAAAATCCTTAAATTTCTCCAATCTCTTTTTCCGGCTGAAACCCTGATTTCTGCAAATACTGAAACGTGGGACTGTCATAGACAACCGCCACCTCATGTTCTTTGATGGAAAGCGTCAGATGGCGGTTTCCCAACGCAAAAACACAAGCGTCCCATTTCCTGCATGGTATCAACCTTTACTACAGTCAATTCACAGGGAAGAACCTCCACTGCAACAATACGGTTTTCATCTGCAAACAGAATATCTCCATCCTTAAGCGGTTCTCCTGCCCGAATTCCAAACGCTTCTCCGCTTTCGGACTTTTTTCTTAACAACTTTTTTTCAAGCTCATACCATTCAAGCCAGACATGCTCTACCTGTCTGTTCCCGATATCAAATGTCTTTCGATTTCCAATTACCTTTTCTACAATCAATCTGATTTCTCCTTATCTCTGCTCTGCCCGCTTAAAACAGATAATATCTCTGTGCCAGAGACAATTCTTCTGCTGCTTCGCATGTGATCAGTTCTCCGTCTACACACACTTCATAAGTTTCCGGATTCACCTGAATATATGCAGTGACATCATTATTTTTCATATCCTTCTTTCCAATATCCCTGCAATGCTCCACGGGAAGTACCTGTCTTTGTAAATTCAGTCTTTCTTTGATTCCGGCATCGTATGCAGCTCTGGAGACAAAGGAAATACAACAGAACCCACATATCTGGATACTCCGTGTGTGACAGCCGGATTAATCGTATACTTTGCAATATATCGTTTTACCCGGAAGTTATCATTTTCCCCACTGTCTTCCGGAAGCGGTCCGCGCTGTTTTTCATCTTATCGGCGGTCTGCCAGGTTCTGGTAATCACCTCGCCGACACGTCCCATTGCCTGAGAGTCTGAACTCATCATGGAAAAAGATACCCATGTCATGCAGAACATCTTCTGCTGCGATGGTTTCCGGACGGATTCTGGAATCTGCAAATGCAAGATCCTCCGGAACATTTTTATCCAGATGATGACATACCATCAGCATGTCAAGATGCTCATCAAGTGTGTTGACAGTGTAAGGCATTGTCGGGTTTGTGGATGACGGAAGTACATTTCCTGCTGCCGCTGCACGAATGATGTCCGGTGCGTGGCCGCCGCCGGCTCCCTCGGTGTGGTACGTATGTATGGTTCTTCCGCCGATGGCCGCAAGCGTATCTTCGACGCATCCGCCCTCATTCAGCGTATCGGTATGGATTGAACCTGCACATCGTATTCATCTGCATACATTCAGGCAGTGGTTGATAACAGCCGGCGTGTCGCACCCCAGTCCTCATGAATTTTCAGTCCCATTGCACCCGCCTTACCTGCTCGATCAGCGGTATCATCCGAACATTTCCTTTTCCGAGGAATCCAAAGTTCATCGGATATTCTTCTGCTGCTTTGAGCATCATTTTCAGGTTCCACGGTCCAGGTGTACAGGTGGTTGCATTGGTTCCGTTCATGGTCGTAATCCCACTGTACAAAGCAGTCTCAATCTGTGTAGGACTGATAAAATGAATATGGGTATCCATACCGCCTGCGGTCACGATCAGCCCTTCCCCTGCAATGATTTCGGTACCTGCTCCAATAATCAGGTTTTCATCCACCCCATCCATGATCGCCGGTTTCCGGCTTTCCCGATTCCGCAGATTTTTCCATCCTTAATTCCAATATCCGCTTTTACGATCCCCCAGTAGTCAACGATGACCGCGCTTGTGATGACCGTATCCGGGCAGTCCTGATCTCTTACTTTACAGGACTGTCCCATACCGTCCCTCAGAGATTTCCCGCCTCCGAACTTCGCCTCTTCCCCATATACTGCATAATCCTTCTCCACCTCGATCAACAGTGAAGTGTCTGCCAGACGGATACGGTCTCCCGTGGTATCGCCATACATATCTGCATATTTTGCCCTGCTCATCTTATTCATATGTCATTCCCCCTTAAACTCCTTTTCTGCTGCTGCTTTTAATGCCTTTTCTTTCACTGCGGGGTCATCCATACTGCCCTCAACCAATCCATTCAATCCATATCCCTCTCTGGTTCCGCCAATCTCCACCAGATTGACGCGTCTGGTCTCTCCCGGCTCAAACCGCACTGCCGTTCCGGCAGGGATATCCAGCCGCATTCCGTATGCACGTACTCTCTCAAATTCCAGTGCTTTATTTACTTCAAAGAAATGAAAATGAGAACCCACCTGAATGGGTCGGTCTGCGGTATTTGTAACCTGTATCTGTGCCGTATCTTTTCCGGCATTCAGTTCGATTTCACCCTCTTTTGGAATCACTTCTCCCGGAATCCATTCACCGACTGCCGGAATCGGATGATGAACCGTCACAAGCTTGGTTCCGTCCGGAAACGTGGCCTCCAGCTGAATCTCGTCTATCATCTCCGGAACCCCTTCCATAACATCCCCGCTTCCCAGCATCTTCGTTCCCATGCTCATAAGCTCCGTAACTGTGTGTCCCTCCCTTGCCAGTTCCAACAATTCTGAACTGATGTAAGCAATTGCCTCAGGATAATTCAATTTCAATCCCCGCTCCCTGCGCTCTTTCGCAAGTGAACCAGCCACATGAATCAGCAGCCTGTCTTTCTCTCTCGGTGTTAAATGCATGTTATCTCCTCCTTTTCAAGTGACTAAACAAAACATGGACCTAAAAGAAACAGCTTTGTTTCCTCTAAGTCCATGCATTTTTCACATTATAGCATATCTTTTTTTTGTAATTGAAAGCTAAAACTTTGAATCGTAAAATTTTGAACATCTTTTTATTTTATAATATTCTCCATAAATCTCTGAATCACTGCAGCACCTTCTGCACGATTTGCGGCTCCAAGCGGATGAAGCTTTCCCTGATCTCCCTTTGAGCAGACCCTCCGCTGCAGCCCAGGATACTGCTTTTTCAGCAAATTCACTGACTTCTGACTTATCCGGGAATCCTGTCAGATCAGAAGCCTTTGTCGTATCGTATCCTTTGTATCTTGCATAACGATACATCATGAGCGCCATCTGTTCACGGGTGACCATATCAGAAGGTCCAAACAGCTCTCCACCCGCATATCCGGTAATCACACCCACGTTTTCAGAGCTTGCCCAAATGACAGCATCCGTATAGAATTCTCCGTCCTTCACATCCGTAAACACGTTCCTGTATGTTACCTCCCGGACTTCCTTCCATACGATACAACATCGCTGCAAACTGGGCACGGGTCAATACACCGTCCGGTCCGAAGTGCGTAGCATCCATGCCTTTCATAATCTTCTGCTCATACACATACTGCACACATGGCGCAAACCAGTCGTCTTCCTTTACATCTACAAAGCTTACCGGAATATCGGGAGTCAGATCCACTGCTTCTACACCCTCCAATGTCGGTGTAATTGTCATATACCCGTCTTTATCAAAGAAAATCTCATCAATACAGGTCTCACGGTGCTTTCCAAGTCCATCTGCTGAAATAAAGATATCAAGCGGTGTATAGAATCTGTGATAAGCCATGAAGTAACGATCTTTTCCGGTTTTGTCCTGTATATGTACAACTGACTGGTGTGCCGAACCAAGGATACCTTTGGATTCATCTTTCTGCAGCAACGTTCCGCGCACCGTAATCGTTCCGTTCAGAGTATCGGAAACTCCATAATTCACATGATAATTCGGACTGTTTGCATCGTCACAGGACCATGTCCAGTGATACTTACCTTCTGCCTTTGTAACCACTACGGACTCACGGAAAGAAGTAAGCCCTCTGATTTGTTTCAAAAGTCCCTTCCTTGATGCTTATCATATCGTCATTCAACTCTGCGATTGCTGCCGAACCCTTACCGAATGTGATATAAGTTCCGTCATCATCTGTAAAGATGGATGGGTCAATCCCCTGTCCCATGGAAACGCCCACACTGTCACACATTGCTTTTGTCACCAATGCAGAGCCTTTATCTGTGTAAGGTCCTGCCGGATCATCTGCTACTGCGACACCGATGGAAGAGGTTCCGTTATGTTTTGCACAGTAATAGAAGTAGTATTTTCCATCCTTTTCTTCAATTGTCGGCGCCCACGCACTTCCCTCGGACCAGAGAGACGGGGAAATCTGCACGCCCTTTTCATTTTTACCAGGATCATCATTTGCCACATCCAGGATAATTCCTTCATCCTCCCAGTTTACCAGATCTTTTGAGGAGAACGCATGGAATACCGTGCCGCTCCAGCTTGGATAACCGTCGGTCGTCGGGAAGATCCAGAATTTCCCATCCAGATAATCAATATCAGGATCCGCATACTGGCCTGGCAGCACCGGATTATTGGATACCACCGGCTTTCTTACCATCCATGTCTCTGTCTTGTCTCCTGCCTGGAATACCACCTGAACATCCTCGGTCAGGGTTCAGTTCACCGCCATTGATAAATGCGGTTCCATCTGCTTTTATCTCTGCCTGCGGATTATTCAATTCAAACGTTACAGGTACTTTTGTGAGATCCGTTCCTTTTCTTACATAAGAAACAATCTCCTTTTCTCCGAATCTACTTCTGTCCGGATGGCGGTATGGTCATCTGTTCCCCGGTATTCCAAAGCGGTTGTCCGGTCCGGTGCGGTTCCAACCATCGCTGCCTTCACAAGCGGCATCTTAGTCAAAAATTCTGCTGAAAGTTCTTTCACTTCTTCTGCTGTCAATGCCTTATTTACAATACGGAAGTTATCCATCCAGCCCTTTGAAATACTCTCCACTTGTCCCCCAGTTTGCCTTACCAATCTGAAGGATGCTGTTTGCTCCCAAAATATCGCTCAACGCATAAGAGCTTGCCTGGCTGCCCTGTTTCTCACCATTTACATAAATAGTTGTTTCATTTTCAGCGACTACCACATCCACATGTACCCAGTCACTTCCGGTAACAGCAGATGGTTTTGCCGGTCTGCTGCCGTTATTCTTATAACGCTCTACGGTTGTGCTACCGCCATTTACCATAATGCCCAGATACGTTTCCTTGTTATAAGTCTGGGCCGTCGTATTCGGTGCAGCATAAAATGCCCAGTTGGTAGTCGTCCGATCTGGTTTCATCTCATAAGAGATGGTCAGTTCCTTCGCTCCTGTCAAAAGGCTGTTTCCGGACTTGTCTGTTACCGTCAGATAATTGGAAGCACTTCCGTCCAGATATAAGGCCTTTCCATCATAGCTGTCCTTTAATGTATAATTGCCGGATGCCTTCGCATATTCACTTACAAATCCTGTGCTGTCATCATCGAACGTGAAGTCTGCCAATACTTTTGTCTCCATTGGGTCATCCTCATCCACAATTCCCGCGAAAGCTTTCCGTACCGCCTTATACTCCGCACGGGTGACTGGCAGAATCGTACCATGGCGTTTCTTCAAGGACGCAAAATTCACATCAGATGCCCGAGACCAGCTTTCTGTAGTCATATCAGCAAGATTGGTACTTCTAAATGGAAGATATCCCTTCCCTTCCGCATACTGGTCACACATTAAGCCCCATGTCTCCACCGGATTACCCGCTGTGTCAGTCAGATAATCATCTTCATTGTATTTAAAGAATTCCGGTCCTTCCAGTTTGGAGCCACTGTAATTATTATTATTGAAGATACCCGAAAGAGTACCGATAATCTCCCATCCTTCGTAGATCGAATCACTCTGCTCGATGGTAATCTGACCATCTCCGGATGCACGGTAATATTTCTTTGTATTTTCATCATAGATCATCGTGGTATCAATGATGGAATGGTCTCTGTCGATCCAGAGTACCGGATCTGTAAATGTATAAAATCACGGGTGGTACAATAATACATATTCATACGGTCACCGACAGCGTTGCTTTCATCAGAAGCAGTTGCCCAGTATACCACATAGTTTCCGGTCGCTTCATCATAGAATGCCTCAGGTGCCCATGCACATCCTGCTCCCGGAATCTTTCCTGCCACATCCACCAGACGGGGTTCGGTCCAATTCACAAGATCTGTGGATTCCCATACAACCAGTTTGGTACTTCCTGTAGATGTTGCCGCAGCATTTCCCCAGCCGCCGCGATAATAAATACTTAAATCTGTCGCAATCAGGAAAATCTTGTCTCCTTCCGGTGAACGGATCAGATATGGATCACGGACACCCTTTGTCACCGATTTCAGAAGACAATACCGGGTTGCCATTTGCTCTCAGATCTGTCCACTGACTTCCATCCTCACTGGTTGCAAAATAAATCTGCTCATCGGTTACTCTTCCTTCTGTTCCCGTAAAATGCGCAAACAGATAATCTGTAGTTTTTTCCATCTCGTATCTTTTCTTTACATGAAGTGTAAACTCTTTGGTATCACTGCTGGCTCCGCAGGTCAGTGTGGCAGTCATCTTCACCGTTGTGTCCGCATCCTGTCTGCTCACTACACCAGCCGCTTTTCCATCTGTCTCCTGATCTGTAATAACGTCCGGCCGATCTGACTTCCAGGTTATTGCAGCTTTCTTTCCGCTGCCTTCTACTGTAATTTCCGCAGGAAGTGTTATGTTTCCTCTTACATCCTCTGCGTTTGCAATAGCGAGTTGTTCTTTGCCAACTCCACAACTTTTTCATCATCATAGGCTTTCTATCTCTTCTGCAATCTCCTCATCCGTCAGGGCACCATCGTAGATTTTAAAATTATCCATCCAGCCTTTGTAATACTCACCATTTCCCCAGTTCGCCTTTCCGATCTGCAAGATACTACTGTTTCCCAGAATGTCGCTCAGCTTATAGCTGCTGGCCACGGTTTCTCCCTTTTCTCCATTTACATAGATTGTCGTACTGCCTTCATCCAACACGACATCCACCCTGGTCCATCCCGTTCCCGTAGCAGCGGATACTGACGTTGCTCTGGAACCATTATTCTTATAGCGCTCAATCTTTGTGGTTCCGTTATTGATCATAGCGCCTACATATACTTCTTTTATTATAGGTCTGCTTATTCGTATCCGGGGCTGCATAGAATCCCCAATTCGTAGCCGTCCGGTCCGGTTTTGCTTCAAAAAGAGATTGTCAGCTCTTCCTTTCCGGTTAACAGACTGGAGCCGTCACTGTTTGTTACATTCAGATAATTGGTAGCACTTCCATCCAGATAAATTGCTTTTTTCCATCTACATCCGCCAATGTATAAGTACCGCTGGCTTTTTGCCTGACCGCCGGAAAAACCGGTGGCTGCATCATCAAATGTAAAATCCGCCAATAGTTCTGCCTCTGGGAGAACTGCTTTGGCAGAATCATCTGCCAAAGCTGTCACCGGTACAGAATTTAACGCAAACGCAGAAGCCATCATAAGCGAGAGCCCGCGTTTCCAAATTACTTGCTTTCTTGCCATAATTACTTTTTCCTCTCTTTCTTTATGCCAAAACATGTTCCATAAATCTCTGGATCATCACCGCACACTCTGAACGGGTTGCCTTGCCCTGAGGATCAAGCACAGTTCCTTCGTTCTTTCCGAGAATGATTTCGTTTCCTACTGCCCACTGCATGGCCTCAACTGCAAATGCACTGACTTTTTCTGCATCACTGAACCCACTGAAATCTGCTTTCTTTTCTGTATCACAGTTCCGGTAATTTGCATAACGATACATCATAACCGCCATCTGCTCACGGGTAATGGAATCGCCCGTTCCGAACAAATCCGTATCTGCATAACCAGTAACAACACCTGCTTCATTTGCCCACAGAACTGCATCCGTGTACCATGTATCAGCTGCTACATCTGAGAAAAATATCCTTGTATTCCATATCCGGAGTCCCACTCATACGGTGAAGAATGACTGCAAACTGTTCGCGGGAAAGATTCTTGTTCGGTTCAAAATGCGTCTCATCCAGACCCGTCATCAGCTTCTTAAAATAGTTGTAGGCTACCGCATCATAGTACCCGTCCTCTGCATCAACATCGACATAAGGTCACTGCTGCTTCCAGTACTTCCACTTCTGCTGTTACCTGAATCTCTTTGGAGCTGTATAACTGCTTATCCTCTGCAAGATAACTGGTAGAATTATCCTTTCCTGCCCACTGGTTCTTGTTGGAACCGATAGACTGTACCCACACCAGTTACCTCATAGGTGCCTTCCTGATTCCTGTCTACCGCTGACAGATCCCAGACGACCGGAAGTTCGGAGGTTCCTTTTTCATATGCCAGGTTCACCTGTGCGTTCTTTGGAAGTGTTTTTCCAGTGCTTCTGCAGTCTCCCCTTTTGTAATCTCTGTACCTTTCCAAGATTTTCGGATACTGCCGATACCGCATCTGCATTTCTCACTGCATCGTACTGGACTTTGGTGAGGGAAATAACCTACATGCTTGGTATGGGTTCTCAGGCAATAATCGAACTGTCCAGATACTCCCAGCCTGCATCCAGATTATTGGTAGCCATAGGCTGATATCCCGGTGTCGGCAGATCATCTACAAACAGATACCAGCTATTCTCTTCACTGTGGTTTTTAAAGACTGCCGGTCCTTCTACCGCGCCAAATCTGGACATTCCAATCTGATTCTGCACAAACGTCCACTCTGCTTCCGGTTTCCACCATTCCTTTGCGGTTGTGACCTCCATGTAAATTCCGGCATTTGTCCCGTTATCCTTTGTAATGTGGTAAGTCTTATCCCCCATTCTGGATAATCGTCGTATCAATACCGTATGCCCAGGATCAATGAATACACCGCCAAACTCATACGTTTCCTGTGTGAAATCTGTTGTTGCGCCCCACATAATCTTGCTTGTAAGCAGTGCTGCTTGTCTGATTCACATCATCATCGAATACAGTTTGGATGACCCAGTATACAACAAAAAGCTCCCTTTCCATCTCCATAATAATCCGGTACCCAGGTTGCTTCCGGCGCCCACATCATACCCTATATCTGTGCCTGTTTGTTCCCTGCCATATCCAGCGCAACATCGAACTGACGGACATCACTCCATTTAATCAGATCTTTGGACTCCCAGACATTCATCCTGGTACTGTAGTTCTTCTGCCATGTGCCCATCCTGCATTATCTCCGCCAAACACCCGAAGATCTGTTTGCAATAATATAATACGTCTCTGTCTCCGGATTATAGGGTCAGGAACGGATCTCTGACACCGGTTGTCCCAAGGTTGGAAGTAAGAATCGGCTCGCCGCCATTCAATGGATCCCACTGCTCCGGTTATCGCCTCTGAAATATCCAGATAAATCTTCTCTGCATAACCTGCGGAATCTTCGATGAAATGTACCATCATGTAACCGTATGCCTCCTCAGTCCGATCACCGGTCGGATCGTTACCGCAACTTCCTTCTCCGCAGACTTGCCGTATTTGGTTATCACTGCAGTAAGCGTTCCTGTCATAGCTTCCTCGCCTGTTGCCGGCTGTGTTACTGCCGCATTCAGACCATTTTCTGCACATGATCTCCGGCAGTTGAGACTTCCATGTAACGGTATTACTATAATTCGGCAGCAAAACCTCCCATCTTCAATCGTAACATCCTGAATTGAAGCCGCAATCTGAGGAATCACCACGTCTGCAAATGCCTGCGGCGGCACCTGCTGGATTTCTTCCTCTGTAAGTGCCCTGTTATAAATCTTCAGATTGTCAATCCAGCCTTTACAGTATTCTCCGTTTCCCCAGTTTGCTTTGCCGATCTGAAGGATACTGTTTTCTCCGAGAATGTCCTTGATCCCATAACTGCTCTCACTCTGGAGGATTCTGTTCCATTGACGTAGATGGTTGTATCTGTCTTCGTCAATACGACGTCTACGTGTGTCCAGTCATTGCCGGAGCAGCCTGTGCACTGGCCGGGCGTCCAGTCGTATTCAGATAACGCTCCGCCGTCAGCTTTCCTCCGTTTTGCATCAGCCCGATATAGTGCTCCTTCTTATACTCCTGTTTATCCTGATTTGGAGCTGCATAAACAGCCAGTTTAGCTGTCCGGTCCTGCTTCGCTTCATAAGAAATCGTCATCTCTTCTACACCGGTCAACAGACTTTGCCTTCCTGATCGGTCACCGTAAGAAAGTTCCCGGCAGAACCGTCCAGATACAGCGCCATTCCTGCTCCCTCATAACTTTCCGCAAGTGCATAATTCCCGACAGCTTTTGCATTCCCGCCGTTTATCTCATCTCCGGCAGTCAGATTTTCAAAATCAAAATCCAACAGCAGACTCTTCCAGCCCTGCTGTGCACCACTTCCGTTCCTGTTCCCACAGAAGGCCGGCTGCCAAAGCAGCCGCCGTCATAAAGCCATAACTTTTTTCCATTGCTTCATAACAGTTCTCTCCTTTCCTCTGTTTCAAAATTCTTTTACTCTGCATATGCTTTCCTGAAACGCCAGATCACAGCCGCACACTCTGAACGACGCGCTGCCCTGGGGATCCAGTATGGCTTCTCCGCCCTTTCCGGAAATAATTCCATGTTCCACAGCCCACTCCATGGCATCTCTGGCAAATCCGCTGACTTTTTCCGCATCGTCAAACCTGTCAAGTTCTGCCTTTTTGTCTGTATCATATCCCAGATAACCTGCATAACGATACAGCATAACTGCCATCTGCTCGCGGGTGATGCTGTCTGCCGTTCCAAACACTTCTCCCGTATAGCCGGTCACCACACCTGTCTTGTTCGCCCACAAAGACTGCATCCGTGTACCACATCTTCTCCTCTACATCTTTAAAAGGATTCTCATACGTTCCATCCGGCTTTCCGCTCATAGCATAAAGAATCGCTGCAAAGTGTGCACGTGGAAGTTTCTCCTCCGGTCCGAAGTGGGTCTTATCCAGACCTGTCATAAATCCCTGATTATAATTGTAAGCAACAGCTTCATAATACCAGCCGTCTTCTGCAACATCCACGTAGGGCAAGCCCTGTGTCTCACTTTTCAATGGTTACGACCGCTTTTATGTTTTTATACTCCGATTCAGTTCTTCCTCAGCCGTCATGTTGAAAATCAGAGTTCCATCCGCTGCCACATGAATTCCCTTTACAACCGTATGGCGGCAGGGATCATAAAGTCCTCCTGAGCCGCTCATTCCCGCATGAGGATCCGGATACGGTCTTGCATGATATACCAGAGCAAGGTTTCCATACTATCCAGAACAACGGAATTGTGACCGCTGCCCACATGAGCTCCGCCGCCGATTTCCCTTCATCTGTGTCGTAAGAACTTAACAGCGGGTAGGTAACATGTGTCCAGCTGTCCGGATTCATAAGATCGCTTCCCTTATCTGCCATCATAAGACCAAGGGTATAAAACTTGTCAACTGTCGCTGCAGAATAGCTGATATAAACCTTATTTCCATAAGAGAACATATACGGTCCTTCTACTACCAGCTGATCGTTGCCCTCCCTGATTGGAAGAGGTAATACTTCCTTCATAGATGCCATATTCCCATGGCCATTCGCCGGATTTGATCACAACTTTGCACCGGTCGGCTGGGGAATCACACCCTCCGCCTTGTACCTTTACAATCGAAATCTGTGCACTCTGCGGCATAACGTAATATCCCTGTCCATTTTCATCTTCATAATAAGATACATCAAAGGACGGTGCATTGTTTAATATAATGGGGTCTCCCCACTGCGTCGCATCCAGCATACCGCCGGCCATCATCTGTTCTTTCGTCCCTTTATAAGGAATCAAAATTGATTTACTGCACCAGTTGGCATTATTCCAGTTGACATTTGCCGGGACACCTGATGTTCCGAAATCATGCGCACCCACCAGACAATACCAGGTTCCATTGATCTTATGGAATTCCGGTGCCCAGATAAAGCCTCCCCAGCGGTCTCCTGTCTTTGATTCCAGAATATAATGCTCTTCTGCCGTCTTAAGACCTTCGATTGTTTTCGCACGGCGGATATCCAGCTTCCGATAAGACTGTGCACAGGAAGGAGCCGTCATATTTTCTTCATAGTAAGATCCGGTTGAGTAATAATAGCCATCATCTTCATTATAAAATACATGGGGATCTGCCCGTTCTTCAATAAACGGATACGCATAAGCATCCTGCTGCACCGTACCTGTAATCTCATACGTTCCCGGCTTACTGCTGTCGATGCTTTTCAGTACTTCCTCATTCCAGATCACACCCAGATTCTTTGTACTTCCATCACTGTAAGATGCTTTCACCGTTTCCGGCAGCGTAATCTTATCACCGGACCTGGCAGTCACACGAACCTCTTCCACTTCCGTATTATATACGGCAGCATATTTCTTTGTAATTGCAGCATATTCCTCTGCACTCGCCTCGAATACGGAGGTCTCTTCTTTCACTGCCTGTTTTGGAATTTCTCCCGATAACTCTGCTTTTTCATAAGGAGCCTCTGTCGTCGCAAGGGGCTTTGTACCCGCTTCCAGATCCGCCATAAGACTCACATAAGAAGTTCCCCTTTCATCCTGCCAGAAGACCTTATAGGCGCCGGCCATCTCATCATACAGAATGGACGGATTCTGAACCTTCTTTCCTGTCTTTGCAAGGGTCAGGAAACGCTCACCGGTAAAGGTCATGTCTGCCTTGAATCCCATACATAGATACCATTTTTCTGTTTATTGCCGGAGGCTGCAGCAGCCAGGCTTCCGTCTGCTTTTCTGAACAAAATCGGAGATCCCATCTGGTTGTCCGGATTTGTCTTCTGATCACCGCTCCATCTTTACATACAGTATGGCTTTCCCTTATTCAGTTCTGTGTAGACGTCTCCTCTTTCGTTTTTGCTGCCAGGAACAATGCATCTGACCGTCTGCTGTCTGCTGCAGCCAGAAGATCGCCTGTATTCTGGTACAGATTTCCACCTTGAATTACATAACTTAAAATCTGTCCTCCCTCTGCCATCACGGTTGCTTCTCTTGCAATAGTTACGCCATCAATGACAGCTTTTACTGTCACCTTTGTATCTTTCTTTGGCCGTGTAACCGTACCGTCTTCTGCGATCAGGCCTTCCTTGCTGCATTCCCACACCACTGCTTTTCCATTCACCGTATTCTGCAGATTCTGGGATATATATCTGGAATTGTCAATCCCATACGATACTGTGCACTGTCTGCGTCTGCTTTGATGCAACTGTCAGTTCAAATTACGTTGCTCTGAATATGTACCATTTGTAACAACAGCCGTCAGTGTAACCTTCTGTGCGTGGTATCTTTAAAATGCACCGTTCCGTCATTCTCTATCACAGATGGATCGGAAGACTTCCACAATTGTACAGTCTCAGACTCTGTCGGCAAAGTCAGGTTGCCTGCAACATCCAACCCTGGTCTCCGTTGCAGTGCCAGCTTTACTTTACTTTCTGAATCTTTGTGCATCCTGATATAACCCGGCAACCTCTGCTCCATTCATCTCCTGATCGTAAATTCTCACATCACGGAAACTTCCGGCAAACGTATCATCCGCATAATCAGATTTTCCGATATATCCCACAATCCCTTTACCGAAATCAGACACCGTCATATTCGAAATCTTGTCCGTTCCGACCAGCTCGCCGTTCAGATAACCGGTAATACGATCCGTACCAATTGTCACGGTATAATACATCCACTGCTCCATCTGATCCGCCGTGCTGATACTGTTATTTTTGGAATTGTTGACACCCACTTCCGTTGTCCACGGATTGGCTGTGCTCCCCGGCCGGATCTGTGAATACCGCTTTGTAGTATCCTTCCGATTACTTGATTTAAGATGAAATAATGCTTCGGATAACTTCCCTGTTTCTGTCGTGCCGCAGAATGAAAAATGCCGAAGTATTTTTCTTTGTATGATTGTTCTTAATCCACATGGATATCGTCAGCGCATTCTGCTGATCAAACAATCCGGTGGGAAGCGCCGCATAATTCTTACTGCTGCTGTTTCCTCCCGAAAGATTCAATGCCTCTTTGTCAAAAGTAACTCCTTACGCATCCTCACTGATAATTGCATGATTACCGTTGCCGGAGATATCGCTCCCATCTGATGCAAGAGGATAATGAGCAAGCAGTTTCGGTTCCTTCGGTTCCTCTGTCCCCTTTTTGACCGTTACGGTTCCTTTTACTGTGCGGTAGTCTTGTTTTTAATTCCTTGTCTGCTGTCATATCCAGCACCGGCGCCCCCGTCTGCTCCCCAGTGCACTCTTCTTACCGTAGCACTTCTGGTTCCGCTGTTTGGCTTCATATGATACACAAAAATTTCTCTTCCGTCTTCATCTACAGAAAAACAACTGTGCCCCGGACCATATTCTCCTGTACACTCTCAGAAGTAAGAATCGGATAACCGGTTTCCTTCCAACTGTCCGATTCAGAAGATTGGCACCTTCTGAGGCAGTCAGAAGACCCACTACATAATAATTGCTGACTCCGGCGCCCGAAAACGTCATATAAATCCTGCCATCCTTACGGATCACATATGGTCCCTCATCCACGGTCGTATCCACTCTGTCCCATCCATACTGACACCTTGCAATACAAACCGGATCACTGGTAAGCCTGTAAGTTGGACGGATCAATGGTTGCGATCCACAGATCGGATGTTCCGTTGATGTTGGAAATTTCTCTTTGCGCCCAGGAAATATAATGTGTACCATTTACCTCAAAATAAGTCATATCCAGTGTGATACCGTCACTGTAAAGATCACTTCCGTCTTTTCTTGTCACACGGACAGCTTCCTCCCAGTCCTCCTTTACCGTCGGATTCCCGCCTTCCTTCAGTTCCATGATGGAACTTTGCACCTGTTTCCAGGAATCCCCGATTGCCAGAAAGATGTACAATTTTCCGCCGATTTCATGAAGCTCCGGCGCCCATCTGGGCTTTTTCACATTTGGAATCAGTTCGTGATCCTGTGCGGTGAATAATCCAGGGGTGTATCTGCTTCCCGGATGCATACCTGCGACTGATTCTGCGTCTCGCCTGTCGCGATAAAATAATATTTGTCATGATACTGGAATATATCAGGATCTGCTCTTCCGTTCAGAACCGGATAAGAGGTGAGCTTCGCTTCTCCGGTGATCTCATAGACGCCTTCCTTCTTAAAGTTCACCTGACTCATATTCCAGGTTATCGGGATCTCATCTGTTGTCCCGTCACTATACTTCGCTGTAATTGTTGACTTTGTATCCTCTTCCGTCAGTTTACCGCCTGCTTCCACTTCAAAGGAATACGTTTTTCCTGAATTCCTGTATTCTCAAGCGGCAGCAGCTTTGCCCACAGCCCATCTGCTTCTTCCTTTGTAATTGGAAGCACACTGCATGGAACCACATTCGCAATGTCTGTATGTAACGAAACCTCAGCACGTGAAATGATTTCTTCCGGATCACTGATGGCAGTAAAATCTTCTGTTACATTCTTGTACAGTTTGCCATCGGAACCCTTCCAGGTAATTTCATACTGTGTACCATTGTATTTACACCTTGGTTCACTGATCGTCAGTTCCGTATTCAGCGTAATCAATTGTTCCTCGTAATCCATCAGATTTTCTGTTATGGCACAGATCATCTTTCCGTCATTTCGAACTGCAATCACACCAATCTTTCCGTCAGCCATACGGAACAGATACGGCGTCACAAGTGTCTTCGTTGTTCCTGCGATTGAAGTTGTCAGATCCGCTTTTGTAAAAAGATACCGGTATTATTATGAAGTGCGGTATAATTCTCACCATCTGCACTGCAAGCCAGATGCATACTCTGACCAAGCGCCGCATTCACACCGCTTCTGGTATAGCTCATAACATACTCGGCAGTCTTTTCCATAACAAGGATCCGAAACACTCTGGTAAATGTATTTTCCCCATAGGTAATCGCCGCCGTCACATCGATTTCTTTATTTTCCGCGGGAGCCGTAACCTTACCGTCTGTTGTAATCAGATTCGCACCACCGTCATCCCAGCTAACATGGATACCACCCTCAAAGCTTGTGGGCAATGGAGTTTTCTCTGTCACCTCATAAGGAATCTCCACTCTGTCTTTTATGATTCCTTCCACATCCGCCAGGCCAGCCACTGTCACATCAAAGGTTCTGGTGACCGTATTCCCCGTCCAACGTAAGCGTTGCTGTCAAAATTGCCGTCTGCGCTGTCTCTTTCATACGGACCTTTCCGTCATTCCCCCACAACAGCGGGCATATCTGATGACCAGGTAACAGCGGAACCATTTTTACCCGCCGCCGGTAAGGTAAGATCACCGATGATATTGGAGGTATTTCCAATGGACAGTGTCATTTTATCTTCCAGCAGCTTATTACGGCTTACCCCTAACTGATAAAGCATCTGCACATCTTCATCGTCCAGTGCCGTATTGTAAATACGAAGATCACGGAAAGAACCTGCGAACAAGCTGTCGCTCAGATACTGAGATTTTCCGATATGTGCTTTCAGCCCTGTTCCGAAATCAGAAATCTGTCTTGTCAAAGCAACCGTTCCCAGTTTCGTCCCGTCCAGATAAGCCGTCAGCGTTTTGTTGCTGATTACAATGGTGTATAATTTCCACTGATTCATAAAACCTGACGTTGGAGTTTTGTTTGTTGAATCATTTACTCCTTTTCTGTTGACCATGGTGAACCTGCATTTACAGAATCCGTAAATACAGCCTTATAATTACCGGACGGCGAACATGGATTCAATAAGAAATAATTCGACGGAAGATTATTCACCGCCGTACTTCCAAAGAAAAATGCGGAATAATTCCCCTTCGTATTATTATTATTGATCCACATAGACACTGTTACCGTATCTTGATTATCAAATAAACCATCCGGCAGTGTTACATAATTCTTACTGTTCTTGTCACCTCCTGCGAGATTCAGTGCATCCCCGGTAAATGAAACTCCGGATGCCCCTTCTGTAATAACGGCATCCTGATCATTCCCCGACACATCTTTTACATCCGATTCCAGCGGGTAATGTGCAAGCAGATTGTCATACGCCTGGAATTCCTCTGATGCCTGTACAGACACCGTTCCGAGCATCGGCACCGATGACAGAAGCAGGCATACAGCCATCAACAGAGAAATCAGCTTTTTCATCCACTTTTCTTTTCTCAATTTTACTTTCTCCTTCCCTTCCATTTTCTATTTTTGGGCAAATCAACAAGATCTCTTATCATATATCCGTCTTTTTGCCACTTTTACGATTATATTATAAGAGATCTTTATACAATTTCACATGTACTTTTTTTGATATTTTGGTAATTATTTTTGCAGCATCTTTCTGTACTTGCTTGAGAAATTCCCGTAACTTTCTTAAACACTTTGATAAAGTAAAAATAGTCGTGATATCCCACATGGTCTGCGATTTCATCCAGGGATAACGTTTCATCTGCCAAAAGTTCTTTTTGCCTTTTGCACCCGTTTTGCAGCAAGGTATTCAGAAAAGGAAAGACCCAGTTCCGCTTTCAGCAGACTGCTCAGATGCCCGATGCTGATCCCGTATTTTTCCGAAAACTCCGTAAGCGTAATATTGTCTGTATAAGATTTCTGAATCTCCCGACAATCCTGTCCAGCACTGACTGACCAACTTCCGGAGCTTCTTTTTCCTCTTCCTGCTCCATGGGCTCTTCTGCAATTGCCCGCTCCTTTTCAAATGTCCTCAGAAGTCTCTTTAAAACCTCATCCAGCTTTTCCTGCTCGATTGGCTTCAAAAGATAATCAAAAGCACTCATCCTCATTGCCCTCTGTGCATATTCAAATTCTGCATAGCCGCTGATCATTACCACTTTTATGTCCGGTTTACTTTCGCTTATTCTTTCCAGCAACTCAAGACCAGTTATCCCGGGCATCCGTATATCGGTAAATACCACATCCGGAGATTTTTCCCAATCTCCTCCAACGCAGTTATTCCGTCATTTGCTTCCCCGATAACCCGAAACGGCAGTCCGGAACGCTCAATCAATTTCCTCAGCCCTATGGTAATCCACATCTCATCATCTGCCAAAAAAAATCTCATACATCTTTCTCTTTGTCCTCCCATACATCATCCGGCACCACAATGGTAATGACAGTTCCCTGATTTCTTTTGCTTTGCACATCAAATTCCACCACTTCCCCATAAAAAGCTTCAGTCTCTGATAGATATTTGACATACCGATTCCATTTTTACTTTCTTTACTCCCCAACGCATCACAAATCTCTTTCAGTTTTTCTTCCTCAATCCCGCATCCGTTGTCCGTAACTTTAAACATCAGATGCCTTTCATCCTTCCTCCCAATGTTTACTTCAACCGCCCCATCCTCAACCCTCTGTTCCAAACCATGAAATACTGCATTTTCTACCAGCGGCTGAAGCAGCAGCTTAATGACCCTCTTTTCCCGGACTTCCTCTTCCATCCGGATATTTACCTCAATTTTCCCCATAAAGCGGTAATCAATAATCTTCGCATACTCTTTGATATAATCCACTTCTTCCTCCACGGTTACAATATGCTCTCCCTTCACCGCAAAGCGAAATACCTTTGAAAGCGCCATCACGATCTCCGCAATTCCATCCGCTTCATAACATAACGCCATCGCGCGGATACAATCAGTGTATTAGACTGAAAATGCGGATTAATCTGATTCTGATAAGCCAGAATCTGAAGCTGCTTCTTGGCAAGTTCTGTCTCATACATCTTT
>VOFB01001817.1_pt1 | contig 22020 bp, 30 predicted proteins | sample 5384141 | NCBI WGS metagenome assembly VOFB01 (sample SAMN12384721, study PRJNA508395) | human gut metagenome | isolation source: healthy gut A | host: Homo sapiens | reverse complement strand
TTTAATTTTAATCGGATTGCACAAAACTGTCAAGAGCGGATTCGCATGTTCCCTGCTATTTTTTCGCTCAGATGTCTAAATTTGCACATATGGTGCGCTGACGTACCCCAGGGTATCGCCGTACAGCACCACGTACCATCCCCGATACTGCCCGAACACCGTCACCGTCTCCCCACTGGGGATCCGGGTCAGCACCCGGCCCGTGACCGACGGCTCCGCCCGCAGGTTCACCGGCCCGCCGGACTCCGTGACGATGACGCCGGGCTGGCTGGGACCGGGATAGGTAAAGGGCAGGCCGAAGTATTCCGCCATGCTCATGGCCAGGTTCTGGCCGATGGCGTCGATGTGGCTTTCGATCCATCGGGCGTCGGCCTCGTTGTCGTGATACCCGATCTCCACCAGCACCGCCGGGGCCCGGGGCTGCCGCACCTCTCCCAGGGTGGTGGTGGGCCGGGTCACCACCCGCTCCGGCAGGGGATAGATCTCCTGCATGTTCCGGGCAATGATCTCCGCCCCCCGCCGCCCGTTGGCGCTGGTGGGATAATAGAAGGCGATGACGCCCCGGTTCTGACCCTGGCTGCCGGGGCCGGAGGCGTTGGAGTGCAGGGCCAGATAGAAGTCGTAGTCCCCGCGGTTTGCCTGGCGGATGGAGGACGCGGCGGTCATATCCGGGGTGTTCCGGGAAAACTGGATGCCGTTGGCCAGCAGATACGGCTCCATGGCGTCGGCCACCAGATTCATGAAATATTCCTCCGACCCGTTCCCGGTGACATAGGGATTATATTCCTGCGTCGAAGGACTCAGATAAATTCTCGGCATGGGCATTCTCCTTTCCTGGTCATTCTATGCCAAAATACCGGCTCTGCGCACTGGTAATTTCCCAGCATATGTGATACAATAGACCCATACGACAAAAAGGACGGTGCCCCTATGAAAGCTGAACGACCCTATCCCCAGATCGCCATCACCCCCAAGGGGGAGGAAGCCCTCACCGGCGGCCATCCCTGGGTGTACGAGGGCGAGGTCACATCCGTCACCGGCAGCCCCGCCGACGGCAACCTGGTGGACGTGGTGAGCCGCCGGGGCAGCTGGCTGGGCGCCGGATTCTACAACAGCCGCTCCCTGATCCGGGTGCGGCTGCTGTCCCGCAACGCCAATGACCGGTTCGATGCGGACTTCTGGGCCCGGCGGGTGCAGTACGCCTGGGACTACCGCAAGACCGTCATGGCCCCGGAGGAGCTGACCTGCTGCCGGATCATTTTCGGCGAGGCGGACCATTTTCCCGGCCTGACGGTGGACCGGTTCGGTCCGGTGCTTGTGGCTCAGGTGCTGTGCCTGGGGCTGGACCGGGTGAAGGATACCATCTTCTCCCAGCTGGTGCGGGTCCTGCGGGCCGACGGGCAGGACATCGCCGGGGTATACGAGCGCAACGACGCCGCCCTGCGGGAGAAGGAGGGCATGGCCCAGGGCAAGGGCTGGTATCCTCTGCCCGGGGAGCCTGTGCCGGACTTCACCTGCGCGGACATCACGGAAAACGGCATCCGCTACACCGTGGACTTTGAAAATGGCCAGAAAACCGGCTTCTTCCTGGACCAGAAGTACAACCGTCAGGCGGTGGCCCGGCTGGCCCGGGGCAAAACCGTGTTGGATTGCTTCACCCATACCGGCTCCTTCGCCCTGAACGCCGCCCGGGGCGGGGCAAAGCACGTCACCGCCGTGGACGTGTCGGAGTTCGCCGTGGAATGTGCCCGGGAAAACGCGGCGCGCAACGGCCTGTCCCAGGTGGTGGACTGCGTGAGTGCCAATGTGTTCGACCTGCTGCCCCGGCTGCAAAAGGGGCAGTACGATTTCATCATCCTGGACCCGCCCGCCTTCACCAAAAGCCGCCAGACCACCCGGCGGGCCATGACCGGGTATAAGGAGATCAACTACCGCGCCATGCGGCTGCTGCCCCGGGGCGGATACCTGGCCACCTGCTCGTGCAGTCACTTCGCCACCGAGGAGCTGTTCCGGAAAATGCTCCGCGACGCGGCCCACGACGCCGGGGTCCAGCTGCGGCAGATCGAGGCCCGGCAGCAGGCCGCCGACCATCCCATTCTCTGGGGTGTGGAGGAGACCAGCTATCTGAAATTCTACCTGTTCCAGGTGGTATAATCAAAAGGAGAAAGCCATGGAATTTCGCGTATTGGCCATCGGCGACGTCACCAGTGAGGAGGGTACCGCCCTTCTGCGCCGCCATCTGCCGGGCTTTAAGAAAATGAAGGGCGTGGACTTCACCGTCATCAACGGCGAGAACATCTCCGGCACCGGCCTGACCCCCCAGCAGGCCGACGACCTGTTTGCCGCCGGGGCCGACGTTATCACCCTGGGCAACCACACCTGGGGCAAAATGCAGATCACCGATTATCTGGAGGAGAACCGCTATATCCTCCGCCCCGCCAACTTCTCCCCCCGCACCCCGGGCCGGGGCTACGGGGTCTATGACCTGGGCCGGGTGCAGGTGGCGGTGCTGGTGCTCATCGGCCGGTGCGACCTGGCCTGGGGCAGCGACAACCCCTTCACCACGGCGGACCGTCTGCTGAAGGCTGGGGAAAAGCCCACCTTCACCCTGGTGGATTTCCACGCCCAGGCCACCAGCGAAAAGCTGGCCATGGCCTATTATCTGGACGGCCGGGTCTCCGCCCTGTGGGGCACCCACACCCATGTGCCCACCGCCGATGAGCGGGTGTTTCCCAAGGGCACCGGCTATATCACGGACCTGGGCATGACCGGGGCGGTGGAGTCCGTGCTGGGCATCCGTCCGGAGCAGTCGGTGGAGTCGTTTCTGGGCGGCCTGCCGGGCCGGTACCGTCCGGCGGAGGGCCCCTGCAAGGCCCAGGGCGCCCTGTTTACCTTAGAGGCCTCCACCGGCCTGTGCACCGCCGTGGAGCGCGTGGATATCCGATAAAAACAGAGGAGGAACCGTATCATGTCCGTTGAAAAAGTCCGGGCCTATCTGGAGCCCTTCGGCGTGTCGGACCGCATCCGGGAGTTCGATGTGTCCAGCGCCACCGTGGAGCTGGCCGCCGTGGCCGTGGGCGTGGAGCCCGCCCGCATTGCCAAGACCCTGAGCTTTCGCCTGGGAGACGCTCCCATTCTGGTGGTGACCGCCGGAGACGCCAAAATCGACAACAGCAAATATAAGCACTTTTTCGGCATGAAGGCCAAGATGCTCACCCCGGAGGAGGCGGTGGAGCGCATCGGCCACGCCGTAGGCGGCGTGTGCCCCTTCGCCCTGCCGGAGGACGTGAAAACCTACCTGGACCGGTCCCTGCGGCGGTTTGACACGGTGTTTCCCGCCGTGGGCAGCGCCGCCAGCGCCATTGAGCTGACCTGTGACCAGCTGGAGCGCTGCTGCGGGGCGAATTTTGCGGGCTGGGTGGACGTATGCAAGGGCTGGCAGGAGGAGACGGATGGCTAAGGTTCTTCATGCGGCGGATTTCCACCTGGACAGTGCCTTCCGGGCCCTGCCGGAGGAGCAGGCCCGCCTGCGGCGGCAGGAGAGCCGGGAGCTGCCCGGCCGTCTGGTGGACTGGGCCAACGACCACGGGGCCCGGCTGATGCTGCTGGCCGGGGACCTGTTCGACTCGGACCAGCTGTACAGTCAGACGGCCCAGATGCTGGCCCAGGCCCTGTCCCGCTTTCGGGGCACGGTGGTCATCGCGCCGGGAAATCACGACTGGCTCTCCGCCGCCAGTCCCTACCGCCAGCCCATCTGGCCGGAGAATGTTCACATCTTCCTGGGCCGGGGCATGGAGCGGCTGGCGCTGCCGGAGCTTCAGTGCACCGTATACGGGGCGGCCTTCACCGCCCCGGAGGAGCCGGAAAGCGGCCTGCGGGGCTTTTACGCCCAGCCGGACGGCAGCGCCCGCATCATGGTCCTCCATGGGGACGTGGGCAGCCGGGAGGGCCGCTACCGCCCCCTGACCCCGGAGGAGATCGCCTCCACGGGCCTGGACTATCTGGCCCTGGGCCATGTCCACGCCCCCTCGGCCATGAATCGGGCCGGGAGCACCGTGTGGGCCTATCCCGGCTGTCCCCAGGGCCGGGGCTTTGACGAGACCGGCGACCGGGGCTTCCTGTTCGGCGATGTGGAGCCGGGCCGGGTGGATATGCAGTTTGTCCCCTTTGCCCGCCGCCGCTACGAGATCCTCACCGTGGACGTGTCCCAGGGGGACGCCCTGGACGCCATCCGCCGCAGCCTGCCGCCGGATACCTCCCGGGATATTTACCGCATCCGCCTCACCGGCGAGACGGCGGAGCCTTTGACGCTGGCTCCCCTGGAGCGGGCCCTGTCGGGGGAATTTTTCCGGCTGGAGCTGCGGGACGACACGCGCCTGCGCCGGGACCTGTGGGACCGCTGCGGCGACGACACCCTGCGGGGTCTGTTTCTGGGGCAGCTGCGCCGGGAATACGACGGTGCGGACCCCCGGCGGCAGAAGGAGATCGAGCAGGCGGTGCGCTTCGGCCTGGCCGCCATGGACAATACCATTGATTCGTAAGGGGCGCTTTGCTATGAAAAACATCCTCATGATCGGCACCGGCGGCACCATCGCCTCCGGTCAGACGGCAGACGGTCTGGCCCCCGAGCTGGACCCCAGCCGCCTTTTGCAGGACACACCCCGGGTGGCTCAGCTGTGCCGGGTGGACTGCCTGCAGCTGTACAGCCTGGACAGCACCAACATCCGGCCTGACCATTGGCTGGGCCTGGCCCGGGCCATCCGGCAGCATTACGACCAATACGACGGCTTCGTCATCAGCCATGGCACCGATACCATGGCCTACACGGCGGCGGCCCTGAGCTATCTCATCCAGGACTGTCCCAAGCCCATCGTCCTCACCGGGGCCCAGAAGCCCATCTGGTACGACGGCACCGACTCCAAGCGCAACCTCACCGACGCGTTCCTGTATGCCTGCCGGGGCTGCGGCGGGGTGCAGATCGTGTTCAACGGCAAGGTCATTCTGGGCACCCGTGCCCGCAAGACCTTCTCCAAGAGCTTCCAGGCCTTCTCCAGCGTCAACTATCCGGAGCTGGCCCTGATCCAGGACGAGCGCCTGCTGCAATATATCACCACCGGCAGCCGCCCCGCCCCCCGGTTCTACGACGATTTGGACGGCAGCGTGGGCCTTTTGAAGCTGATCCCCGGCACCCGCCGGGAGCTGCTGGCCTTCATGGCGGACCGCTATGACGGCCTGGTCATCGAGGGCTTCGGCGTAGGCGGTCTGCCGGAATACGACGGGTTTTACGACGTGGTCCGCCAGGCGGCGGAGAGCGGCAAGCTCGTTGTCTGCCCCGCCGGAAGGAGCGGTGGTAACGTGGGCGGTGTGCTTGAGATAGGAGGGCGCAGCGCCGTATTTATAGAGGGTGGCCTCGCCGGTGGAACGGCGCAGAGCCAAAAGATCGATGGTGGTGAAGGCCCCGCCGGTCTCCCCCCCCCAGCAGGGCCAGCGCCGAGTTCAGGGTCTTGAGGGCCGGAGCCGCTTCAATGCCCGCCCGCAGGAACTGCTCCAGCAGCCGCACCGTCAGCGCCGCCTCCCGGTGGGCCTCCTGGCCGCTGCCCATGCCGTCGGACAGCAGAAGGTACAGCATCCCGCCGGTCTCCACCGTGGCCAGCTGGTCGCCGCACAGCTGCTGTCCCTCCTTGGGACGCAGGGCCGAGGGACACTCGATAGCCCACGGGGGCCGGTGGACTCCTCCGCCGGGGCGTGGGCCGCCGCCGCCAGCAGGTCCCCCAGCTGGGCATACTGCTCCCGGGCCTGACGGCGGGAGCAGGTCAGCTGTCGATGGTACTGGCGGCGCAGGAGGAACAGCCGCAGCTCCCCGTTGACGGCGGCGATAAACTCCCGCAGATGGACGCACCGGGAGGTGAAATACAGGGGAAATCCTCCGGCTGGGCCGTGCCACGGCGCAGCAGCGCCGGGCAGGCATCGTTGAAGGCATTGTAGGTGGCGTTATAGTTCTGCTGCCAACAGATGGCGCACAGGACGCAGGAGCGGCACACCTGCTCCGCCGCCCGGTCAAACAACACAGAGGGATTTTCCGGCTTTTCCGGGGCGGTGCCCCGGAAAAAGCTGTCGTACAGGGAGCGCAGAGCCGCAGCGGACTGCTCCAGCCGGCGGGGCTTTGCCGTCTCTCCAGGTGCATCCGCCCGGGCGGCACGCTCTGCGCAGGGAGGCAGCCAGCGCCGGGGCAGCAGCAGATAGGCCGCACCGCCCGCCAGACATGACAGCAGCAGCTGTCGGGGCGGGCCGGCATCCAACAGCACCGCAAGGGTCATGATGGGCAGAGAAAAGGCCGCCGCCGGGAGGATGCGGGGCAGACGGCCATAGAAGGCAGCCAACGCTCCGCCGCAGCCGTAGGCCACCGTCAGCAGCAGCGCCGGGGTCTCCGGCACCAGATCCGCCGCAAGGCCCGCACAGGCCCCCGCCAATCCCACCGTCAGGGGCGGCAGACGGCGGGAGAGGAGCAGCAGCTCCGCCATCAGCAGGGCTTTCCCCACGGAGAACAGACCCTCTACCGTCACCGGTACCAGTGCCAACGACAGGGCGGCGGCGTACAGCAGTCCCTTTTTGCCGGAGGGTCGTGCCGTGGGCGGTCAGCAGAGCCGTGGCTGCCGCCAGCAGCGCCGAGGCTGTCAGGCACAGCACCCACTGGCTCAGGGGACGGTACAGCAGGTACACCGACTGGATCAGCAGCTGGGAGAGGGCCGCCGTCAGGGGCCGGAAGGCGGGGCGGCGGTAGAACTTCGTATCACAGAAGGCCGTCTGGGCGGCAAAGAGCAGCACGGCAGCGGCGGCATGGCGCAGCCCCGGTTGAAAATCCAGAAACAGCAGCGCTCCGCCGGTAACACCCAACAGGGAAAGCAGGCCCGGCAGACCCGGCCCTGCGGCGGCGGCCGCCGCCAGACTGAAGGGGCGTACAGTCCTCCCAGCCGGGCAGCGGTGAGGACGCAGCAGAGCGCCGCCTGCCCCAGCAGCGTCAGGATGCGGCGGAGCCGTCTGCCGGGCAGCGGGAGGTGAAACTTCATGGACAAGCCCTCCTTTTCCCCTATTGTAGCCACTGGCGGCAGGAAAAGCTGTCGGGAAATGGGGTCCGGCGGATTTTTCCGTGGGAGGCGGTGTTTACGGAGGCAGAAAGCTGTGATATAATGAAGAAACCTTGACAGAAAGCAGGTGGCCGCTATGAAAGCGCAGCGTCCCTATCCGCAGATCACCATCACCCCCCCCAAGGGGAGGCCGCTCTGGTGGGCGGACACCCATGGGTCTATGAGGGGAGGTCACGGGACTCAGCGGCCCCGTGTCCGACGGACAGCTGGTGGACGTCATCAGCCGCCGGGGCAGTTGGCTGGGCTGCGGCTTTTCAACAGCCGCTCCCGCATCCGGGTACGGGTGCTGTCCCGAAAACCCCAACGACCGGTTCGACCGGGCCTTCTGGCGGCGACGCATCCAGTACGCATGGGACTATCGCAAGACCGTCATGGGGCCGGAGGATAGCCGCTGCTGCCGGGTGATCTTCGGGGAGGCCGACGGCTTCCCCGGTCTGACGGTGGACCGGTTCGAGAGTGTGCTGGTGGCGCAGGTGCTGTGTCTGGGCATGGAGCTCATCAAGGAGGAGCTGTTCTCCCTGCTGCTGGAGGTGCTGCGCTCCGACGGACAGGACGTGGTGGGTGTATATGAGCGAAACGATGTGGCCATCCGAGAGCTGGAGGACATGGAACAGGGGAAGGGCTGGCATCCTGTGGACGGTGAAAAGGCTCCGGACTTTACAGCGGTGGATATTGAGGAAAACGGCATCCGCTACACCGTGGACTTTGAAAACGGGCAAAAAACCGGCTTCTTTCTGGATCAGAAGTACAACCGGCAGGCGGTGGCCAAGCTGGCCCGTGGCCGGACGGTGCTGGACTGCTTCACCCACACCGGCTCCTTTGCCCTGAACGCTGCACGGGGCGGAGCCAAGCACGTCACGGCGGTGGACGTGTCGGAGTTCGCCGTGGCGTGTGCCAGGGAAAACGCCCGGCGCAACGGGCTTTCCGACGTTATGGACTGCGTGGCGGCCAATGTGTTCGACCTACTTCCCCAACTGGAGCAGCAGCCCAAGCGGTACGACTTCATCATTCTGGATCCCCCGGCCTTCACCAAGAGCCGCAAGACCACCCAGCGGGCCATGACCGGCTATAAGGAGATCAACTACCGGGCCATGCGGCTCCTGCCACGGGGCGGCTATCTGGCCACCTGCTCCTGCAGCCCACTTCGCCACGGAGGAGCTGTTTTTTTTTTTTGCTGCGCTCGGCGGCCAAGGACGCCGGGGTGCAGCTGCGGCAGATCGAGGCCCGGCAGCAGTGCTGCGACCACCCCATTCTGTGGGGCGTGGAGGAGACCAATTACCTGAAATTCTATCTGTTTCAGGTGGTTTGATGAATACGATTCGTATATTTTCCTTATAATATTACAAGTAGTTGCAGAATATGACAGAGGAGACCGGCCGCAGCCTGTTTCCCGAAAAAAGGAGCATTTATGAACACCAACTGGAACGACCCCAATTTTCAGGGCTTCGGCGGCAAGCAGAGTCCCTTCGGGGCGGCCTCCACGGCCCAACAAGGCGCGCAAGGCCGTCGGCACGCCCCTGAGCCGCACCCTCATCAATCTGGCGGTGACGCTGATCTTTGCGGCGGTGTACTTCTATGTGGTGCTGCCGCCCATCAATTTGCAGGCGGAGGAGTTCTATCTCTTCATGCTGCTGTGCTGCGCTGTGTACTGCGGCTGCGCCGTGCTGACCTCCGGGTTTCAGGGCAGCGGGGCCAAGGGCTACTTGGCTTCGTGAAGAAGCAGTGCCGCATCCCCGTGATAATAGCCGTGGCGCTGGTGGCCGTGGCCATCGTGGGTAGGTATCGTGGGCTGGCAGGTGATCCGGGCCGGGGCCTACCGGGATCTGCTGACGGTGGAGACCGGTGACTTCGTCACGGAGGTGGAGGAGATCCGCTATGACCAGATCCCCATGCTGGACAGCGACTCCGCCGAGAAGCTGGGCAACCGCAAGCTGGGTGAGCTGTCGGACATGGTGTCCCAGTTCGAGGTGGCGGAGGAGTACACGCAAAGCAACTACAAGGGCCGCCCGGTGCGGGGGACGCCCCTGCGGTACGGGTACTGGATCAAGTGGTTCAACAACCGCCCGCAGGGTCTGCCCGACTATCTCATCATCGACATGGTGACCCAGAATGTGGAGGTGGTACGTCTGGAGCAGGGCATCCGCTACACCACCGCCGAGCACTTCGGCCGCAACCTCTATCGCTATCTGCAGTTCCACTACCCCACCTATATCTTTGACAAGCCGGCCTTCGAGATCGACGAGGACGGCGATCCCTAGGGTCTGCCCCGGATCCGAAAAACCATCGGACTCTTTGGCGGCACGGACATCAACGGGGGCTGTGCTGGTGAACGCCGTCACCGGGGAGCATCAGTACTACGACGCCAAGGATGTGCCGGACTGGGTGGATCACGTCTACACGGCGGATCTCATCGTCCAGCAGTACGACTACCACGGCACCTATATCCACGGCTTCATCAACTCCCTGTTCGGCCAGCGGGATGTCACCGTTACCACCGATGGCTATAACTACATCGCCATCGGAGACGACGTGTATATGTACACCGGCATCACGTCGGTGCTGTCGGATCAGTCCAACATCGGCTTCATCCTCTCCAACCAGCGCACCAAGGAGACACGTTTTTACTCCGTGGCCGGCGCCGAGGAGTACTCCGCCATGGATTCTGCACCGTCATCGGCTTCCCCAACGGCTATGACACCACCGCAGCCAAGTGCTTCGAGGCTGCCGACGCGGTGAAAAACGGCGCGTCCGAGGTGGACATGGTCATCAACATCGGTTGGGTGAAGGACGGCCTGTACGACAAGGTGCTGGATGAGATCCGCCAGATCAAGGCCGCCTGCGGCGGCAAGCTGCTGAAGGTCATCATCGAGACGTGCCTGCTGACGGACGCGGAGAAGATCGAGCTGTGCCGGGTCGTCTCCGAGTCCGGCGCGGACTACATCAAGACATCCACCGGCTTTGGCGGAGGCGGCGCCACCCGTGAGGACGTGGCCCTGTTCAAGGCCCATGGCGCCCCATGTGAAGATCAAGGCCGCCGGCGGCATCGCGGATCTGAACGACGCCAAGGATTTCATCGCCCTGGGCGCGGACCGTCTGGGCACCAGCCGTATCGTCAAGGCCGTGAAGGCCATGGAAAAGTAAATATAAGGAGGAACCACTATGCCGACTCCCCACAATAACGCCAACAAGGGCGATTTCGCCAAGACCGTTCTCATGCCCGGCGATCCCCTGCGGGCCAAGTTCATTGCCGAGACGTTCCTCACCGAGCCGAAGCTGGTGAACAACGTCCGCGGCGTGCAGGGCTATACCGGCACCTACAAGGGCGTGCCGGTGTCCGTGATGGCCAGCGGCATGGGTATCCCGTCCATCGGCATCTATTCCTATGAGCTGTACACCCAGTATGATGTGGAGAACATTATCCGCGTGGGCAGCGCCGGCGCCATGCGGGCCGACCTGGAGCTGGGCAGCGTGGTGGCCGGCCAGGGCGCCTGCACCAACTCCGATTTTGCCAGCCAGTATGAGCTGGGCGGCTCCTTCGCCCCTATCTGCGATTTCGACCTGCTGATGGCCGCCGTAGAGAGCGCCAGGGAGCTGGGCGTGAAAATGCCCGTGGGCAACCTCTATTCCTCCGACACGTTCTACGACGCCGCCGGGCGCAACATGCGCTTCGCCAAGATGGGCGTTATGGCCGTGGAGATGGAGGCCGCCGGTCTGTACTGCAACGCTGCCTACACCGGCAAGCGGGCGCTGGCCATCTGCTCCATCTCCGACAATCTGGTCAACGGCACCGAGCTGTCCGCCGATGAGCGCCAGACCACCTTCACCAACATGATGAAGATCGCCCTGGAGGTGGCTGTGAAGATGGCCGCCAAGAAGTAAACAACGGTCACGACAGCGCGGGAGGATATCTCGCGCTGTCGCTATGTGTGATACATTTGTGCATTTCGCGCAAACAAAATGTAAATTTTTGATGACATTTGTTTACATTTCTACCGCAAAATGCGGTTTTCACTTGCCAAAGGCGAAAAAGTCTGCTATAATGCGCAAGGCACAGAGGGAGGAAGACCCCGTGCCGAAATGATGGTTTTCCCGCCGCAAGGCGCGAAAATAAAAAAATTGAGGAAGGTAGAATAACCATGAAGAAGTTTCTTGCTATGATCCTGGCTCTGGTTATGGCGCTGTCCCTGGTCGCTTGCGGCGACAAGAAGGACGACCCCAAGACCGACGACAACCAGGGCGACAACCCCGAAGTCACCGAGATCACCAACGCCGACGAGATCGCCGACGAGATGACCTCCGAGGATGGCAAGTACGAGATCGCTTTCGTCACCGACGTGGGCCAGCTGAAGGATAAGTCCTTCAACCAGGGCACCTTCGACGGCGTGAAGCTGTACGCTGCCAACAACGGCCTGAGCTACAAGTACTATCAGCCCGCCAACGGCGACCAGGCTACCGATGACGACCGTTACGATGCCATGAAGGCTGCTGCCGAGGGCGGCGCCAAGGTCATCGTGGCTGCCGGCTTTATGCAGGCCACTGCCCTGACCAAGGCCGCTGCTGAGTTCACCGATGTCAAGTTCGTGTTCGTGGACCGCGACAGCGCTGTGACCCTCGAGGACGGCACCGCCCTGAAGAACGTTCTGGGCATCTGCTTCCAGGAAGAGCAGTGCGGCTATCTGGCCGGTTACGCTGTTGTTAAGGAAGGCTACACCAAGCTGGGCTTCACCGGTGGTGGCGGCGGCGACAACCCCGCTTGCTGCCGTTACGGCTACGGCTTCGTGCAGGGCGCTTCCGCTGCTGCTGCCGAGATGGGCGTGAAGGTCGAGATGAACTACTCCTGGCTGTATGGCGCTTCCTTCTCCGCTTCCACCGAGCTGCAGACCATGGCTTCCGGCTGGTATGAGAACGGCACTGAGATCATCTTCGCCTGCGGCGGTAATATGTTCCAGTCTGTCGCCGCTGCCGCTGCCGCTAACGACGGCGCCGTGGTGGGCGTGGACGTTGACCAGTCCAGCCAGTCCGATACCGTTATCACCTCCGCTATGAAGGGCCTGTCCGCCTCCGTGTCAGCCGGGTGCGGTCGATCAGAATTTGCCCCACAGCGCAGAGAAGTCCGCCGCAGAGAAATGCGTTAAGATATGCCATACGCCCTACCTTTCCGTGCTGACGCACACCAGATGGCAGATGCCGGGAATAGACTCCCCCTGAAAACTGGAGGTGGGAGACAGCAGCGCTCCGGTGGGGGCGAACAGGATGCGCCGCCAGCGGCCCTGCTTCAGGCCGGTGAGAAGATAGCCGTTGAATACCGCCGCGGAGCAGCCGCAGCCGGAACCGCCGGCGTGCATATCCTGCCGGTCCCGGTAATAGAGGAGCATGCCGCAGTCCTCATAGTTTCGGGTCATGTCCACGCCGTCTTGCCGAAACAGGTCCATTACGATCTCGTGACCCAGCTCTCCTAAGTCCCCGGTGAAAATGGCATCATAATCCGCCGGGCCGGTGTGCGTGTCGGCAAAGTAGGCCCGGAGGGTGTCATAGGCGGCGGGGGCCATGGCTGCCCCCATGTTGTTGGGATCGGTGATACCCTGATCCACAATTTTCCCGCAGGTGACGTGAGTGATATAAGGCCCCGGCCCTTGGGCGGAGAAAGGCAGCCGGCGGCGGTGGCGGTCCACTAGGCGGTAGGGGCGCTGGCCGCCATAGGGACTGGCATCCGGTACTGCCGCTCGGCGGTGCAGAAGTGGGAGCTTGCTTGGGCGGCGACGGTTTCCGCAAAGCCGCCGTGCTAACCTGCTGACCAGCGGTAAAATGAACGCCTATCTCGCAGATATTGACCGGCAGGCAGAAGAACTTTCTCTTCGGCTTGTAAAACAGATGGCCGAATCGGAAGGCGTAACGGAAGCCCTCAAAGCAGAAAACCAGATGCTTTGGGTGCAGAAAATGAACAATCTTCGAAACGCCGCTATGGAAATCCTTTCAAACGAGCTTATCTACCGTTAGAAATGACGACCATCAAAAAAAGAGCATAAGTGTGTTTACAGGAAAGCCGGTGGATGCCGGCTTTTTTTTCTGCGGTGAACCGAAAAAGGCCCACAGGATGTTCTATCCTGATAAGCGGAGGTGATGGAGAGGTGACTGCAAAACGGGGGCTGTTCTGGTATGTAGACGGGGAATTGCTGTGCTTTCCCGTTTCCGGTGACGAAGCCGATACGGTCGGCAACAATCATCGGCGGTTTGGGAAACGCTCCCGCATTCTCTTACATGCGGAATGCCCTACAACTACTTTCCCGTGGGCGGTAGAGCTGCGGCACGGAAAGCCGTCGTCTACCTGAACTCGCTCTGCACACCGGAAATTGATGTCCGGATTCGCCATGCCTCGCTGCCCGATGAGACGCAACTGTCGCCTGGCTGCGGGTTTGGAAGCCGGCACTATCGCAGTATTCAGAAGGAACAGGAGGGATGAGCATTGGACATACAGCCAGAGAAAACCTGCTGCTCGTGCGTTAGAGAGCGAAATTTTGCAGGCCATTGCCGACAGCTATACGACATTTCTCTACGGCGGTGCGCTGAGTGGACGCTTGCGGCGGAGATTGTGCTGCGGCTGCGTAAGAATCTGCCGCTGACGCTGATAGCGATTCTGCCCTTTCCGGCTATAACGCCGATGTAACAGAGAATTCTATCGGCAAACTATAGCGGCATCTGACCGCATTCTCTGTGTGGAACCGGTACGGCGGATGGCTGCTTTGGCGGCCCGGGACCGGTATATGATTGACCGCAGCAGCCGCCTGATCGCCGGCGACGATGAGCATTCCCGGATCCATAGCGGAACCTGGCGGGCGCTGTGCTACGCAAGGAAAAAAGCAACTGGGCATCCGGCAAATTCGCTGGATGGAGTACCTATAAAGAGGCGAGTACAGATGGACATTTTCAGATTTATAGACTCAGCCGACATCCGGCGATACCTGGTGAAAATTCAATACCGATTCAGTACAGAGGAAAAAATGCTCTTGATCTGGTACTGCAAGTTCGCCACACTGAATGAAAATCGCTGCATGGTGTGAAATAGTCGGGTATGTGCCGAGTTGTCCTTGGGACGACGCTTTGGGGATATCTCGAGAGCGGGTAGCTGCCTACATCGAACTGCGGCAGGAAGAAATGTTGGGACAGTTTCAGTCGGCAGACAGTCATTGCCCATCAATACAAATTGATAGACAGTTTGACGGCATCCGATTCGGGCAGCGTGTATCGCAGTTATAAGGATTGTCTTTATTGCCGCAATACATGCGGCACAGGCTGCGGGCTGCTGCAAACTGGAGATCCGCAAGGAACCGCTCAATGCGGCAGAGCACAGCCATCGGATAGGCACCTGTCTCTTCAATCAGGACGGTGAGATCATGCAAATTAATTGCCTGCCGACGGACGCCGAAGATATGATGACTATCTTCTTTTGAGGAGATGTGGTTTGCATTCTACACCGTTTCATAGCGGCGACATTGTCTGCTCTCGATTTTCTCCCAATGAACCGTTTGTCCTGACGGACATGGTCACTTGGGACTCTGAGCGAATGATCAAGGAATTGCCGCCCAGCGAGTATGACCGGCAGGTGTTGGATTGCGCCGAATGGACAGTAGAGCTGTCTTCAAGCAGGGCGACAGCCGTCATGGGCGCCTTTGGGTATCGCGCGGAAGGAAACTTGATTCGTCGGGGAGAAAAGCACCCATCTGTGATTATCTGGACCTGAATATTACCGGGGATCGCTGGATCAATCTCATAAAATCTTGCAGCCTGTCAGCACCTATCTCAAAGGAAATTGCGGAATCGAATTTTTACTGAACGCCTATTGCCTGCTTCGGCAGTCGATACTGCTGGAGCAGGCAGAATGAACAGGAGGAAAAGAAGTTGGACATTTATCGTTTTATTGGTTCCCGTGACCTGCGGGGCACTGCAAAAGCTGAACTATTCATTTACCACGCGGGCACTTTTCTGGTGTATTGGTTGCAAAACGCTGCACTGGAGGGAAAGAATTGCCGCATGGCGGGAGAGATCATCGACACCATGCTGCCGAACTGCGCTATGGCGGAGCGGATGAATCAGGTATTCCGGATTTTCACCAGTTTCTGCGGACTATATTGACCTGCAGGAGCGGGATCTGCGGCGCTTCAAGGAGCCGGATGGCTGCGTCTATGTCTGTGAGCTGTATTGCCTTTGAGGGTATGTGGTTCGACTTTCCCACCCCGTTTCACGCCGGGGACATCGTGTGTTCTCACAGATGGCCCGACGAGCCCTTGTGCTGACCGACCTCTGCACCTGGAACGCTGAAACCCTTCAGCGGGAGCTGCCCGTTTCGGGATACTCAGAGAAATGGCTCAGCAACCTGGACCGCACACTGGCAAGAATGCGTGCCAAAGGCGATGTCAGCGACATGACCTGCAGTGGAGGATACACCATGTCGGGCGACCCGGGGAGACTATACCGTTTGTGTTTCACGATCATCTTCTCCACAATTATTTGGATCTGGAATACTACCGGGGGCCGCTGAAGGGCATTCACAAGCTGCTCAAGCCCATCAGCGACTTTCTCAAGGGCGACCGCAACATTGAATATTTGCTGGTACCTACTGCCTGGCGCAGCAGCAAGCAATGTTGGAGAACAGCATCGCATGGCTTCGGAACTGTTATAACAAAGGGAAACTCGCAGATATTGGCATTCTTCCCAAAATGAATCGTCAGGAGGAGCCATGAAAATCTGGCTGGATGACATGCGCCCGAAAGCCGGAGGGCTTTGTATGGTGCCGGGTGTCAACGGCGGGCAAAACGCCTGATCCACCGTGCGATCGAACCCATCACGCTGGTGGGTCGTCAAGCAGGCGCTGGAGCTGGAAACGCAGATCCAGGTGCTGGAGCAGTTTCTGCCGGAGGAGCGGGCGGGAGACCTACGCCGGAGCCCCAGCCGCCGGTGCGGCAGGAGGCCCATGCACCGAGCCGCCTATCCGGCACGGCTGCAAGGTCAACTGGCTGCTGATGCTGGGGCCTGCCGGGATCACGCTGGCCCTCTCCGCCTTCAGCAACAGCGCTTTTCTCGTCTGGATGTTTGCACTGACGCTGTTTGTCTGGGTGCCTGTGTATTACTTCGCTCTTTACCGCAAGCAAAGGCGGCAACCATCGAGAGAATCCGCAATTCCGCCGAATACCAACAGCAGTGCACGGCCGCCCGTATGGCCACAAACCGGCAGCAGCTGGATTTTGACGAGGCGTACACCAAGGCGAAGGAGGAATATGACTCCGTGCTCCTGCCCCGGTATCAGGCCGCCCGCAGCGCATGGGAAGCGGAGCATCAGGCGCAAATCAGAAAAGAGGAGCAGGAGTTGGCCCAAGCAAAGAAGGAACTGGCGGCGCTCTACGGGGAGACCCGCATTGTTCCGGCCCAGTACCGGCGGGTGGACGCCCTGCAGTACATCTATGACATGATCTCCACCTCGGACTACGATGTGCGCCAGGCGATTGAATACTTCGACAAGAGCCAGCAGCGGGCGCTGGAGGAAATGCGCCTGCAGGAGCAGCAGCAGGCCAACGCCCTGGCCATGGAGCAGAACGACCTGCTGGATCGGCAGAACTCCATTGCGGAGAAAGCCCGGCGGGACGCCAACATCGCTGCGGCAGTGGGCGCCGTGCAGCGGCACAATACCAACAAGGCCATCAAAAAATGGATGGAGAAATAAGCAGCGGCGGCAGGTATATCACCTGCCGCCGTATGCGTTTTATTGGGGCTGGGAGAAGCCTAAGTCGTGCCCGATTTCCCAAAAGCACTTTTCCAAAGGCCGGATCCTTATGGAGCTTTTCGGACAGACGCCCCATAAATTCGCATTCTCTGGGCAGCTCGCCCGCGTAAACCCTGGTTCCATACAGCGGCGAAAGATACCACGATGCGTAATAACAGTTGAAGAAATAATGCCCGTGCTTCAGCGCCCCGAATTCGATGCGCCCGTTTTCGCCGGGATACAAGCACTGCACGCCGCAGCAGTCGTTGCCCACCTCGGTCAGAATACAGTAATGCGGCTCCGAAACATAGGGGTCGCAGCTGACTTCCAGAATGTCTCCGGGGCGATACGGTACCGGCAGATTCAAATGGACAGAGTCTCCTCCGAAAGCGCCCTCCGCCCACACACGCCGGCGTTTTTTGGGATCGTGCATAAAATACTGTACTTCTCCATTTGGATCGGCGGCAAAGGTGTATTCGGGGCATGCAAATCCTTCAGGCTCCGATGCGCCGCCCTGGCGATACTGCTCTATACGCCAGTATGCTATGGCCTTATCGCCATCCTCCCAGTATTTGGAATGGCACGCTGAACTTCCTCTACAGATAAGGCGATATAGGGACCGTCAAGCTGTTCGCCGTCCTTCCAAAGCTCCGCCGAAAACGCAGCTTCCTTGCTTTCCAGCGCCTGCAGCGCCGTTTTTCAAACAGGCGCTGTAATCCCGAATCAGACCGGCGTCTTCGCTGTGTCATATGCTCGGACAGGCGCTCTAAAAGCCGTCCCTTTTCCGTGAGCGCAATGGGCGCACCGCTGATGATATGGTTCCGGGCAGGCCAGCAGGTAGGCGTGCAGCTCCGGTGAGCCGGACAGCAGGCCCAAAATTTCTTCAAAATGGTCATTGTACTACCTCCTTTAGGGAACATGATCCAAAGTATGTCCGGCCTCGTCCGTCAGATATTCATTGTGCCGGTGCTCTCCTGATCCCACAGTACGGTTACGGTGTCGGCGTCGGCGGCACGGGATTCGGCAAACGCCCGGATCAGCGGCAGCCAATCAAAATCCGCCCCAGACACTCGAAAGTAGAGATCCCGGTTTCCGGGTACGGTGTCATACAGTCCGCCCAGACGCACCCGCAGAAATTCGCTGTTCAGCGCCCGGTTTACGGCGGCGTTCGCTCCGGCGGCCGGGCCGGGTCCACATAGAAAAGTTCCCCCGCGTGTCGCTCCACAAAGCGCGGCTAAAAAACATAGGGCCGCTCCCGGATGGCCAGCAGCAGGTTCCTGCACCAGGATTGCGGTTGGACCGTAGCGCCACACCGTAGGCGGCGATCAGGTCCGGCACCGCCGCCTCTCCTCGCTTTGGGTAGCATCATATAGCCATTCGGCGGCGTAGAGGGTCTCCTCCACCTCCGCCGCGGCGTTCCGTAGTAGTGCCATTGACAGGGAAATGCAACCCGTCCCGCCGCAGCATCCAGGCGGTAGGGGTCTTTTCATACACATCCGCCCTTTTCGGGGATAGTGTACATGGGTGGGGCCAAAAATAGGGCAGCATACTTTATGCTGCCCCTCAAAATTACCGATTCACTCGAATGCATGACCATATACCCAAAGTGCCCGGTCTACATCACGGCACTCCTGATACACTGTTCCAAAGACGCTTTCCAGTTGTTCCATGAACGGAACCATATGGGTATCAAAGACCCGTTCAAATGCATGGGAATTCTTCCATGGCAGTTCTGTCACCGCTACGGCTTCACCCGGCTTTTTATCTCCACAAATTGCCTGAATTGCCATCCAGGCGAACCGGTCATAGATTGGGTATTTCCGCGGGAGATAAAATACAGCAAAGTAATCAAGTAAACGGTCCCAAGGCCCGTGACATTCAGGTTTCTTAACTCACAAAGCACCTTCTGCGGGGCTATCATTGCCATTTCTTCAAGGCACGTTATATTATTTGAAATGTATTCGAAATCGTGCCTTGGATGTCAAGCGGCCGGTTAACACCGCCCGGACATTGTCGCTGGCATACATATAGGGGTGCTCCTTCATATAAGTGGCCAGATCTAGCGTCCGGCCGTTGGCCCATTTCAGGTGCTCAAAGGGTTTGGCGGGCTCGTCCAGAATTTTCAGCTCCGTGTGCGGTCCAGCCGATAGTTGGAAATGTCGTCATACTTGTCATAGTTACAAATCAGGTAATATTTCCCCTCCTTGGCTGCCATTTGGTAAGGAGAGATGATGTACACCCGCTCTGTTCCGTCGGGGCGGGTCTTGATATGGTGCTGCTTGTCCGTGCCGTATTCCAGATACTTGAAGCTGACCTTCCGCCCCCGGCTGATGGCCTCGTCCAACAGCTCGATGGTGAGAAAGAGCTGCTTGTTGTCGGTTTTGTCCTCCGGCAGGCGGGCAATGTGCTTCACCCGGCTGCGGAAATACACATTGGACAGGCCCTCCAGCTTGCCCACCAGCTCCTTGCACTGGCTGTAAGGAACGTGCTTGGAAAAAAGCAGGCTGTCAATGAGCAGCCGCAGCTCGCCGTCGGTGAAGTCCTGCTCCAGATAGAAGTCCGACCACAGGTAGCTCTCCCTCCGGCACGCCGGTCTTGGGGTTCGGCAGCATTCGAATGGACTCGCTGTACTCGATGTTGTAGCCGCAGTCCATGAGGTTCAGAATGTTCCGCCGGATGGCTTTGCGGTCGGCGGTCATGTCGTATTCGGTTTTCAGAATTTCAGCGATGTCCTTCTGGCTTAGACGGTGCTCCTCGTCGGAATACTTCCGCAGGATATCCAAAATGTTCAGAATCAGCAGTTTTTCGGCTGTTTCACAGGCATGGGATCACTTCCTCTTTTACCATATTCTATCACGGTATATCTTATAATACAAGATGGCGTGGGGCAAAAACAGGCCACAGAATACCGGAGCAGGCACACATGGTGCTAATCCGTGAAGGCTCCACACTCCGCACGCACAGCGATTTGCTCGCTAAGCCGGCGAACCTCCTTTTCGCAGGCCGCCAATTGATCCGAATAGGAATGATCCGGTGACCGCACAAGGCTCTGAAGCGCCTCTTTTCTGGAAACCACCTTGTCCAGCTGTTCCTTGTCCTGATCCGCAAGCTTCTGAAACTCTTTCAAGGTGTTGATCACACGGCGGGCATTGCCCGCCGGTGTGTCACCCATGGGAACAAGGTATTTTTGTTCCGCATATTTCAGCAGGATATAAGGCTTCTTTTCATCTTGCTTTTCCGGAAGCTCCATGCCCATGCCTAAAAGCATTGGCATCTGGGATCCGTCTCCGGAGATGAGAAAGTCATCTGTCAGAAGTGACTTGATTCGCTGATAGGCATTCTTGCGTGCATCGGCATCATATTTTTTCAGGGCGTCTACTGCGGCTATCGATGTTTCCCAGCGCTGCCTGGCCGCTTTGATTTTTTCATCGATTTGCGCAAGCTCCTTTTTCTGCTCTGCAAGAGTCTGTCGCTCCCTGGACAGCAGAATTTTCAGGTTCTTGACCTCGTTTTCTTTTTCAGCCAGCTGTTTCATCAGCGGCTCAGCCAATGCAAGCGCTTTCACCTGTGCATAGGTCAGCACCTGGTTCTCCAGATCCTCAATAGAGCGCTGATAGGTGGTTCCTGTGAGAAACTGTGTAATAAAGCGCTGCTTTGTTTCTAAAATCTGCCAGGAATAGGAATCAAAGCTGCTTTCGGTAATGTAACGGTAGATGATCACATTTTTATTCTGATTGCCCCGGCGTAGGATTCTGCCTTCACGCTGTATCATGTCCGCAGGGCGCCAGGGCACATCAAATGGTGAATGGCTTTCAGCCTCTCCTGCACATTGGCCCCGATACCCAGCTTAAAGGTCGAACCAATCAGAATGCGTATGTCCCCCGCATTGAATTTACGAAACAGCTCCAGTTTGCGGCTTTCTGTATGGTAGTGATGGATAAATGCGATCTGCGCAGCCGGAATGCCGCACTGTACCAGATTCTCCTTCAGTGCATCGTAAACATTGAATGCATCACTCTTTGGGGTAGCGTAGTCGCAAATCATCAACTGCGTCATCTGGGGATACTTGTTGTACAGCGCCGTCACACGCTCCACGCATTGACAGATTTTGGAGCTCTCACCAGTCGGCTGCTCTTTTCCCACCAATCTCAGGTCAAGCGCGGCTTTTCGCCCGTCTGTGCTGACCTTCAGCATATTGTCTATGCGACGGTCCACCGCCTTGCCGCGAATTGCCTCGGTTCGTTCACATAGGGAATTCATATAGGCAGTGAGTACCGGAAACCTTTTGATGGTTACATCTGTATAGCTCTCCAGCTTCGGCATTTCTTCCGTGTCGTCCATCGCATGAAAAATGGCGATTTGCGAGAACATCCGTGAAAGCTCCGGAAGATTAAAAAATTTGGAGAACCTTCTCACAAAACGGAATTTGGAGGTATCCACATCGATCTCGCAGAGTTGCTCGGGTAAAGCAAAGGTTTTGACCCAGTTATCAAATACATCCAAATGACTCTTTTCCAATTCGTCATATTGCAGATAAAGCTGCATGGCATAGGCATCGGAAATGGAGTTGCACAGCGGCGTGCCTGTGGCGAGCACCACCCCTCGCCCACCATTTGTGCGCTGAACATAGGCACCTTGTGCAGCAGATCCATACATTTGGATGAACCTTTGGTGTTGATACCATTCAGGTTTTTCAATTTTGTCCGTATGGGGATATTTTTGTAGTTGTGCGCCTCATCCACAAACAAGGTGTTGATCTCTAATTCGTCAAAGGTTATATCACCGGTTTGGGGCGTCGTCATGCTATCCAAAAACTCCCGGGTCAGCTTTTTGATATACTTCTTTTCCCGGTCAATCGTATTGGAAAAATCCGTCCGCTGGCGTGCATCGAACAGCACATCATTCAGGCGGTTCAGCTTTTGCTTCATATTGTCAAGCACAACATCTTCCGACAGGGGAATCATTTCAAAGCAGCTATATGCCATGATGATCCCATCATAGTCGCCGTCGTGTATCTGTTTCAGTACCTTCTGCCGCATCATCGGCTTAAAGGACTTCGGTTCGACGGCAAGAACCTTTGCTTTCGGATACAGGTCGGTGAATATCTTTTCCCACTGACCA
>VOFB01004148.1_pt1 | contig 22035 bp, 37 predicted proteins | sample 5384141 | NCBI WGS metagenome assembly VOFB01 (sample SAMN12384721, study PRJNA508395) | human gut metagenome | isolation source: healthy gut A | host: Homo sapiens | reverse complement strand
ACTTATCACCATGGGCTCCAAGCATAGTAGGCGACGGGCCCAAATGCGCATATGATCAGCCGCGCAATCTTGCGAAGACGCTCGTGCATGGCCACCATCAGCACCAAGAGCACCAGCAAATACCACGGGTAGAGACTGATTGTCACATATTGCGCGATGATGCCGAACAGTGGCGGCATGAGCAGTGAGCCCACATAGGCGCAGGCCATCTGCACGCCGACGATGGCCTGCGATTTGTCTTCGCCGAAGTAGGCCGGCGTCGAGTGGATGACGCACGGATAAATCGGCGCGCACCCGAAGCCGATGACCACCAGCCCAACGACCACGCCAAGGTGGTGAGGCAATGGCACGAACATGGTGAGGATGCCGGCGAACACCAGCACTTGCCGAGGCGAATCATGACCGGGTCCTGAATCGCATGGTCAGGAAAGCCGGAAAGCGCACGACCCACGGTGATGCCCTACGTAGAATAGGCTGGCCCAGCTGGCGGCGGTGATCTTGTCGATGCCGCTGTGCATCACCATATAGCTGGAGGCCCACAGACCCGCCGTAGATTCGACGGCGCAGTAGCAGAAGAACATCACGAGGATTTCCTGGCACCGCGAATGGCGCACGCCGGCCACGCCGAGCGGTTTGCGTTCAGCAACAGACACCCCTTCAGCAGTGCCAAATCTCGGCATTGCCGTCAGATGATGCGGTGTCATCGGTCGATTGCCGACCGCAATTGCGCCACGTTTCTTCCACAGTGGCAGGCTCGCACCAGGATGACGGTCAGCATCCCTGCAGGATGCGATGTACCGATAGCCCCACGGGCCAACCTTGGCCTTGAGAGAGCGATAGCCCATGATGTGATGCGCCGACGCCCCACATGCAGTGCAGCCAGCTCATATGCCGGCTTTCGTAGTGAATGGCTACGTAGTTATTGAGCGCCGCATCCACTCCGCCCGCGCCAAGGCCGTATGGTATGGCGATGGCCAACAGCACCCAGTAATTCGAGGTAACGGAGAAACCGGCCAAGGCCGCCGCAGTCAACGCCACCGAAACGGCGGTGACCTTGCCTGCCCCGAATTTCAATGTCATTCGGTCCGAAAGCAGCGAGACGATCAACATGGAAATCACCGCGGAGATGCCGCCGGCCCACGCCACCGGCACGTTCAGATCCTGGCTCATGGTGGGCCATGCGATCCGAGTAGCGAATCCGGCAATCCCAGACTGATAAACGCCACATAGATGACGGCAAGCAACAGACTGGCCATGTCCCATCTCCCATTCACAGTACGGCACCGGTTGTGATAACGATGTCAATCAGTCTATCGAATGACTCATGGGCAACACGCATAAAAGACAACGTGCTCACCTCAAACGCCAATACGGAAATTCTCGGTGCACGATGTCATTATCAGCGACGTCTTCGATCAGGTATCGATCTTGGAGCGGTCGAAATCGTCGGCGTTGTCGACGATGAACTGCTTGCGCGGCGGCACGTCGTCGCCCATCAGCAGGCTGAAGATCTCGGATGCCTGGGCGGCGTCCTCCATGATGCGGCGGCAGCATACGCGTGCGCGGGTCCATGGTGGTGTCCGCCAGCTGGTCGGCATCCATCTCGCCCAGACCCTTGTATCGCTGGATGTCGTCGTTGTAACCGATGTGCTTCTTGTCGAGGTCGGCCAGTTTGCCGGCCAGCTCGTCATCGGAATACGTGTAGATGTATTCGCCCTTGTGCGAGCCGGTCAACGCGATGCGGTGCAGCGGCGGTACTGCGGCATACACGTAGCCGTGTTCGATAAGCGGCCGCATGTACCGGTAGAACAGCGGCAGCAACAGGATACGGATGCGCGCCGTCCACATCGGCATCGGTCATCATGATGATCTTGTGGTAGCGCGACTGTTCGATGTCAAAGCTCTGGCCGGAGCCGGCGCCCACCACCTGGATGATGGCCGCGCGCATTCCTTGTTGGAGAGCATCTGCGTAATCGACGCCTTCTGCACGTTCAGAATCTTGCCTCGAATCGGCAGCAGCGCTTGGAAACCGGCGTTGCGGGCGGCCTTGGCGGTACCGAGTGCGGAATCACCCTCGGCGATGAACAGTTCGGCCACGTCGTCATTGCCCGGCTGGCAGTCGGAGAGTTTGGCCGGCATCGAGGCGGATTCGAGCGCGTTCTTTGCGGCGCGTGACCTCCTTGGCCTTGCGCGACTGGATGCGTGCGTGCATTTCGCCGACGATCTTCTCCAGCACGCGGCCGGATTGTTCCTTGTACCCGCGCTTGGAGCCGGTGATCATCTCGCCGAATTGCTTGTCGGTGAGCCGGGTGACGATCGGCTTGACCTGCGCGGTACCCAGCACATCCTTGGTCTGCCCCTGGAACTGGGGTTCGGCCACGCGTGCGGTGACCACGGCCACGAGTCCGGCTTGGATATCGTCGCGCTCCACCTTCATGGCGGAGTCCTTCATGTTCACCTTGAGCTTGCGGGCGTTGTCTTCCACCGCCTTGCGAATCTGCTTGGTGATGGCGTTCATGAAACCGTCCACGTGAGTACCGCCGCCGGGCGTCTCCACGATGTTCACGAAGCTCATGATTGTGGTGTCATAGCCGTTGACCCATCGCAGGGCGATGTCCACGCCGCAGGTGCGTTCGATTTCCTGGGCGTGCAGTTCACCGCCCTTGCCCACGGCCTGGGCCTCCTTATAGGTGCCCTCGCCTTGGATGCGCCAGATGTCGGAGATCGGCTCGCCTTTGGACAGGAAGTCGACGAAGTCCTTGACGCCGCCTGTGTGCAGGAATTCCACTGACGCGCGGGTGCGCGGGCTGTTCGCCGAACGCGCCATCGACGACCTGGTCGCCGGCCGTCAGTGAGAAGTCCTCCTCGGCCGGGCTCGGCATCGTCGGACGAGACATCCAAGGCCGGTGCCTGATCTTGCGCAGGTTCGACTGTTGCGTCATCAGTGGCCTCGACGGTGTCAGTCGCCGCCGTTTCCGGTACGTTTTCGTCGATGATGGTGATTTTGAGGCCGGGCACCAAGAAGCTGGTCTGACGCACGCGGTCGATGAGCTGTTCGTATGAGAACTCGGCGGTTTTGTTGAAGATCTCCGGATCATACCAGTAGCGAATACGGGTACCAGTGGTTTTGGGAGATACCTTGCCGATGATTTCCAGCTCGGTGGGTCGGTTCTGCGAGTGCGCTTGAACGGGGAATCGGGAGACGGATTGGCCGGGTCGGCATCCGTGTATACGCCAGGGTGACCTTGGTGGAAGGTCATGTGGTGCGTCTTGCCGTCACGATCCACTTCGACGTCCAGTCGGGAGCTCAGGGCATTGACCACGGAGGAGCCCACGCCGCAGGCCACCGACGGCGTTATAAGACGAATTGCCGAACTTGGCACCGGCGTGCAGTTTGGTCAGTACGACTCCACGCCGGACAGGCCGGTTTTCGGTTCCTTGTCCACCGGGATGCCTCGCCATTGTCCGCGACTTCCACGGAACCATCGGTGTGTGCAGGGTGACCACAATGTCGTTGCAGAAGCCGGCCAAGGCCTCGTCCACGGAGTTGTCGATGATCTCCCACAGGCAGTGCATAAGCCCCTGCGAGTCGGTGGTGCCGATGTACATGCCCGGACGCTTGCGTACCGCATCCAAGCCCTCAAGAACAGCTAGGTCCTTGGCGCCGTATTCTTCTTTGGGCATACAGTCCTATTTTTCAATGCTTGGCTCCCTCACAGAGGGGAGCCAGATGATCATTGATCCAGGAAGTCGCGCAGGGTCTGCGAACGGGATGGGTGGCGCAGCTTGGACATGGTCTTGGACTCGATCTGACGGATGCGTTCACGGGTCACGCCATACACACGGCCGATGTCGTCCAGCGTCTTCGGCTGACCGTCTTCCAGGCCATAGCGCATCTTTGATGACGCCGGCCTCACGCGGAGACAGGGTTTCCAGCACCTGCTTGAACTGTTCCTGCAGCAGGGAGAAGGGCCACGGCGTCGGACGGGGCGATGGCGTCGGTATCCTCAATGAGGTCACCGAACTCGAATCGCCATCCTCGCCAAGCGGGGTGTGCAGGGAAATCGGCTCGCGGCCGTACTTTGCACTTCCTGCACCTTCTAACCGGCATATCCAGCTCGCGGGCCAGCTCGTCCGGCGTAGGTTCACGCCCCAGATCCTGCAGCATCTGGCGCTGTACACGGGACAGCTTGTTAATCACTTCGACCATGTGCACAGGCACGCGAATGGCGGGGCCTGATCGGCCATGGCACGGGTGATGGCCTGACGAATCCACCACGTGGCGTAGGTGGAGAACTTTGAAGCCCTTCTTCCAGTCGAACTTCGACGGCACGAATCAGACCAAGGTTGCCTTCCTGGATCAAATCAAGGAAGAGCATGCCGCGACCCGTGTAGCGCTTTGGCGAGCGAGACCACAAGTCGTAGGTTGGCTTCCAGCAGATGGTCCTTAGCCTTCTTGCCGTCGGCAGCGGCCCACTTGAGTTCACGCTTGCGCTTGAACCCATGCCTTCACTTTCGGTGTCGAGCAGGTGCTGGGCGTACAGGCCGGCCTCGATGCGCTCGGACAGGTCAACTCTCCTGTTCGGCGTTCAGCAGGCTCACACGGCCGATCTGCTTCCAGGTAGTCCTTGACCGGGTCGGCGGTTGCGCCGGCCGCGATCACACGACGCTTCGATTGCCCGAGGATGATGTTCTCTTCCTCATCATCCGTGTCGGAGACCACGTAGGCACCCCTTTTCCTTTTGGGCTGCTCGGGTGCCTTGACTTGGCTTCTTCTCGTCCTCGTCGTCTTCCACATCATCGTCGTCGGCATCGTCCTCATCGAGGTCTTCGTCGTCGGCATCGTCTTCGTCAACGTCGTCAAGATCCTCGTCGAGGTCGTCAACGTCCAAATCGTCGTCGTTGACCTCGGCATCGTCATCAAGCTTCGTCATCGACCTGAGTGTCCTCGTCTTTTGACGAGCTCATCGTCCTTGGCCTTCTTCGCGGTTTTCTTCGCAGCGGACTTGCGCGTGGTCTTTTCTTCGAGGGCTCTGCGGACTTGGACTTCTTGGCGGAAGTCTTGCGTGCGGTGGTCGTAGAGCTGGCCTTCTTCTTGGTCTCGGTCTCCTCGCTGGACTCGGCTGTCTGCTTGGTTGCCGTCGTTTCCTTCGTGGCCAAAACTGCCCTCCTGATCTCTCGCCGTGAAGTGCATATACCACATGGGCCCACTTCTGGCAAGGGCAAATCGTCAACTATGTGAGTAAACCACCCTCCACGGACGATTATTCCCACATCGTTGCCCGACGTGTTGCCGATCACCACACGCTTTCCTTCCGCGCATCGCGCGTAAAACCTCGGAAATCCGCCGTTTCTGTTCACTCAGCCCGAGCACCATGCCGGTGCCACGCCTCGATCGGCGGCTGAGAATATCATCGCCGCCAGCGAACAATCCTCATCGAGCAGCAGGCATCGCAAGGCGAACACCATTGCTCGCGGATCGCCCAGCCACCATAAGGTGTAGGCGATTACGGCCAATGGCTGTATGCAGTACGGCACCGGTGAGGCTTCGGCGATATCGAGCAACATACCGATGCCGGCATGGCAACGCTCCTTATCCGGCATCATGCCTTCATCCTCGAATGCGCAAGTCAGCAGCTCGCCCATTCGTGTTCTTGTACGCGCCAGATGCGGTCGCGCCGCGAATTCCATGAGCCATGACTTGGGGCAACGGCTTTCATCAATAACCAACGAGAGAATCAGCGCATCACGAATCGATAAGGTCTCGCGCATGCCCACCGCAAACGCGGCCATCGTCTCTCGGCCTAGGTCGGTGTTCCCGGCATCGAGACAAGACAGCCATTCGTCCAATGGTTCGGCCACCCAGTCGGCATTAGCCTGTTGCGCGCCTCGAAGTCGGCGATCATTGCGAAATTCCTGTGATCTCGTCTCCAACTCGTCAAAGACGAAGGGCCCGTCTGCTCGGCGGCGTGCCGTTTGGCGTGTCGGCTCTTACGCGGCTTGTGCGGCGTGTTGTTGTTCATCATGTCCTCCTTGACTAATGGTGTGCAATCTAGGTGTTGTGGTGCGCGCCGAGCCGGATAGCTCATGCGCCGAGTGGGTGTGCCCCACTATGGCTGAAAACGCCGTATGACGCAGGAAAACGACCATTGTGGTTCTAGCTTCAAACCCTTGATTCCCAACGTTCTTGTGTTCTTCAAACCCTGTGATAAGTTATTAGGCATGTGCACAACTGCTAACAACCGCGAAATCATCGAGCCACGCATCATTCAGTTGGTGCGGGAACTGACTGCCGCCCCCGCCACCGACGAGGTTGCCGACGCCCTGAAACCGGTGATGGAACAGGTTGTGGACCAAGCCGCCTCCTCCAGCCAAGAGGCAAACGACTGCGTGCGCTGCTCGCGTTGGACGCCTTCGATATTCTTGCCGGCGACGTGACTCCTGATCGGCGTGACGCCATGATCGACCTGGCCTGCGCCATTGAAGTGTTTCAGACGGCCGCACTGGTGCATGACGACATCATCGACGAATCCGATCTGCGCCGGGGCAGGCCTTCCGCACATCATGCCTTGGAGCAGGCCGTACACAGCGGTGCCATAGGCCGTGGCTTGGGCCTGATGCTCGGCGACATTCTGGCCACCGCCTGCATTGAAATCACACGCCGGTCCGCCAGCCGTCTTCCCAACACCGATGCCCTGAACGAGGCGTTTCTTACCATGCAACGCGAGGTGGAAATCGGCCAGGTACTGACTTGGCCGTCGAGATGACCCCACTGTCCAATCCCGAAGCTCTGGCGAACGCCTCATTGAACGTATTCGCTGGAAGACAGCCAGTTACACCACCATCGCTCCACTGCTGCTTGCACTGCTGGCCGCAGGAGAGAGCCCGATCAGGGCCAGGCATTGCGCGTTGGCCGTCGGCCGGCCGCTCGGACTGGCGTTCCAGCTGGCGGATGACCTGTTGGATGTCGTCGGATCAAGCCGCAATACCGGAAACCAATTGGCGGAGACATCCGAGAAGGCAAACGCACAGTGCTGTTGGCTGATGCTCTGTCTGCGGCAGATACGGCGGATAAGGCCGATCTGATTGCCATCGTCGAAGCGGATTGTCGCAATGACAACCAGGTGGCCCGCACCATTGAACTGTTCACGTCGACCGGTGCTCTTGATCGATCCCGCGAGCGCATCGCTGCCCTATGGGTGAGTCCCAAGGCGATTGCCGGTCTTGAGCTGAATTCCGAAGCGCAACGCCGTCTGACCGAGGCTTGTGCGCGATTCGTCCCCGAATCCTGCGATAGTCCACAATGCGAGCCGCCGGACCATGAGACCATGAACACCGGTGAAAACCCGTGAAAACTATGCGCTGATGCTCCGGCCCGCGTAACTCGGGGCCATGTACACTGAACATGTTTAGTCGTGATTAAAGGAATCGTACGATACAACATGAGTGAGAACGAGCCCGCACAGATGATTGAGGGACGCTACCGCATCGTGCGCAATATCGCCGAGGGTGGTATGGCCACCGTGTATGAGGCCATCGATGAGCGTCTGGGGCGCACCGTGGCGATTAAGGTCATGCACACACAACTCGCCAAAGGCCCGCATCGGGAGCAGTTCGTCGAACGGTTCCGCCGCGAGGCCAATCGGCCGCGTCCATCGCCAACCCGCACATCGTTCAGGTGTATGACACCGGCGAGTTCAATGGACTTGATTTTCTGGTCATGGAATATGTGCATGGCGTCAATCTGCGGCATGAGATGAACGCCCAAGGCACATTCTCTCGTACGTGAGACGCTGCGCGTGGTCGCGGAGACGCTGGATGGTCTGGCTTCCGCACATCGCGCCGGCGTGGTTCACCGCACATCAAGCTTCGAGAACATTTTGATCAATGATCGCGGCCATGTGCAGATCACTGATTTCGGTCTGGCCAAGGCCGCCAGCCAGGCCATTATTGAGCTCCACCGGCATGCTATTGGGCACCGCCGCTTATCTGGCTCCCGAAATGATCGAGAACAATCAGGCCACCGCGCAAGGCGACCTGTATTCGGTGGGCATCATGGCATGGGAGATGCTGACCGGCAAGGTGCCGTTCGATTCGATAATCCGGTGACGCTTGTTTTCAAGCATGTTCATGAGGACGTGCCGTCCGTGGCCACGGTCTGTCAGGGCATTGATCCGTCCGTGGCGGCGTTCATCGCCCATCTGACCGCGCGTCAGGTGGATGCCCGCCCACCGAGGGCGCGGCAGCAGCTGAGGAATTGAGCCAGTTGGCCGCCAAATTGCCGCTGGAGGCGTGGCAATACCGTTTGCATGCCGAACCCATCGGAGGTGATCATACCGATGCCACCGCTGCAGCGCTGGTAGGCAATATCGCCGAGCAGGCCCCGCTGACCGGCGTACCTGCCGGTGCAGCAACGTTCAAGCCGTCCGTACCAGCGTTTTTGGCCGATGATGTCGCAAGCAATACCGTCGATACCGGTGGCGCCGCAGACGTCAATCCTCCGGCTCCTCCGGTCGCCCCCACCACGGCACTTGATTCGTCGACGCCAGCCGATGCTTCGGCTCCCCATAAGACGCAAATCATGGCACAGTCCGGCAGCGAGACACAAGTGCTGCCTCAGGCCGGCGATGCCTTCACCCGAGCGCTTGCCTTTCCGATGAGCCGGACGTCGCTTCCAACGGCACCGGGCCAAAGAAGCAGCGCAGCAAAAACCGCTCATCATCGTACTGGTGATCGTGCTGGTACTGGCTGCAATCGGCGGAACCGCCGGCTGGTGGTGGTTTGCCGGACCGGGCAGCTATTGAGTGTGCCCAAGCCGGATGACGTGACCTGCGATGCGAATGCAAGCACCGAATGCTCGTTGGCCGGCGCGATTGGGCCACGTATGAGAGCACGTTGAAGGCTCTCGGCATCCCCTACAAGACGCACAAGGAATACAGCGACGACGTGGCGGAAGGCAAGATCATCTCTTCTTCCGTGAACAAGACCAAGGCCGTTGTGAACAGCCGCATAAGCAAGCGAGCCAATCAGGAGCTTACGGTGGTGGTGTCCAAGGGCGTGCGGATGACCACCATCCCGAAGGATATTCTCGACGCGAATTCGGCCAATGGCAAGGACCCGTTGAACGCGCTCAAGAAGGCCGGCTTCGATAATGTCAAGCATGACGAGTCGAAGGATGAGTATTCGATGGACACGCCGCAGGTGTGGCATTGACGATCTCCCCTGATCCCGGTACCACGGCCAAGCACAACGATGAGGTGACGGTTACTTTGAGCAAGGGACCGATGCCGGTGACCATGCCTAACATCGTCGGTAAGACCCAGGATGAGATGCAAGCCGCGCTCGGCGAGTTGAAGCTCACGGCCAATGTCACCGAACAGTACGATGACAAGGTCGAGGCCGGTCAAGTCATTTCCGTCGTCTCAGGAAGCCGGAGCCCAGCTGAAGTGGGGGCGATAGCGTGGACGTGGTGATTTCCAAGGGTCCGGAGATGGCGACGATACCGTCCGGCCTTGTCGGCAAACAGGAAAGCGCCGTAACCAAGACACTTGAAGGTCTCGGGTTCGAGGTGAAAACCGACAAGGTGCTCGGTGGCCTGTTCGGCACGGTACGTACCGTGAAAAGCGGCGATACGGACCTCCTCCAACGGCGGCAAGATTCGCTTGCGCGACGCCAACGGCAACCCCACCGTCATCACCCTCACCATCGTGTGAGATTTGAATGAGGCCCTCTGTCTTCAGACGAGGGAGCCTCATTTGTTAATTACTTTTCGGCTTCTTCAGCGGCCTGCTGGGCCTTGAGCTCGGCCTTGACCTTTCTGGGCGTATTCGTTCACGAATTCCTGACCGCTCATTTTCTGATTGCGGTGGAAACACGATCGGTCAGCGAACGCAAATCATCATGTGTAATTTCATCAGCCGGCTTCTTCGCAACCTCAATCGGCTTGCCATACAACACCTTGGTCTTGCCCTTCTTGGGAATCGACGTGCCAATCGGCTGCAGCTTGTCCGAGCCGATGATGGCGGTCGGAACAATCGGGCAACCGGTCTTCGAGCGCAAGTCGTGTGTCCCTTTGTACAGTCGACCGTCCGGGCTGCGCGTGCCTTCAATGTGGATACCGAACAGGTGCCCATCCTCGATAATCTCGCGTGCGTGCTTGAGCGCCAAGCGACTTGCTGCCACCGAACGATCAACCGGAACACGCCCACGGACGAACCACCACTTCTTTGAACTTGCCCTTCAATCCCTTGCCCTCGAAGTATTCGGCTTTTTGCCCATGAAGTGCACCATGCGCGGGCAAGTAATCGGAATCAAAGCATCGTCAATCACCGCCAGATGGTTGGCTGCGATAATCGCGCCACCCTCTCGCGGCACGTTATTCAGTCCGCTGACAGCAGGGCCTCAAACGATGATGAGCAATAGGGCCGAGACCTTTGACGAAGAACCAGTAGAGCACTTGGCATTCCTCCCGCAGACGAATCTAGCCATTGGCCGGTCGCCTGATTAGAGTGACAGTTATGACTGAGAACCAGAATAGCAATGCCGACGGAGAGCGGCCAACCCCCACGCCGGGCAACGGACAGATTCCGGTACTTCATCCAAGTCGTCGACTCCCGGTGCCGCCGGACAAGCCACGAATGGTGCCGATACACCGCAATCGCATGACGCGAACGATTTGATGCGGCGTGGGCCGCGTTCGAAGCCGAGCATCAGGCCGACTTGCATGACGGCTTCCAGGCAGGCCAAAAGTTCGAGAAGCAGGCCAAGAAACGCGAGAAGGAGGCGCTGCTTTCCGTAGATGACTTGATATCGGCTCGTTCACCGATGATGCTCGCCCGAGCCGTGGCGGCAAAAAAAGGCAAGCAGCCAGGCCCCCCAGTGATTTCACCGGCTCCAGCTGGCTGGATACCGATAATGTGATGGACGCCTATGATGATGGCGGCTTCACTCCCCGAACCCTGATCTTGGTCCGGTCAAAGCATCTACGGTACTGCTGACGGCGTTGCTCATCATCGGTCTCGCAGGCGAAACGGTGATGATATTCGTTCCCGGCTTGAACGCGATTCCTCTCTTGGGCGCGCTGCTCAATATTCTCTTCGGGCTGGGCGTCATTTTGGGCTTGGGTGGATTGGTGGCCAAAATTCTCAACCGCAAAGACCGCCCCGGTGATCAGGGCGGCTATTACGACGACGGCGCGAGGGTGTAGCTCGCGTAGGCTGTGGTCCTTGGCTCCCCTCTCTGAGGGCTGAGAGTTGTTAAGCGAACAGCCCAGTGGGCTGTTTGTAGGCGAGGTGTGAGATAGCGAACCAATGTATCACAGGCGTGGCTCGTCCGTAATTGCGGCCGAGCCACGATAGGTCACGAATTGAAGTCGATGGACTCCTGTAACTCGGCAATCATGGCCTTGATGCGGGCGTCGCCTCCCACCAGTTGAGACGGATCGTCACGTCCCTTTGGCCGGCACAACCGGCACATCAGCGGCACCAACCGAAGTGCCGCGCAGTCGCAGTCACGCACAAGGCCACGGCCGCCATAACAGTCGCCATATAGACATAAGCCCCTCATCAGAGGAGGCTGAGTACGGTGTATCACGCCTTGGACTTGGCGGTTTCGATCCACTTGTCGAACAGGGCTTCGGCCTTGCCGGAATCGACGGTTTCCTCGGCCAGCTTTGTAGGCCTTCGGCGAAACGCTCGGCCACAGTGTGCCGTTGCCGACCAGATTGCCGTCGGCCACGATGGCGGATGCCGCGTTCAACAGTGCGGTGGTGCGGGACGGAATGTCCTTGCCGGCCAGGAAGTCCTTGAATGCGTTGGCGTTGACGTCCGGAACGCCGCCCTTTGAGCTGTTCGACGGTAATCTTTGGCCAAGCCCAGATCCACAGTCGGATCGAACTCGACTCGGTAACCTTGCCGTCGCGAATCTCCCAGACGGAAACCGGGCCGGTGGGGGCAATCGTCCATGCCCTCGTGGGAGGTGTAGACCAAGCCAGACTGTCCAACGTCGTTCACCGCCGCCCTGCAACTGCCTGACCCGTGGAGGGTGTCGGGCGTGGAGTTCCGTGACGAGGAGGACGGCAGACGGAACTGCATATCGCGATCGGGTTCGCGGCGGGTTCGCGGTTCCCCTGCCCGGAACTGGGGTGCGGCGAGGCCGCGTGTCCGGTGCATGACGCGAGGGAGCGCATGTGGCGGCATCTGAACTTCTTCCAGTACAAGGCGTTCATTCACGCGGGCGTGCCGCGCGTGACGTGCCCCCGCCCACGGCGTGCACGCGGTCCCGGTGCCGTGGGCGAGGCCGGGAAGCGGGTTCACGCTCCTGTTCGAGGCGATGGTCGTGGAGCTGGCCAAAAGCCAGCCGGTCGCGGACATCGCCGAGCAGGTCGGCGAACATGACACCCGCCTGTGGCGGTTCATCCGCCATTACGTGGACGAGGCGAGGCTTTACGAGGACTACACGGGCGTGGAGGCCATAGGCATCGACGAGACCAGCCGGAAGGGCCACCGGTACATCACCGTGGTCGCCGACCTGGTGGAGCGCAACGTAATCTGCGTGGTCCCGGGCAAGGACTCGACCACGATCAAACGGTTCGCGCGGGATTTCATGGACCACAACGGCGATCCCGACCGGGTGCGTCTGGTTACCTGCGACATGAGCCTGGGGTTCGCCAAGGGCATCCGCGAACGGCTGCCCAACGCGGCGAGAATCATCGACAAGTTCCACGTGATCAAACACGCCAACGAGGCCGTCGACAAGGTCCGCAAACAGGAGGCCCGCGGCAACGCGCTGCTCAAGCGACCAAGTACCTGTGGTTGAGGAACGAATCGAACCTGACCGGCCTGCAATTGGAAACCAAGCGCAGCCTGCAACGGCGACGATTGAAAACCGGACGCGCCTGTCAGATGCGCGAGACCCTCCAGGACATCTACGACACCAGCGCCGATCGAGCCGAGGCCGAGACGGCCCTCAAGCTGTCTGTGCTCGTGGATGACGCGCTCCCGACTCGAACCCATGAAAGAGTTCGCCCGCCAGATACGCCGCCACTGGCGGGACATCCTCGCCTACTTCGACCACCCCTACACCAACGCGATCCTCGAAGGACTCAACAGCGTCATCCAGAACGTCAAGACCCGAGCCCGCGGATTCAAGAACATGGGCTACTTCAGCACCATGATCTACCTGACCTGCGGCAAACTCGACCTCAGCACCGTCACCACCTGACAGACCCACCCACCCCAAACAGCGAAAGGCCAAAATTAATTACGTCGACGCAAGCTACGCGTGCGGAGACCGCCGTCCGAAGCCGAAGCGCACTGAAGTACGTCGAGGAGGAAAAAGCGGTATACCAGCCCGTAGATTAGTTTTCGTCGGCGTCGGACGCCAGTCCTTGTCGAACTCGGGTCAGTCGATCCAATCCGGCGGCATGGTGAACGGGGCCGGTGCATGGAGGTCCAGTTGCCGCCGGCCGACAGCCACATCGTCATCCCAACCGGATCGACACGGTGCGGTCCCCAACAGCGCCGTCCTTGAATGCCTCAAGCAGGAAAGCGAACTTCTTCGGATCCAGCAGGCCTTCGCGGGAGGCGAGGATTCCAAACCGCCGCCCATCTCACCCGTTGCAGACGATGTGGGCTCGGACTCGCTCGGGAACCGGCGAACTTGTCGATCCAATCTTGAAGGCATGGTGAACGCCTTGCATGGAGGTCCTCGGCACCGACATCCGGATCGCGTGGCCTTGAACAGCTCCACAACCCAAGTCGGATCCAGGTTCTTGGCGACCACACGGGCCCCAGCAGCAGCTGGGCTGAGCTCGCCGTTTTCGCCGAAGACCACGTAAGCAAGGCCCTTGGCTCCACGCTTCGACGAGGCCGTTGCGCTCCCAATCGCCAAGCGTCGAACTGACGACGCGGCGAAGCGGCACCTTTTGCCCACGCTGACGAGCCCAATTGAAGACGTCGAACTGACGACACCGGCACGCCACTTGAAGACCACGGCCTGGAACACGCGGAACGGCGTGTTCTTGAAGTACTCGGTCAGCTCCACCAGCGGGTTGCCGAAGCGCAGGTCCGGCTTGTCGGAGCCGTACTTGTCCATCGCATCCTTCCAGGTGATGCGCGGCAGCGGCAGCTGGACCTCATAGCCGGCGGACTTCCAGATGGCGGCGATGACCTTCTCAGTCATGGCCATCACATCTTCCTGGTCCACGTAGGCCATCTCCATATCGAGCTGAGTGAACTCGGGCTGACGGTCGGCGCGGAAGTCCTCATCACGGTAGCAGCGGGCGAGCTGGTAGTAACGCTCGACACCGGAGACCATGAGCAGCTGCTTCAGAAGCTGCGGGACTGCGGCAGGGCGTACCAGGAACCGGGCACCAGACGGGCCGGCACCACGAAGTCGCGGGCGCCTTCCGGGTGGACTTAATGAAGGTCGGGGTCTCGACCTCGGTGAAGTCCATGTCTTCCAGCGCGTGGCGGGCGGCCTTAGCCATGTCGGAACGCAGCTTCAGATTGTGCTGCATGGACGGGCGGCGCAGGTCAAGGTAACGGTACTTTCAGACGCACGTCCTCGCCAGGCAGCTTGTTCTCGGACTCATTCTCAAGAGCGGTGGAAACCTGGAACGGCAGGGCGTCGGACTTGGCGAGGATCTCGATGGTCTCGGCCACAACCTCGATCTTGCCGGTGGCCAGATGGGTGTTCTCGTTGCCATCCGGGCGCAGGCGCACTTCGCCGGTAATCTGAATCACGAATTCGCTGCGCAGCGGGCGGGCCATATCCTCGTCGTAAATGACGACCTGCACGAGGCCGGTCGAATCACGAAGGTCGATGAAGGCCACGCCACCGTGATCACGGCGTCGGTCAACCCACCGGCGAGGGTGACCTTCTGGCCGACCAGGGCCTCGGTCACTTCAGTGGCATGATGTGTTCTGTAAGCCGTCTGGCTCATTGTCTTGTTTCTCCTCGATTTTTCGCGCGAATACGTCAGATTTCGACGGTTTGCTGGGCAACCACAGTATCCGGCTCCCACGACGTGCAATCGGCGGCAACCTGCTCGCCCGTGACGATGTTCTTGACCTCGTCGCCAGCGGGTCTGCGCCTTCCGCACCCTCGGCAGCGGTGGCCGGGAACCACACGTACGGAATGCCGAGTTTGTCCGCGTACTTGATCTGCTTGCCGAGCTTGGCCGCGGTGGGTGCCACGTCAGTAGCGATGCCGCGCGCACGCAGTTGGTTCGCAATACGATTGGCGGCCGGGCGGTCCTCTTCATTCCACACAGCGACCAGCACGGCGGCCGGGCTGACACGGTTGGCGTGAGCGCCGGCGGTGTGCAGCATGTAGCTGACCAGTCGGCTCAGGCCGATGGACAGGCCCACGCCCGGATACTTTGCGGTTGCCCTGGGAGGCGAGATTGTCGTAACGGCCACCGGAGCAGATGGAGCGAGTGATGCGGCACCGTCGAGGAAGGTCTCGTAGACGGAACCGGTGTAGTAGTCGAGACCGCGGCGATCTTTCAGGTCGGCGATGACGGAACCGGGGCGGATGGCGGCGGCTTCGTCGACGATCATGGCCAGGGTATCGAGTCCCTGACGAGCCAGCGTGTAGGCCTCGGAATCCTTGACGACGCCGTGAGCCTCGCACAGCGCATCGAACTTAGCGGCAAGCTCAGCACCGTCGGAGGCGGTGAGCTCGGCCAATTCGAGGCAGGCGCGCGCCTGTGCCTCGGTGGCGCCGCAGGTCTCGGTGAGCAGTCGGGCCACCTCATCGGCACCGATCTTGTCGAGCTTGTCGATCTCGCGCAGCACGCCTTCGACGTCCGTCAGGCCAAGGCCACGGTAGAACCCCCTCAGACAACTTGCGATTATTGGCGTGCACGGTGGCCTTGGGGAGGCCATACGCGCGCAGCTCTTCCAGTGCGGAGACCATGACCAGCGGCAGTTCCACTTCATAGTGGTCGGCAGGTCGCCGGCGCCGATCACGTCGATATCGGCCTGCGTGAACTCGCGGAAACGCCCCTCCTGCGGGCGCTCCCCGCGCCACACCTTCTGAATCTGATAGCGCTTGAACGGGAACGCCAACGCACCCGAGTGCTCGACCACATACCGGCTCAGCGGCACGGTCAGATCGAAATGCAGGCCCAAACGCTCTTCAATCGGAGTGTCGGATTCATGACCGACCTCCTGCAAACGGCTCAGCAGGTAAATCTCCTTGCTGGTCTCGCCTTTTCAGCAAAGAAGCGCCGGTTTCCACCGCTCGCGTCTCAATGCCGATGAAGCCGTTGAGCTCAAAAACCTTACGAAGCGTATCGATAACACGCTGCTCCACAACACGTTCGGAGGGGAGCCACCCGGGAATCCTGATATTGATGCACCTTTAGCCACGAAATCAATATAATAGGTGAGGGTTGCGTCAAAAACTTCCTGGTTCGCCCGGGATGGAGACGCTCCCGCTTATGCATTCTACGCTTTAAGGAGCTGGCCATGGCCGACGAAACTGTCACCGAACCTGTAAACACCGCTGCGCCCGAAGAGCAGGCAACGACACCCGCACCCGAGGCCAGCGCGGCCACGCCGGCGCCGACCCGTCCCCCTGCTTCCATGCCGAAACCGCACGCGCTCCCCCGCCGCCTTCGCCAGAAGACCCGGCGGCCAAGCGCGCGCTGCCCCCCGGCCGCCGCCACCGCCGCCTATTCCGAGGCTGATGTCAAGGCCGCCGAGGCCTTCGGCCGCGGGGATGACAACGGCGCCGTCTTCTTCAGGATGTCGACGCCGAGCGCGAGGTAGGCCAGTGCCGGATGTCTCCAAGGAAGAGGCGTTGGCACTGTACGCCCGTCGTTTCCTGGATTCAAGGCCGATCGATCTGCTGGCCACCCGCCTGGCTTCCCGAACACCAAGGCCCGTGAAATCGACGAATCCGTGAAGCTCTTGGGTGAAGAAACCTCCGAGCCAGCCGTCGTGGGCGATCTTTGCCGCACTCAAGACCCAGTACGAGGAGCTGAAGGCTGCCGGCGAGGCCAAGAAGACCGAAATCGCCGAGGCACGCAAGGCCGCCCAGGCCAAGGCCGTTGCCGAGCGCACCGCCATTGTCGAGAAGGCTGAAGCACTGGCCGCTTCTCTGGGCGACAACACACTGGCGCCCACCGCCGACAAGTTCCGTAACCTGTTCGACGAGTGGCAGAACCACCAGCGCACCACCGTGCGCATCGACAAGCCGGAGGCCGAGGCTGTGGAAGCGCTTCTCCGTCGCCCGTACCACCTTCAACCAGGCTCGCCGCAAGTGGGCTCAGGCTCGCGACAACGAGCGTACAGCCGCCAAGGAAGCCAAGGAAGCGATTATCGCCGAGGCCAGAGCTCAAGGGGATTCCACCGCTTGGGGTGAGACTTCCCCGCAAGTTCAACGATCTGATGGACCGTTGGAAGAAGGCCGGCCGCGCTGGCCGTAACGAGGACGACGAGCTGTGGGCCAAGTTCCGCGAAGCCGCCGACACCTTCTTCAACGCTCGTCAGGCCGATCGCGATCAGATCAACTCCTCCGAGAAGGAGAATCTGGCTGCCAAGGAGGCTCTGCTGGTCAAGGCCGAGGCTCTGGTGCCGGTGAAGACCGACGCCGAGGCCAAGAAGGCCCGCCAGGAGCTGGCCAAGATTCAGGAAGAGTGGGATCAGATCGGTTACGTGCCGCGTGACGATATGCGCCGCATCGAGAACCGTCTCGACGCCGTTGACAAGCAGATCAAGGCCATCGAGGATGCCGCTTGGAAGCAGACCGACCCGGAGGCCGACGCCCGCAAGTCCAGCTTCGAAGAGCAGCTTCATGCTCAGCTCGCCGTGCTTGACGAGAAGATCGCCGCTGAGTCCGACCCGAAGAAGAAGGCCAAGCTCGAGGCCGAGAAGGCCACCAAGGAGCAGTGGCTGAACGCCATCAAGTAAGACTTCCGCTTATGCCCCGCTGGCGGGGGCTGTCCAACATAGTCGGACTGGGAGTGGTTCCATACAACGGCCACCCCCAGTCGGCAAACCGACAGCCCCCGCCAGTGGGGGCAAATTTAGCTGCTGGCCCCGCCAACGAGCGGGGCTCATTCATATCTACGCCCGTGTGCCGGTTTCAGGCACGGCAGCAGATAGCTTCGGGTGCGCAGCCAGATATTCGTGCAGCGGCTGGTTATAGGACATTTCCAGTTCACCATAGTTGCTGCCTGCACGGAATGCCGAATAGTTGTCGCCGCCCTGCAGCAGGTAGGAGTTGGAGGCGATGATCACCAGATCGTCGTCAGCGATCGGCCTGCCGTCGATGGTGAGGTCCACGATGCCGACGGTGGCCTTAACCCCGGTATGCTGGTTGCCGTTTCCGTCGGAATCCCCGAGTGTGCATGTGGCGCCACCATCTCCGCACTGGACGTACCGGTATCGCACATTCGAGGAGATGCCGAGCCATCGGTGTTCCAATTCACCGTCATCGTTGCGATGAAACTGCTGGGCGAGCACCGCCTTGAGTCCGAGTCCGGTGAGGGTTTCGTGCGCGGCGTGGAACTGGAGGGCCATCAGACTGTCGACCTCACGAATCGTGACCTTGCCGTCCTCGTCCATATCCAGCTGCTTGGTTCTCAGGCTGCCATCGTTTGAGAATCCGACCACGGGCAATCGGGTGCCGGCATATACATTCCGCATGATTGACTCCCGGTTGGCGTCCGCCACAAGCATGCCCACCGATCCTTCATGTCCGACGGACGTGCGCTTGTCGAAATTCGTTCCCGGCGCCAGAGTACCGATCACCGCGTTCCCCGCACTGGCCGCGTAGTTGGCCTTCGTGTAGAGCTGCCGCGAGCGCGCTACGCTGCCGTTCGACACCACGCCGGCGGACATCCAGGCGGCCTGACGCGGATGGGCGTCCAGCCCCTCCACGTTGAGCACGCCCGAACCGCAGTGGCCTCCGGTGCCGTTGCCGAGGTTCACATCGGCCACCTGGACCTTTGGCATGACGACCATGGCCGGTGATGATCAGATCCTGCACGGCCATGTTCTGGCCGAAGCTACCGGCCTCATAGATGCCCCTCCGTCGGTGACGCCTTGTTTTACGGCGCGTGGGTGTGGCCGGTGTAGACGAGGTCCACATCACGCGTCGAGACCGGTTGCCGCCGAGGCGTCGGCGCAACAATGACCACCGCATCGACTTTGCCCGAACGCTTCAGTTCACCGGCCACGCGGTTGAGCGCGTCGACGGCACGTTCGCTCAGATCGGCGTCTTCGGTGATCTGCGGCGTGGCCACCGAGCCAAGCGCGTCCGTGAGCGCGCCCCACGAAACCGATGCGCTTGCCATTCACCGTGCGAATCGTATCAGTCCTTGACATGGCTCAGTTTGCCGGTAGCTGATTTATTGGCCGAGGACACGTTGGCGCAGAGCCAGTCGATGCTTGGCCGGAGCGGCCACACGATTGTTGAAGTCGGCCACGCTGCGATCGAATTCATGGTTGCCCACGGCAGAAACCGTCAGCCCCCACACCTTGGCCATGTCAAGGGTGGGTTTGTCTTGCCTCACGGCCGACTCATAGGGCGATCCGCCCACCAGATCGCCGGTGGAGACGGGAACCATATTGTCGGGGTTGTGACTGTCCGCCAAGGTGAAGGCGGCTGCGACATCGGCCCCATGTTCGATATGACCATGGAAATCGGTGATGTCGGCGATGGTCACCGTGCGTGTGCCGGTGGCCGGATCCTCGCCGGAAAAAGGAACGGCTCCTGCGGCACCCGCGATATTGGGTGCCACAAGAGCCGTCATCATGATGAGCGCGACGATGACGCTCATCGTTCTGCGATGTCTGCCCGCCGTGAACCGGCGGCGGTTCGTGTCCCTGTTCACGCTTTCACGGTAAACGCGCAGGTTGAACCGCATGGGCTTCGCATTTGGCCGGCAGATGAATTCCCGGTTATTTCCGCCCACAGCGTCTGGCCGAATCGGGCCGTCTTCGTTGGTTCGGCGGTGCCATTCGCCAAGCTCGGCGGCGCAGATGGCGGCCACAGCGGCGTGTTCCGACTCGCGGGAGCCGAAGCACGCCGACTCGTTTGACCGCCCGACGGGCCTTAGACGGGCCTTTTTGCCTCTGGCGTTCAGAGACATACGAGGAGCCATATGCTCGGCGAAGAAGCTCAGCATCGATTCGACGGCCTCCCGGCTCCTTGAGCCAAGGCATGCCCACGATGTAGCATTTATGGGGCAGGCGCGCGGAGCGGCACGATAGTCCAGCAACTCATGGTCGATGCCCAGCTTGCGCAGCTCGACACCCAGTTCGAGGCTGGTGGCTTCGAGGAAGTCATCAGTGCTCGTGGCCATCCAGACCGGCGGCAGACCAGCATTCACGACCAGCTGAGCGAGCCTTTCGAACTTCGTCCCCCTCACACGCTCAACATAGCGCGTGAAACACGGAGCCAGCTCGACAAGCCCACCGGCATCATAGGCGTTCTCATCGAACAGCCGGTCCAGATCGGCCATCGCAGATTTGAGACCCAAGGCCCTCAGACCAAGCTTCGCGGGATGCACGTCGAGCAGGGAAGCATATGCGCCGACCACGCGCAGCTTTGATCGCGGCGCTGAACCGCTCATGGCGGCGTTCAACCCGAAGCGGAGGGGCTGGCGATGGCGTCCACGGCGCCGTTGATGACCAGGTGTCATAGCCGAACAGGAAATCCGCCCACGGCGCCGATGGTGGCGACGGTGATGAGCTTGGCATGCAGTTTCGTTGGCACTTCATTGTTTTTGATTCATGGATTGCCTCTTTGCCATGAACCTGGTTCGATGATAGAAGCAATTCGGCGGGATGGATCAGACTATCAGGGACAAAGTGACCTATGGTGTGACGCCTTCGTCACAGAGCCACCAGTTGGAAGACGCTCACAACGATTCCGTTCACCGGCCCTTCGACTGTCAATCGTCATTGCAAAGAAAGAGACCATGCCTCGAAAGCCGCTTGGAACCCCCTTTCATTGGGAAACCAGCCACCCGTCCCACTTGGCCGATGTCCGCATCGGCATGCGTAGCCGTTCGCAGGCCACTTTGAGTCGTAACTCATTGACGTAATCCATAAACGGTGCCTGAATATTTTTTGAAAAGCCGGGAGAAATACTCACGCGAATATCCGAAGTGCCTTGCCGCTTCGCTGGTAGTGGAGACGAAAGAAATGATCCCGGCATAGGATAAATCAACATATGGACTGACTGTCCCCGTCGTCAGGTCCATCAATCGCTCGACTGCATGGTCGTCGAATATCCTGCCCATCAACGCGAAGAACGCGGCATTGGCGTTCATACTTCATCTGGGATGCGCCGACAAGCTGGTCGTATATCTCATCGCATAACGGGGCAGCGCCACTCCCCCATGCCTGTTGCGTAGCGGTCATAGTCCACTTGACGCTGCGCCTGCAGAATCCGTGGAAGGAATGCGACATCTCAACCGGATTGACCGTGACGGACAACGCCTGCGGCGTGGTCCCCGGTCCTCATCCTTCACCATGTGAACCGCATGCACGGCCTCCGGCGGAATTACATGCGCCTGTCCCGGCTGCAGCACGGTCATGGCGCCATTCACTACGACGGACATGGGGCAGTCCTTCGCGTACAGCACCTCAAGACCGCTATGCCAGTGATATCTCGCTTTTGTCATAGCTTTGATGGGCTATGACCAGCGCCGGAAACTGCGTCGTTGATACCAGCAACTCCTGCTTGGAGTCATCGACATAGCGCATACCGCATCCTTTCTCCGAATGGATATCATCTCCGAATGGATATCACCCAACCATGTTCCATCATCGATGTGCTCATCGTATCGACGATCTTGCCGCAAAACATGAAAGCCAGTCATCCGGCCGGCTTTCATGTTGGAGGGAGGCTACGCTACTCGGCATCGTTGGAAACGGGACCATCGTTCGACGGCTCGGACCCGTTTCCGCGGGAGATCCCGCCTCCATCGACCGCAGAAACAGAATCCCCCGTCTCGGCCTCAGGCTGTTCGAAGGTCTCGCCCCTTTGAAGGCGAACTCACCCAGCAGAGCA
>VOFB01004488.1_pt1 | contig 22060 bp, 29 predicted proteins | sample 5384141 | NCBI WGS metagenome assembly VOFB01 (sample SAMN12384721, study PRJNA508395) | human gut metagenome | isolation source: healthy gut A | host: Homo sapiens | reverse complement strand
GTACGGTCAACAAAAAGTAATTATATGAAAGCACCTGCATCTGGGGAAAAGACATTTTATACGGCTGAAACACCAAAGGTATATCAGATATTCACAACAGATAATATGTTGTGGACGGGAGGTAATGGAACAGGTCTTTCTTATTGTCTTAAATATGCGGATGATTTGACGGATGAAAATCCTGTGGTGTTAGCGAAAGGTGTGGATGAAAACGGGAAAGAGTTTGAGCAAAGAATTTATATCAATGATGTTAATCCATCAAATGCTACAGTAGTCGAAATGCGTGCATTGGAGGCACATTACAAAGTGGAAAAGCAGGGAGGTTTCACGTCTCTGCCGCTTGAAGCTGGTAATATGGGACTTAACGACAGAAGAGATTTTATCGCAATGTTCAAAAAAAGCATAGAAGATTTAAACAAATTGGGAAGGTTTGACTTATCGTTGCTTTGGACGAAAAGTATGGATACATATCTTAATTTGCCAAATGCAAATAGTAAGTATAAATAGTGCTTAGTCATTTGAACATAGAAGGAAAAGAGAATTTAGAATAAACGAAGGAGATTGAGACAATGCAGTCAATATCAAGTTATATTAATCCTAATACAAGAGGACTTACATCTAATTACAAAAATACAGCTATTAAAGATAAGGAAACCTATAATGAGGCGATGTCGCAGCACTTACTAAATCCGGTAGAAGATTTGGTTCAAGTGTTAAAAACACCTATAAAATTGGCGAAGAGTTCGTCACTTAGCAGACAGAATAATTCTGTTAATATTGCGGAAGGGCAAAGAATCCGTGTTAATGGAGGTCATGTGCTTACGGTTACGGCGCATGGAGTAGAGGTTTCTGGTGGAGATAATCCGTATGATACACAATCATATGTAAAAGCACAGAGAATGGCAGATGCATTGGCATCCATGCTGCGAAATGCAGGTGGGACAATGACTACTGTAGCACATTCAAAGGAGGAATATGCCCGGTATACAGAGGGAATTACGGATGTTATGTCTTATCTGGGTGTAGACACTTCCAAAGATTTTACGGTCAATGGTATGAAATATAGCAAAAATAAAGATGGTTGGTATGAGTCAGAAGCGAACAGTGATGCGCAGGCGGCATATGAACAGTTAAAAGCGAATAACAGAACCTACCAGTTTGCAGATGAAAAGACCAAAAAGCAGATTGCATATATTAGTGATTATTACCTTCAGACAGTGCCGGAGAGTGTAAAGGCGGCGTGGCAGGAAACATTGGAAGAAACTGGTTTTAATCCATTTCAGACGGATGTAACCAGTACATTAACGCAGTTATCTGTAGAGCAGGATTTTCTGACAGGTGGTGATGACAATATTTTTGGTGAAACGAAAGAAAGTTGTTTAGCAGCTATCGACAAAGTATTGGAGAGAATAGAAAATCCGTTGGCAGCAGTTACAGAGGAAAGGGCAGCATATCTGCAGCAGGAAAAAGAATTTTATACCGTACTGGCATCTAAAATAAGAGAATAAAATGCCGGGAGGAATTTAAAGATACAGATTATAAGACTTATATAAGGCAGGGGGATAATATGGTTACTGTAAATAATTCTGACTATTATAATAACATTCCAGCTGGCAGGGATTTAAACAACCTGCCCAATACTTCCAGCGCTGGTACAACTGTAGGTTATCAATATGATGGACTTACAGAGGAAGATCGTTTCGTACAAAAAGTTTTGCAGGAGCATTATGATAAAGTGTACAAAGAAAATTTGTCTCATTCTGATCCGATGACATATATCGAATCAAAATATTGTGATGTGACCTCACCTAATTTTTGCTCATATATGACAGAAGATCAGCGTTCCATAGCTTACCGCAATGAGAAAAGAATGTTACAAACAGGAGGAAAATATTCGGCTGGATTTGCCCGGTATGATTATGCATTAAGAAATTACAAGGATGTATATACAGGAGGTTCAAGAAGTGTTGGTTATGTACGCAATACTGACAGGGAAAAACAGCATGCCAGAAGTGTTGTAAATCAGCAAATTTCAAATCTACTTTCAAAGAATGGGATATCAATATCAAAACAGGCAGATTTGGTATTTTCTATTGACCCATATACATATCAACTAACAGTGTCGGGAAATGCAGATAGAGACATATTATCGCAGATAGAAAAATTACTGAATGAAGGGGATAATGCGAAAAATATATGGACACATGCGTGGATTTGTATGCATGATGCAGACAATGAAATTGTTAATTCGCAGGCAAATATGACAAAGGCAAACCAATATTCTTTATGGCATGAAGTGTATGAGACAACAGGGTATGATGCACGCAATGCGACATATAGAAATGGTACTTTTATTGCAGAGGATGGCACAGATTTACTTGTCTTGTTTAAGGAAAAGGCTAAAAATGGCGCAGGGTATGAACTTTATTCTAATAGATGGTTGGAATATGCTAAGAATGGATGGAAAAAAGAAAATGATTTAGTATTGAAAATAGGCTTTGACAGCAGTGGGTTGTATGATATAGGGCAGGAAAGAGGGTATGGAGCAACGCAGAATATGTGGATAAAAGGTATTAGTCAAAGTATATTTGAAGCTAGCGTGTGATCAATATTATATTGATTCTGAGAGAAATCCAACAGGTGGCATAGTTGGAAGGACTCCGAATAATGAAAGGAGATATGTTAATATGGCAGTTACAGGAATAGAAACTTATGCGTCATATACGAATCGTTATGGCGATACACAAAATGCTGGAAACAAAACGGGCAGGACATATAAGAATGCTCATGAATATAAGAACTATTTAACACAAAAATACGATTGCTTGCGAAGCAGGGATTATTCCGTAAATATAAACAGTTCTCTTTTGTCAGAGGCTATGGGAGATGAAAAGACAAAACAATGGTTGGAGTACAATTTATCGCTAATACCAAAAACAATAGAACAGTCAAGAGCTTATGTGGCAGCAAGAGGAGCAAAGATACTGAGTTATAGTATTACTATAAATGGATATGATAGCATGAGTTCTGTAATGTGTACTCAAGATGAGGTTGATCCGGGAACAGAAAAAGCAAGGAAAGAACTTGAAGAAAGACTCGAGAAAAGAAAAGCAGAAAAGAAAGAGACAGAGGAAAGACTGGAAAAACAGCGTGCCGAAAAACAGGAGCAGGAAGAACGGCAATATAATCTGAAAATTGATGGAAAAGATGTAGATGACCTGACAGGAAAAATGGTGGAATTGCTAGGTACTTCAACTTCTATAGGAGTGACAGAAAATGGAGTTTCGGCATTTGATGCTTTGGCATAGGAACTTTGATATGAAACCGTAAGGTGTGCAATTAAAATAATGACTTATGCTAGAACATAAAATAGACAAAAATAAATTTGTTGATTTTTGCAATGGAGATGTAAAGGGAGAAGATACAGAGACACTGAATCATTTTGATGAACATACAAGATATCAGTTTACAAGAATGCTGTATGCATATGGAACCGGGATAACCGGACAGAATCCTTTTGCCAATGATGAGGAAGTCGAGATTACAGCGGATATAGACAGTGCAACCCATACTTCCTTTTATGTGAATGGGCAGAAAGCGTTTACAGCCATTACGGGTATGTCATATCTCCCATCCGAGATTCAAACCTTTGGAACCATACAGCAGCCATTTAAAACCAGAGGGTACAAACTATATGATCCCGGTACAAACAGTATCACGATTGGGGTTGGAAGCAGATTTAATCTTGGAAATGGATACAGCATGACGGTACAGGAAGTTTTTGTCTGGGGCGAGGGCTATGGAAACGGAAGCAAAGCAGATGATGAAAGATGTAATATGATAATCGGGGGATTAAATACCCTGATACATTTTGCGGACCAGCAGTATTTTTCCAGTATGACAGATCCATACACCGATTATATTTTAGACTTTCTTGCGTCCCAGGGAGTGGATACCAGCAGAGAATTTGTGATAAACGGGACACATTGCGAACTGGTAAATGGGAAAATAAGTGAAGTTGGTAACGATTATGTGGTGCCTAGTTCCATTCAGCAGAAAGCAGTGAAAAGATACAAAGAAAGTATGTCACAGCTTTTGAATGGCGGAACTTGGTATAGATGGTCATAAAAGTAATAGATCACTTGGACCGTTATGGAGAGTGAATAGGCGATGGTGAAATGTGAAAGGAACTGATATGAAAATATTTCAAACACCTTCTTACGATAGGTTTTGTTTATTCGAAATGGAAAGAAAGAGTAAAGATTTCAGAGGTATGGATGACAATGTTGCTTATAAAAATAAGCAGATAGACAATGTAGAAATATCGAATGAAGGAAGGCGGGCATTGCGGGAAAAATTAAGAGAAGTAAAGCCAAAAGTTGAGGAACCGATAGGATATGAATTAACAATACAAGATACAAATGAGGTTGAATGGGAACATTATACTTCAATGAGAGAATATAGTGGACTGACGTTAAAAGACGGAAAATACAATCTAGAAGATGTGATGAAGTCTATGATGGATGCTTATGAAACACGTTACAATTATATTGTGAAAGAACATGAGAATGGAGAACGTCAGGTTTCTTATGACCTCACAGGAGAAAATTCATTAACACTTGATGAAGATTTGGCAGGTTTAGACAGGGCATATAATAAGCGATTAGCAAATCTGGCGGGATATATTGTATGTCAGCAGACAAATGACGGTTCTAAATTCTTTCAAACAACTAATGTGAAGAAGAATACAGCAGAACAAAAAGAATATATAGATACTGCGGTATCCATGATGGAGAAAGCACAAAAAAGATTTTTAGAAATGCGTGAAGAACCGAAATACACAGCAGGAATTGCAAAGAGTGTAATTTGGGATATTATGAGTAGCGATAAGAACTTTATGGAAACGACTCAGAGGTTATTTGCTAAAACAATATATCACAATACTTAAAAAAATATTTTCTAGAGACATGAAAGGCTGTTTAATGTTATAAGAGAATGTTGGCAGTTGTTATGAGACTTATATAAGGTAGGAGATAATATGGTTACTTATATATTTATAAATCACTTGGACCATATAAGGAAAGTGATTGCAAATTCCGAATGACAGAGGAATATCAACGAAAAAATGCAATGGAGGAAATGCAATGGGTATAACAGGCGTAGGAAGTTCTTATAATTTTGTTTATAACACAAAAACAGGTAAGCTATCTACAAAGGATGGCAGTAAAAATGAATTTGTTGATTTTTGCAATGGAGATGTAAAGGGAGAAGATACAGAGACACTGAATCATTTTGATGAGCATACAAGATATCAGTTTACAAGAATGCTGTTTGCATATGGAACCGGAATGACCGGACAGAATCCTTTTGCCAATGATGAGAAAGTCGAGATTACAGCGGATATAGACAGTGCAACCCATACTTCCTTTTATGTGAATGGGCAGAAAGCGTTTACGGCAATTACGGGTATGTCATATCTCCCATCCGAGATTCAAACCTTTGGAACCGTACAGCAGCCATTTAAAACCAGAGGGTACAAACCATATGATCCCAGTACAAACAGTATCACGATTGGGGTTGGAAGCAGATTTAATCTTGGAAATGGATACAGCATGACGGTACAGGAAGATTGTGTCTGGGGCGAGGGCTATGGAAACGGAAGCAAGGCAGATGATGAAAGATGCAATATGATGATAGGTGGTCTGAACTCCTTGATACATTTTGCGGATCAGCAGTATTTTTCAAGTATGACAGATACATACACCGATTATATTTTAGATTTTCTTGCGTCACAGGGAGTGGATACAAGCAGAGAATTTGTGATAAACGGGACACATTGCGAACTGGTAAATGGGAAAATACGTGAAGTTGGTAACGATTATGTGGTGCCTAGTTCCATTCAGCAGAAAGCAGTGAAAAGATATGAAGAAAGTATGTCACAGCTTTTGAATAGCGGAACTTGGTATAGATGGTCATAAAAGTAATAGATCACTTGGACCGTTATGGAGAGTGAATAGATTCCGAATGACAGAGGAATGAAAATAATTGGAGGTTGAGATGATGCAATCAATATCAAGTTATATTAATCCCAATACAAGAGCACTTACATCTAATTATAAAAATACAGTTATTAAAGATAAGGAAGCATATAATGGGGCGATGTTGCAGCACTTACTAAATCCGGTAGAGGATCTGGCACAAGCGTTAAAAACACCAATAAAATTGGCGAAGGGTGCTTCACTTAGCAGACAGAATAATTCTGTTAATATTGCAGAAGGACAAAGTATTCGTGTTAATGGAGGTCATGTGCTTACGGTTACGGCGCATAGCAAAAATGGCTGGTGTTGAGGAAAAAGATATTGACAGGCTTTTAGCCAATCCACCAGAAAAGATTGAAATCGAAGTAAAGTATAAAATTGCTGTGACGATTATGAAACTGCGATTTTGGCTAAAAGATTGTGAATCACCGATATAATCGGGATTTGTGAGTAGAGGGCACTTATGAAAAATAAAAGTATCAATCAAGTTTCCATAATAAATGGTGAAGATGGTCCCACAAGTGTTTTTATATTTGGAGAAGCTCAAAAGCAATCTCTAAAGATTAGAATCCGAAATGCTATCTATCAATCCAGACGAAAAAGGATAGAAAAGAGAATAGCGGCCAACCCGCATACCCTTGCGGAAGTGGTGCAATACGCAAAGGATCATTATGATTTAGTGGAAATCAATCCTGCCGCAACAAATTGGATAGAACGACAGAAAAATCTAAAAGCTAGTTTGATTATGCAGCATAAACCAGAACTTTTGGGCCAAAGGAAGGATATTCCAAAACCAGATTTTCATAATAAAGAATCTGTTAAAAATTTTTTGAATGAAATGGAAATTAGAAATAAATTGATTGACCAAATGCCTGATAATGTAATTCCCATGGATTTTCATTTATATGAAATAAAAATTGGTGAGGATTTAATGGAAATAGAGGTAGATTATACCTGGAATATATTTGGAATATCTTACTCTGGAAATAAGTCGGTCATAAAAGGTTTAAGAAAATAGCCAGAGATTTATATTGTTATTATGGTGTCAGTGAGGAGGATATAAAGAACCGGACAAAAGATATTCTTCACTGGTAACGGAATTGAGTTCATAATTCAGAATTTTAAATAGAAGTAGGATTTCTGTATTTTGGAGCGATTGAAGATAAGGATAAGCAATTAAGCGGTTTTTTTGGAAGTGCTTGTTTCCTATCATGGCATATCCAAGCTAACGATAGCAAAAATGGCTGATGTTGAGGAACAGGATATTGACAGGCTTTTAGCCAATCCGCCAGAAAAAGTTGAAATCGAAGTAAAATATAAAATTGCTGTGACTGTTATGGAACTGCGATTTTGGCTAAAGGATTGTGAGTTACCTGTATAATTGTGAGGGCACTTAACGGTGAAATTTATTTCTTGGAGATTTATGACGATATATACCATATAACATTGAGTTAATTCTAAACGGATTTTGAATTTATTTACAAGGAGGTTTTTATATGGCAATGAATATCAGCGGATTAGGTAACACGTATAATGGCATCAATACAAATAGCAAACAATATAAGGCTTTGAAAGAAAAAGGCTGGTTATCTGGTATTATGCAAAATGAAGCCATGATGTCACCAGAAGAAAGAATGATATATGAAACATTCGGTGGAAGAGATACCATTATTAAGAATCTGATGAAGCAATTTGATTCAGAAGGTGATTTGCTGAATGCAAATGGAGTGGCGGGAATGGATGTTACCGGAAAAGGTACATCATGGCAGCAGCTCACGAGTGTATCCGAGGAATATCGTCAAAAGATGTTTGATAATGTGAAGAGGGAATTTATTAAGGAAAACGGTATTTCAAATGGTGATACAACTAAGCGTTCAGATATTTTTAAGGATTATCAGTTGAGCGTAAGTAAAGACAAACGTTTAAGTGGTACATGGACTTTAGAGCAATACGAAGGACAGTATAGAGCTGCTATGTATGCAGCAGTGAAATCGGCTAATCCAAATTGGAAGCCGGGACAAAAGTTTGATACAAGCATTCTTGATAACGTTACAAGAGAATCAGTGGAATCTACGCTTGTCAAAAATGGTAATAGGTTAGTTCGCAATTCTATTGATGTATCAGTATAGAATACAACATCTTTGGTGCTAGAGATACGGTCAAATAAGCTGCTCCATCATGGGAAAAGTATAAAATTAGGAGCTTTAGATAATATCACAAGGGAAAAGTTTTCAAAAACTTCTGGTAACTCTTTGAAATACATATCATATCAATAGATACGATAATATAAATTATGTTTGTATTTGTTGATAACAGGTTTATATCGGAAAAATTGTAAATTTATTTTCTATGTGAATTTTCATTTTTGTAGGGCTGGCATTAGACCAGCCCTTGATTTCATTATAATAGATAAAAAGATATTGAATATATATGCACGGTAAAAAGACGATTCTCAATAAATGAGATTGGGAAAAAGTAACCTTAGTGCTGTTGAAAAAATCACCATAGTTCTAATGAATCTTCTGCATCTACCCATATCTGCATTGTTCCATCAAGATATAATTTTGCATATTTTGTAAGGAGAAACAATATGATTGGGTTTGTTATTGCTTGCCACTTAGCGACAGCCCCTAAAATGGCGCAAAAAAACAGAGGCCCTTATTCTGGAACCTCCGTTTCTCTGGCTTTCTTAATGCCCTCGGCTGTGGCTTCTATTACAACAAGCTCTTTTTCATTCATAGAATTTAGGAGCACATCAATGTGCTTTCTGCAAGAACTTGACCTTGCCCCTCCGTCCGCATGAATAAACTGGTCAACTGAAACGTCAAACATCGTAATGAGTTTAACAAAAAGGTCGAAGCTGGGATAATGACCTTTGTTCTCAATATTCATAATGGTACGGGAGTCACGGTCTACTAATTCCGCAACGTAGGCTTGTGTCCAGCCCTTTTCTTCTCTGGCTCTTTTGAGAGCTGCCCCGAGGCCGTGAAAGTCGAACCTTCTTTCATCTTGGTTCATTCTCATATCACCCTATATCATTGTACATTTCGGGTTGGATTATGAGAATGTAATGAAACTTTATGTAAGGTAGTATTTCATTTCACTATTCACTTGTATAATCTTGATGTAAAAGCCAACAGGCTATACAATTTATGAAGAAATAATTTTTTCAAAAATTCGTCCGCTGTAACATTTCGCGGACATTTGCCTGTTATACTATCTGCAAAAAGCAAAGGAAGTGAGGATATGAAGCAGATTTTAATTGTCGAGGACGACAGTTTTTTGAATAAGATGGTGGCCTATAACCTGACTGCAGACGGCTACGGCGTGACTTCTGCCCTAAATGCCAGAACCGCAGCCGAAGCCATCCGCCAGCGGGAATTTAATTTAGTGCTGCTGGACATCAACCTGCCGGACGGGAACGGTTTTGAACTGTGCAAGCTGATAAAGCCCCAGCACCCGGATACCATCGTGATTTTCCTGACCGCCAACGATCAGGAGAGCGACCAGATACGGGGCTATGAGGTGGGCGCGGTGGACTACATCACAAAGCCCTTTGTGATCGGGGCCTTGCAGCGGAAAATCAAAGCCATGTTCGCCATGCTGGAACACCACAAACCGGCCAAGGACATTTACGACGACGGGCGGCTGTTTCTGGACTTCTCGGAACAGACGGCTTCCTTAAATGGCAAGCCCCTGACCCTATCCCCGATGGAGTACAAAATGCTGAACCTGTTCCGCAAAAATCCCCGGCAAGTGCTGACCCGTGGTCAGCTTTTGGAAAAGCTGTGGGATATAAACGAAAGGTTTGTAGACGAACACACCCTGACAACTTCTATCAGCCGGATTCGCAGCAAGATTGAATCCGACGGCGGCGCGCCCTACATCAAGACCGTTTACGGCATGGGCTATCAATGGACGGGAGGCGAGCCAAAATGAAGTTTCAAAACCTCTCGGTAAAGCGGCTGTTTGGCCGGGTGGCAATAGGGTTTGCCCTCTCCATGTCCGGGATCACCATAGCCCTTTTTCTTGTGACAAAACAGACGGCGGTGCTGTTGACGGGCGGGGCGCTGCTGTTGTGCGCCCTTGTAGGGATTTTTGTACTGACGCAGGCGTTTGGAAAACGGTTATCACAGTTTACCGCTGACCTGTGCCAGACCTTAGACCACATGATCGCCGGGAATGAAGCGCCCCAGCGGCCAGAGGACAGCGAAACCCAGCTTGCCAGAATCGGACACCGGCTGGCAAGGCTTTACCAGATCATGCAGGAGAACCGCCGCCGGGTGGACGAGGAACGGCAGGAGTTACAGACCCTTGTATCGGATATTTCCCATCAGGTGAAAACGCCGGGAAGCAATCTGAAAATGGCGACGGACACCCTGCTGGAAAAGCCTATGGCCGAGGCAGAGCGCACCGACTTTATCCGGGAATCCGCAGCCAGACGGATAAGCTGGACTTTCTCTTTCAGGCCCTTGTGAAAACCTCCCGTCTGGAAACAGGCGTGATCCAGTTGGACAAGAAACTGGGCCGCCTCTTTGATACCGTGGCACAGGCCATGAGTGGGATCGTGTATGCAGCGGAGAAAAAGGAAATCGCCGTGTCCGTGGACTGCCCGGAGGATTTGACCGTTTCCCATGACAGCAAGTGGACATCGGAAGCCCTCTTTAACCTGCTGGACAATGCGGTGAAGTACACCCCGGCAGGCGGGAAAATCGCTGTGTCTGTGGTGCTGTGGGAAATGTATGTGGAAATCAAAGTGACCGACACTGGCAAGGGCATTTCCGAAAGCAATCAGGCCGCTATCTTCCAGCGCTTCTATCGTGAGGAAGAAGTACACGAACAGCAGGGTGTGGGCATTGGCCTGTATCTGGCCCGCGAGATCGTAACGCGGCAGGGCGGCTATATCAAAGTGGTTTCGGAGCCGGGCAAGGGTTCGGAATTTTCAATTATGCTTCCCTTGCGTTGAGAGAAACTTTCTGCTTCGGGTCAAGTTGGCCCGAAGTGCAGAGATAAAATGAAATGTCCGAGCGTTGTAACATTTCACCCCCGATTTTCAATGAATTTTTTGAGCCGCTGTAACATTTCGCGGACATTTGGGTTTTACAATACACTTATCAACAGGTAGGAAGCCTTGAAAGGAGTTTTGAATATGAGCGTTTTACAGACGATTGACCTGAAAAAGTATTACGGTACAGAACCGAACATTACCCGCGCCCTTGACGGCGTAAATTTCTCCGTGGAGGACGACGAGTTTGTGGCTGTTGTGGGAACTTCTGGCAGCGGCAAGTCCACCCTTCTTCACATGATGGGCGGGTTGGACACTCCCACCAGCGGAACCGTGATTGTCCGAGGCGAAGAACTGGCAAAGAAGAACGACGAACAGCTTACCATCTTTCGCCGCCGCAACATCGGCTTTATCATCCAGAACTATAACCTTGTTCCCATCCTGAATGTGTATGAGAACATTGTCCTGCCGGTGGAGTTGGACGGGGACACGGTGGATCAGAAGTTTTTGGACGAAATTGTTCACCTGCTGGGGCTGGAAGATAAACTGAAAAATATGCCGAACAATCTATCCGGCGGACAGCAGCAGCGTGTGGCGATTGCCCGCGCTCTGATTACCAAACCGGCTATTGTGCTGGCCGATGAGCCAACCGGTAACCTTGACAGCAAGACCAGCGCCGAGGTGCTGGGACTTATCAAGCGCACCAGCGCGGAGTTCCGGCAAACCGTTGTAATGATTACCCACAATGACGACATAGCCCGCCTTGCAGATCGGATTGTCCGCATTGAGGATGGCAGGATTGTGGAATAAGGAGGTGGCAAGCTATGACATGGCCTTTTGAAAATGATACCAGTGACATTGAAAAGAAGCTGGCAAAGCGCAGTTTGCATCGTGAACGGCAGCGTAATTTATTTGCAATCATTGCTCTTGTGCTAACTGCATTTATGATAACTGCGACATTCAGTATTGGTTTTAGTTACTTTGAAACCTACCAAATGCAACAAATTCGGTTAATGGGAACTACCGCTGATGTCGGAATCACAAATGTAACAGAAAATCAGTTGGTTGAAATTTCAAAATCAAACCTTGTCCTTGACGTAGGTATACAGCAGCGTTTAGGCAGTGTTGATACAGAGCAACTGCAAAATGCGAGATTAGGTATAGTTTGGATAGATGATACCGAGTGGGGAACCCACCGTCTGCCTACTATATCAAGTGTTGTAGGAAATTACCCATCAAGTAAAAACGAAATTATGCTCCCTACATGGGTGCTTGAACAGATGGGCATTTCTGATCCGCAAATAGGGATGGAGATTGTGTTGTCATACCAAATTGGCGATGTTATGTTTATGTTTCATCCGCTTTTAAGGATAGCTTAAATGTATCACTGGATAATAGTGTTACGGCAATGATCCGTTTTCAAGGCTGACAAAAACTGTGAAAGATTGCGGCGTGAATTGACTGACAAAATTTGAAATGAAATTAGAACAGGCAAATGGTGGAACTATTATTTTAGCTGTAATTTTTAGCAGTTTTTATATCCTTTAGGGCTATCTGCTGATTTAAATATTCTTTATGTCTCTGTCGTAAAAGATGAACATGGCAAAACGTGGAACGACCCAAAGGCAGATAAAGAAATTTCTATAAGTTTTCAGAATCCTTGTATTGGTATTCCGATTGGTCTGTTACTTGGTGCGGTTGTTTCCTTTGGCATTGTTCCTTCGTCCTGAATATGATGTATTCAACAAATTCTGATGTGGGAACAAAAATCTTTTCGCCGTTTATTTTCATAGGAGCGGCCATATTTACGTTCATTACCGTTATGATTGCAAGCATGAAGCCCGCCAAAATTGCCGGAAATGTTTCACCAATAGCAGCACTCCAATATACAGCAGCCAGCACAAAGAGCAACGCCAGAAATTGTAGCAAAATGAAGTTGTCCAGAATGGCATGGAACAATGTCTTTCGTAATGCTAAGAGTACAACCCTTGTTTTTGCATCGCTTTTTTTTCGGCCTTTCCTTGTTCCTTGTCGTCACAGGGCTATTACATGGTTTAAGCCCGGAGAATTATGTGAGCCAATGGGGAGTAAGCGATTTTGCACTCACATATAGTATCCACGAAAGAGAAGATTTAATTTCCAGCGAAATGGTTTCAGAGATTGGTCAGCTTGACGGCATTGAGAATTTGAGGTTGACCTATGCACCTTATCCTCAAGTAGCAGCAGATGTTGTATATGACGATGCTGTATTTCACGAGTTTCTTGCGTCATTAGACGGAGTAAACGGCATTGATTTTTCTGATCCGGCAAAATTAGAAAATTATCAGCAAAACTTTTTTAGCGGGGTTTTTGGAATTGACAGTGCATATTTGGAAGAAATCAATAAAACCTTAAACTTGCCTATTGACACATCTGCCTTTGAACAAGGAAAGGTTGTGCTGCTGTCCAAATCAGTAGAAGACCTTATTCAGCCGGGGCAGGAAATAACAATCCAGACGCAGAACGGACAGCATTCCTTTATTGTAGCGAACGGTTATTTGAATGAAGGGTTTCGAGCAGGAGGAGGCAATGAGAGAGGGACGGCTCCTGAATATAGAGTGTTCCGTGTGGCCTTTGATACGGATGGTCAACATGACGAAAGTATACTGCAAGAATTAAAGCAAATCACCGCATCACAAGCTAACATTGATATTATATCCCGATATGAACGGCGAGAAGAAATGCAGGAATATCTCATTACAGCAAAGGTTTTAGGAACAGGGTTGTCCGTGATCCTGCTACTGGTTGGTGTCATGAACTTTGTCAATACAATGGTTGTCAATGTAAATACTCGGCGCTATGAATTAGCTGTTCTTGAAAGCATTGGAATGACAAAGCGACAAATCAAACGAATGCTATTTATGGAAGGTTTCTATTATTGGGGCGTTTCCCTTTCCCTTGCAGTCACCATTGGAACAGCAATCTTCATCTTGCTATATATGATTTTTAGTAAAGTGGCCTATTATGCTGTTTTCTCCTATCCATTTATCCCACTGGTGCTGGTGTCTGGACTGGTGTTGCTAATCTGCCTTATTGTGCCTATATGGGTCTACAAAACTGACGTTAACCTTCCAGTTGTGGAGCGATTGCGGTTGACAGAGTGAGTTTAATCAAATAGCAAAATGTGTTTATTTTTGATTACTCTTGGAGAACCAGTCTCTTATCCTGTCAATCAGGTTGACGGCTTTGAATTGACCATTGAAAAGCCCACATGGTCTCCGTTTAAGGGATATACCATTCGCTGGGCTGTTACTGCGAATTCTAAAGAAATCTATTCCTTCGGTGAGGATGGTAGTCCTGGCTTTGAGTATCTCGAACGCCACATTGACGGGCAATGGTATCGTTTGACATATTCGCAGGATATATTTCCTTTTAATAATTTAGAATTCTCATTGGGTGGAGACAGTACGGGCTTGCAGGGAAGTATTGTTCAAAAATATGATTATTATGGAACTCGCTTGGAGGCGGGAACCTATCGTGTAGTATTAGAAATGAAGGCAAAGGACGGAACACCGCATTATTTGGCGGCTGAATTTGATGTTGAGTAAATAAGCAGAAAGACAACTTCCGGTTTGTAAAACTGATGGAATAAAAAAATGTAAAGCTGGGAGCATTAGATTACGGCTTTTTAAGTTAAAGCAAATAGAAGTAAATAATGGTCAAAAAACAATCGACATCCGACCTCGTACACGTTATAATATAAGTAATCTAATAAGAAAACAGTGTTATCATTACTGCATTGCTAAATGAGAATGGTAGTCATAAATATGAATTCGTAGGAACGGAATGGTTGAACCCTCAGGGTGACAATGTCACTCATTTGTCAGCGAGAGGTGCTTAACTTAGATGATTTTCAGTTTTCTTATTTTGACATGGTTTTACAGGAAAGGTAGAAAAATCAATGATTTCATTGACTTATCTTAACTCAAAATAATATAGGTTTCCAACGGGGACTTGAACTCCTAAGACTCTATTGTAGGTTCGATTCCTATAGGAGACGCTCATTTTTAGCGGTAATGAAGATAGTTTCATTGCCGCTTTTTTCATGCAGAATTGCAATTTCAGTGACAAATTTGTCAGCGAAACAAGGCTGAAAATACTGATTTTGTCAGAGGGGATGAATGCTTGTCACCAATTCACATTTTCCTAGCCGTCACCCAGAGGGATTAACTACAGTGTAGGATGAGTTTTAGGGTGTAAAATTAGGAAAAGCAGTGAAACAAGGGCGAGAATGTGTATATTGATTCTCTTACCTATGAGCAGTTTATGATGCTTGGTGATGCGGAATTAAGCAGAAGATTCTCCATGCAGGATGAAGCAGAGCAGAAGGCAAAGATTGACAGGGAACAGGCAAATGAGTTTGAGTATGTTGATGAATCGCAGAAAGAAGATAGTACAGCAACTGCCAGTGGTTCTAGTGGAAACACTGGTGGTAAGCCTGTAAGAAATCCTGAGAGGGAAAAGCCTAAGTGGGAGGATACAATCACAAATCGAATGCTGCACTGGTCATATACGCCGGAGCAGAAAGAAGAGGTGAAGAAAGCACTGGCTGCAGGTGTTCCCAAAGCAACGATTCTTACTTACTTTTATCCGGAGGTTACTGTGGAGAAGATGAGTTCATACAGAAAGAAGCAGTAAATGTTATCGCATAGGCACAGGAAATGTGGTATACTGTGCCTATGTGAAATGAATATGTTTTACAAATCGGAAGTTGGAGGATACACGCATGAAAATTGTAATCATTAATGGAAGTGCCAGAAAAGGAAACACGCTGACAGCAATCAATGCATTTATAAAAGGAGCATCAGAAAAGAATGAAATTGAAATCATTGAACCTGACAAACTCAACATTGCACCATGCAAGGGATGTGGTGTCTGTCAATGCTCTAAGGGATGCGTCGATAAGGATGATACAAATCCTACAATTGATAAAATTGCTGCCGCAGATATGATTCTTTTTGCTACACCAGTTTATTGGTGGGGAATGTCAGCACAATTGAAACTTATCGATAAGTGCTACTGCCGTGGATTGCAGTTAAAAAATAAAAAAGTTGGCACGATTGTTGTAGGCGGTTCTCCCGTAGACAGTATCCAGTATGAGCTGATTGATAAGCAGTTTGACTGTATGGCAAAATATCTTTCATGGGATATGCTTTTCAAAAAATCATATTACGCAACAGCCAGAGATGAACTTGAAAAAAACTAAGAATTCCATGAACGAACTTGAGGGAATCGGAAAAAATTTATAAAGCACGTTCCAAATTCAAGTTTGCCGAAATATATTTCTAACTTTCCCTATTTTACAGACATTCCAGCCCATTCATTAGTGAAATGATATGTATTTTCCCTTATTTTTGCCCTTATGAGATAATCGTAAGGGAAATAAGGGAAAGTTTTATTTAGTCGTTGCCTGCCACTTTATCAAGTAACTTTGCGGATTCCCGCTTGGCTTTTCTTGTGGAATGGGCGTAGACATTCATTGTGGTACTGACATCTGAGTGTCCTAACAGTTCCTGTACATCTTTCGGAGCTGCTCCATTTGCCAGAAGGTTGCTTGTGTAGGTGTGTCGCAACTGGTGAAAATGAAATCCTTCAAATCCATCCAGTTTCTGAGCAATCTTCCTGCAAACAATTCCTAACGTGCTTGGCAGTTCCAAACTTCCATCCGGTCTTAAGCAGACAAAGGATATTTCCTTATAATCTTCTGGAACATTCTCTGTTCCGTCCAAATGATAGAACTCATAGTAAACTCTGTTTTTGTCTTTTACTTCTCTGTAGTAGTTTTTGTGGTAAAGTTCTCCGTACTGCATTCGGTTTTTAAGCTGTTCCTTTCGGGCATTGCGAAGAATCTCTGCCAGTGTATCTCCAAAATCAACAATCCTTACCTTTTTTCGTTTGGTTGGTCCGATGATATTCTTGTGCCTTGAACCATCATATCGGATACTGCGTCTGATCGTAAGGCACTGTTCTTCAAGATTTACATCCTGCCATGCCAGACCACAGGCTTCACCGATACGAAGTCCTGCATAATAAGCTATCTGGATTGGAAGTATTGCCGGTGGATTGTAATCCTGTAGAAATTCAATCAGTCTTTCATAATCCTCTCGTGGAATTGGCTGTATATCGCTATCCATGTCATCATCAGAAAACAGGTCAACCTCATCCGTCTGGTATTTCAGCTTAATATACTGCATCGGATTGAAAGTGATATATTGCTTTGGTGATACTGCAAACCGGAATGACTGCTGTAATACTGCCGAGAAAGAATGAATGTAATCTTTGCTATAACCTTTTCTTTCTGAACCATCTGGATAAGTGCCACCAAAGGAAAGCAGATCGAAGAAGGCTTGTAAATGCTCAGATGTTACATTTTTCAACTTTCTCTCTGAAATTGGATGCTTCTTGATGTTGGTAATTGCACCGAGGTAATTCTGGACTGTCCCATTACTGAGAGTACCGGTCTTTAATTCTTCCTCTGCCCATATATCAAGTAATTCTCCAACTGTAATATTTTCCGACTTTGCAATGAATTTTTTGCTTTCGTAATCGTCCATTGCCTGACGGAGCAGTTTTTCCGTTTCACTTTTGCTTTCTGTTCCAGCGTATTCTTTCTGAACCAGATTTCCGCTTGCATCTTCTACATAGAAGCGGTAGTACCATTTCTTTCCTTTTTTTCTTACAGATCCTTTTGCCATAATCGTGTGTCTCCTTTCGATATCAGACAATCGGAACTGATGAAATGCTTCTTGCGTGTAAGTATATCATAACTCCGGTTGTCGTTCTATACCGAATCGGAATCCTCATACAAAACTTCTGAGAAAAGATTTTCAAGCCTTTGTTCTGCCATTTCCGGTTTCGTGGAATAGAGCCTTACAATATCTGCCATGTCATTAAAGGCATTAACAGTATGGGTGATCTCCCGGAGAAACATAATCTCGTTATATTCATCATTCGATTCAAACCCCATTACTTTTGCAATATCAGCTTCATTCGTGTTGCCCTTGTAATTCTTGCAGGCAAACTGGAATGATTCCAGAAACAGGTTATATTGCTTTAACATCAACAGCAGTAAATCTTTGGAAAAAGCATCTTCCTTTTTACTAAGGTCGAGAGGTAACTGTTTGAGAATATCGCCCATTGCATCACGAATCTGTAATTCTTTCTTATCCGTAATATCGGTTTCGTATTCATCGGTTTCCCCTCTGAGCCATTCAATAGATACATGAAGTGCTTCCGAAAGACCTTCCAGCACCATCTTTTTTGGTATTGTCAATCGAACCATTCTCATAACGCAGGATTGTGGAAGCGGTAACTCCCATCTTCTCTGCGACATAAGGCTGTGTCAGATTTAATTCCAGACGACGCTGTTTTGCCCTGCTGCCTATCAGCTTGCGTAGTTCTTTATCTTTCATGCTGATTGCCTCCTTTTTTCGGTATGTATGAATTATAGCATGTACCTCACATAATTGCAATATGCAATTTAATGATTATTTTTATAATTTCATAATGCTTGACAATGCGATATAAAACAGTTATACTAACAGCACAATAAAATTGCATAATGCAATTTACAGGGAGGTGGCGAGATGACGGAAAGAAAGATTGCATTATCCATCGAGGAAGCAGCCGACTATACAGGAATTGGCAGAAACACTTTGAGAAAGCTGGTTGAATGGAAGAAGCTTCCGGTATTAAAAGTCGGAAGAAAAGTCCTTATTAAAACTGACATTCTGGAAAAGTTCATGGAAGCCAACGAGGGGCGTGATCTGAGGGATAAAGGAAATGTAAAAGCTGTCACAAGAAATGTGGCAACTTAAAAAGGCGGCTTCCTAAGAAACCGCCAAAGGTTCTATCAGACCGAAGCCATGATATACCTACACGCAAGAGGATTATACCATGTGCTTCTCCTGATATGCAACCGGGAACTGGTGTTTATCGGAAAAAGAAAGGATGAAGACGATATGGCGAAATCAACAAAGACTTATGAAGAAAGAATACGTGCATTAGAGAAAAAGGAACAGGAAAGCATTGAAGCTACAAAAAAGCTCATTGCACAGCGGAAGGAACTGGAAAAGCGAAAGAAAGCAGAAGAAAGTAAAAAACGAACCCACAGGCTCTGTCAGATTGGTGGCGCAGTGGAATCGGTTCTTGGCTGTCCGATTGAGGAGGAAGATTTACCAAAGTTGATAGGCTTCTTAAAAATGCAGGAAACAAACGGGAAGTTTTTCTCAAAAGCGATGCAGAAAGAATTACTTACAGATATGGAGGAAGTGTAATGGCGGAGGGAGTGGTTTTCCATTCCCTTCATTGCCTTTGAATGAAGGGCGCACTTATGGACAACCAGAGGTCGTCCTTATAAGTTTGCCACAAGTGGCAACCGGTCTGCGCTTACGCTTGCCGGGCTCGTTCCGTCGGCGGGGCTTTCAGCCAGACCTGCTCATGCCGCAGGGGGCACTCCTGCGCAGAGGCCGTTCCGACAGCTTCACTTCTGCCAAACCAGAAGAAGATGCTGTCGGAAATCAATGCCGGATACGGCAGAAAGGGGGAATCGTATCATGGCGATATTTCACTTTACAGTAAAGATTGTCGGGCGCAGTAAAGGAAAATCTGTCATATCCGCATCGGCATATCTTAATGGAGATGTGATGAAGAATGAGGAAACAGGCAGGATCAGTTACTATACTTCCAAAAAGGAAGTCGTCTACACCAGTCTGATGATGTGCGAAAATGCACCTCTGGAATGGCTGCATGTACCGGAAGAAAATATAAAAAGGTTTCAACAGTCTATCCGTTATAAAAGAGCGGACGATAAGGATGCCGCACTGGAAAAGTTTAAAATCACATTTCAGAAACAGCGTCTATGGAATGAGGTATTGAAGATAGAAAAAAATGCAGATGCACAGCTTGGACGCTCATTTGAATTTTCCCTGCCGAAAGAATGGAGCAGACAGGAACAGATTGATTATACAACCGAATATATTCAAAAGACTTTCGTGGACGAGGGAATGTGTGCCGACTGGAGCATACACGATAAGGGCGACGGGAACCCACATGTGCATTTACTTGTAACCATGCGACCATTCAATCCAGACCACTCATGGGGCAGCAAAGGAAGTCAAGGACTGGGATTTTGTCAGAGATACTGACGGAAATATCGTGGTTGATGAATCCCACCCGGACTGGTGGCAGGATAAGAAAAATCCAGACCGTCATGGAATCCGTATTCCGGTACTTGATGAAAACGGAGTACAGAAAGTCGGGGCAAGAAACAGAAAACAATGGAAAAGGGTTCTGACTGACGCTACCGGCTGGAACAATCCAAAGAATTGTGAGTTATGGCGAAGCGAATGGGCAAAGATGTGTAACCGGCATTTATCCATAGACAATCAGATTGACCACCGCTCTTATGAAAGACAGGGGAAATTAAAAGTCCCTACTATTCATGAGGGTGCAGATGCAAGGAAGATTGAGGAAAAATATCTCACCGGACAGATAAGGAAAGGTTCATGGAAGGTCGAGGAAAACCAGATGATTAAAAAAACAAAATGCACTGCTGCAAAAGGTAATTGAAACCTTTGGTAAGGTATCCGGTGCATTGTCGATGTGGAGGGAGTGGTTGAATGACATTAGAAGAAAGCAAAGAAGTAATTCCCATGATGGAAGCAATGATTACACAGATAGAAGAACAGCAGAATATCATGGCAGAGATGCTTCAGGAGATACAGGAAAAGGACGAGAAGCTGATGTGCTTTCAGGAGCAGGAAGAACGATTGCAGCAATTAGAGAAAGAATTGTCAGAGCTGCTACAAATCTTACCGGATACAGAAGAACTGTTGATGCTTCTGGCAGAAAAGACAGACCAGATACAGCAACTCACAGACGAGAATCAGCAATGGCAGGAATTGGCACAGAAATTAAACAGCGAGAACCGATTATTGCAGAAACAGAACAGCGAATTACTGAACTTGAACAGCAATTAGAGAAAGGAAGGTTGATTGATGAACGAATTAAGAAACTCAAAGAGCGACGATCAACTGGAAGAATTGCTACTGCTGACGGAGCAGATGCAGGAAGAACTCGACCAGAAAGACCGGACTATCAGGGAACTGAAAGTGCAGCTCGACGAATCGCTGACCTTGAACGAGAAGTTAAACAGCGAGAACAAAACAGGGAACATTCAAGCCTTAAAGAACGACTTGAGGAAAACAAAAGAATTGTTGCAGAGCGAGAAAGAGAAAACACACACCGTCCAAGCCATGATAGAGGAATGTCGAGATAAGCAGAGACAGGCAGAACAGGAACGGGATTATGCACTCTCCCATCAGAAAAAAGTAGAGATACCGGTTGAAAAGCCGGTACTCTATCAAAAGTGCGGGAATTGTAACCAGACAGCTTATCTGAAAGCTAAGGAAAAGTATGATATGCAGAGGGAAAAACTGGCAGGCAGATATAAAACAAAAACAGCCATGTATGAAGCATTGATGTTTCTGCTGATATGGTATTCCGTATCAACTACTCTTTTTCAGATGATACGGTCAAAAATATTTATTTCTGATTGCGTGGTATTCTTTGATACAATCGCAACTTTCACACAGACCATTGCTGGCTGGGTTGTACTGGCAGGAAAGAACGTGGCACAGATTAGTGATGGAATATCCAATCCTGTCGTTGCCGGAATTATATACTGGCTGATAAGAATACTGATTTGCGGTGGATGTCTGGTGGGTGTGGGAATACTTTTAGCATTCATCGGGATAAAGATTGCAGGGCTATATAAGAAATGCTGTTGGGATATGATTACCATAATGGTGATACTTGTAAGTATGGCAATAGCAATCTACTTTGGGGATTGGATAAAGGAAGTATTGCCAATCAATCTGCTATTTCTCTTATTATTCGTGCAACTGGTATATGTTGGAATCAGGTGGTATGTAAAGGGATGGTAGTATTATAAGAAGTCAGCAGTGCGTGAATAAAC
>VOFB01003018.1_pt1 | contig 22062 bp, 32 predicted proteins | sample 5384141 | NCBI WGS metagenome assembly VOFB01 (sample SAMN12384721, study PRJNA508395) | human gut metagenome | isolation source: healthy gut A | host: Homo sapiens | reverse complement strand
TTTAAAAACCACGGACAGAGCTGGCCGCCGAGTACGGCGTGAGGCTGACGGCCTGCCCCCAGCATGCTGCAGGAGTGGTCAGCCTTTACGCCGCCGATTACGCCCGGCCCGACGGGCTGTGCGACGAGGCGTGGAAGGCGATTTATCAGTATGTGTTCGCCCTGGCGCACGGCGCGGGCGGGGAGCTGTTCTATTACGGGGACTGGATCCGCAAACCGGGCGTTGCGATTTGTAGCTGCAACGACGGGCTGCGGCCCGTCATATTCAAGCTCGAGTCGACGGATATAGAGGCCGCGCCCGAATACGTGCCTGTGCGCTAGTCCGGCGGGCCTGCGCGCCCGGGGTTTTCGCCGCGGCGTATCTGCCGGGGCCGGACTGCGGGCGGAGCGGAACGGCACGCGCCCACTGCGCGGGCCAGAAAAGCGGGAGAAGAAAATGCAGGAGAAAAGCGACACGATATGCGCGCCCATCACGCCCATGCAGGCGGCGGCGGTGGGCGTAATACGGATCAGCGGCCCGGACGCGTTTGCGGCGGCCCGGGCGCTTTTCCAAAACCGGAGCGGATCCGGCACGGGCAGGCCGTGTACGGCGAACTGCGCGGCGCGGACGGCGGCGTGCTCGACACATGCGTGCTCACCGCCTTTGCCGCGCCCCGCTCCTATACCGGCGAGGACGTGGTGGAGCTTTCCTGCCACGGCTCGCCCACCGTGCTCCGGCTGGCGCTGCGCGCGCTGGGCGGGCTGGGCGTGCGCATGGCGCAGCCGGGCGAGTTCACCCGCCGCGCCTTTGTAAACGGAAAGCTGGACCTGACGCGCAGAGGCGGTCATGGAGCTGATCGAGGCGGACAGCCGCCGCGAAGCCGCGGCCGCGGGCGCGCACCTGCAGGGGAGCACGGCCCGTAAGATCGAGGCTCTGCGCGACCGCCTGCTCACCATTGCCGCGGCAATTTCGGCGTATGTGGATTTTCCGGACGACGAGATAGAGCAGACCGGTGCGGCGGAGCTGGAGGGCGCAGCTGCGCGGGATTGAGGAACAGGCGCGGGAGCTGCTGCGCGGCTATGACGCGGGCCGGATTGTACGGGACGGCGTGCGCACCGTCATTGCGGGCGGACGAACGCGGGCAAGTCCTCGCTGATGAACCTGCTCGCCGGCGGCGAATACAGCATTGTCACCAGCGCGCCCGGCACCACGCGCGCGATATTGTGGAGCGGCAGGTGAGCGCGGGCGGCGTGAAGCTGATTCTGCAGGACACGGCCGGCCTGCGCCGGGCGCGGGGGAAGCGGAAAAGATCGGCGTGGCGCGCAGTCTGGACGCGGCCTGCGCCGCGGCGCTCGTGCTGTGCGTATTCGACTGCAGCCGGCCCCTGCACGCGGACGACCGCCTGCTCACCGAGCGGACCGAGGGCAGGACCGGATCGCCGTGCTCAACAAGAGCGACCTGCCCGTCAGGACCGATCTGGAGTATATTCAGGCGCATTTTAAACATATAGTATATACAAGCGCCCTGCAGGGGACGGGGCTGGACGAGCTGGGCGCATGCATTGCGCGCCTGTATCTCTCGGCGCGCCCGCCGACGCGGACCTGCTCTTTTCCGAACGGCAGTTCGGCTGCCTGGACAGAATGGCGGGCGAGAGCTGCGCGCGCGGCGCCTGCGCGCGGGCGTGACGCTGGACGCGGTCGGCGTGCTGATAGACGACGCGATCGCATGCGCGGGCGAGATTACGGGCGCAAATGTTTCGGAGGATACGGTCAGGCGTATTTTTGACCGTTTTTGCGTTGGAAAATAGTATAATGCCGGTAAATAATACCTGCTGTATTGAATATGCGCCGGTTTGCGCGGGGCGTACGCCGCCGGCGCGCATTTCATAAGGGGAGAAACACATTGCAGTACTATCACGCGGGAGACTATGACGCCGCGGTTATCGGGGCGGGCACGCCGGAATCGAAGCCGCGCTGGCTTTGGCGCGGATGGGCATGCGCACCGTCCTTTTACGCTGAATATGGACGCGGTGGGGAATATGCCCTGCAACCCGTCGATCGGCGGGACGGCAAAAAGGGCCACCTTGTCAGTGAAATCGACGCGCTGGGCGGGGAGATGGGCCTGGCCGCGGACGAGACGTTCATCCAGTCGCGTATGCTCAACCGCGGCAAAGGGCCCGGCCGTCCACTCCCTGCGCGCGCAGATCGACCGGCGCAGCACCAGATGCGCATGAAGCGCGTGCTGGAACAGACGGAGAACCTCCCCTGCGCCAGGGCGAGGTCACGGCGCTGGAGCTGGATGAAAACGGCTGCGTCTGCGCCGCGCTGACGCGCGCACCGGCGGCCGCTACTGCGTGCGCGCGCCGCCGTGATCGCGACGGGCACCTACCTCAACGGCCGGGTCATTATCGGCGAAGCGGTGTATGAGAGCGGCCCGGACGGGATGCAGGCCGCGACGGGCCTGGCCGGATGGCTGGCCGCGCAGGGGCTGGCGCTGCGCCGGTTCAAGACCGGCACGCCCGCGCGGATTCTGAAGCGAAGCGTGGATTTCAGCAAGATGGAAGTGCAGAAGGGCGACGAACCGGTCGTGCCCTTTTCCTTCTGGAGCGCGCCGCTGCACGGCAACCTCGCCGACTGCCACCTGACCTATACCAACGCGCGCACCCACGGCGTGATTCTGGAAAACCTGCACCGCTCGCCCCTGTTCTCCGGCGTGATCGAGGGGTGGGGCCGCGCTACTGCCCGAGCATTGAGGACAAGGTGAACCGCTTTCGGGACAAGGAGCGCCACCAGCTCTTTGTCGAGCCCATGGGGCTGGACACGGAGGAGATGTATCTGCAGGGGCATGTCGTCCTCCCTGCCGGAGGACGTTTATCTGGAAATGATCCGCACCGTGCCGGGGCTGGAGCATGCCGAGATCATGCGCAGCGCATACGCCATCGAATACGACTGCGTCGACCCGCTCGAGCTGCAGCCCACGCTGGAGTTCAAGGAGATACGCGGCCTGTACGGTGCGGGCCAGTTCAACGGCAGCTCGGGCTATGAGGAGGCGGCCGCCCAGGGGCTGGTCGCCGGAATCAACGCCGCGCTCGCTCTCAAGGGCGAGCCGCCCTATATCCCGGCGCGCAGCGAGAGCTATATCGGCGCGCTGGTAGACGATCTTGTGACCAAGGGCACGGAGGAGCCGTACCGGATGATGACCTCCCGTTCAGAATACCGGCTGCTGCTGCGGCAGGACAATGCCGACCGCCGCCTGACCGAGACGGGGCGCAGGCTGGGGCTGATCGACGACGCGCTACGCGCAGTATCTGGACAAGTGGGAAAAGATCGGGCGCGAGCAGGCGCGCGTGGCGGCGGTGACGGTGCCGCCGTCCGAGGCGGTCAACCGCCTGCTCACGGCGTATGGGAGCGCGCCGATTCAATCCGGCGTGCGCCTTTCCGAGCTCATCCGCCGTCCGGAGCTCGGCTATGCGGCCCTTGCGCCCTGCGACCCGGACAGGCCCGACCTGCCCGCCGCCGTGTGGGAGCAGGTTGAGATCTCGCTCAAGTACGAGGGCTACATCCGCCGCCAGCAGGCGCAGGGGACGCCGCGCGCAGGCTGGAGGCGCGCCGATTGCCGGAGGACGCGGACTACCATTCGATTCAGGGCCGGCGCATCGAGGCGCGGCAGAAGCTCAGCCTCGTCAGCGGCCCCGTTCGCTCGGGCAGGCTTCGCGCATATCGGGCGTGAGCCCCGCCGACGTTTCGGTGCTCATCCTGTGGCTGCGCCCAGAGAAACAGCCGCGCGGCGACGGCGGCGGGGAGGAATAGCGGCGCGCCCGGGAGCGGAATGCGGGCGGCACATGCGCGGCGCGCCGGGTGTGCATGGCGCGTAAAAACAGGCCCGCGCCCTGCGGCCCGTACCGGGTCGCCGCGCGGATAAACCGGCGCTCTCCGCCGCGGCGGGTTCGGCCCGGGAGCGGAAGGGAGTCCTGCGCGGCGCAGGGGGAGCTTTGCGCGGGATGGATGCGCCGCAGAAAAGGGGGCCGCGCCCCGGGGCGGCAGTGATATGAATGCAACGCGCAGGGCTTGTGGAAAAGGCGCGCAGGGAGGAAAGGGTATGACCGACGAAAGAGCATGGATTGCAGAATACATAGAGGCGTTTGCGGCGGCGCGCGGCTTTGTGCTGCCGCCGTCCGCGCCCGCGCGCTTTTTTGCCCGCTACGCCGCGTTTCTGCTCGAGCAGAATGAGAAGATGAACTCACCGCGCTGAAAAACGCCGCGGGCCGTGGCCGACGGGCATTTTCTGACAGCCTCGCGCCTGTGGCCATGGGGCTGATTGCGGACGGGAGCCGGATCATCGACGTCGGCTGCGGGCCGGGCCTGCCGGGCTGCCGCTGCTTCGCGCTGGAAAACAGCGATGACGCTGGTGGACAGCCAGCAGAAGCGGGTGCGGTTTATGGAGGCGTTATCGCCGGCGCGGGCCTTGACGGCGCGCATCCGGTCTGCGCCCGCGCGGAGGTCCTGGCGGCCGACGCCGCGTTCCGGGAGCAGTTCGACGCGGCGGTTTCGCGGGCTGTCGCCAGCCTGCCCGTTCTGTGCGAGCTGTGCCTGCCCCTTTGTGCGCGTCGGCGGCGTGATGCTCGCCTACGCGGCCGCGGCGCGCAGGAGGAGGCGGACGCCGCGCGGCGCGATGGCGGCGCTCGGCGGCAGGCTGCTGCGCGTGGAAAACGCCGGGCTTGCCGGTGAGCAGGACGGGCACTGTATCATAATCGTCGAAAAAACTGCGCAAACCGCTAAAATCTACCCTAGAAAATACGCGAAAATAACAAAGAATCCGCTATAATCCGACACGGTTCCCCACCTCCGCCTGGCGAATGGACGCGAATCCTGCGGTTTTGCGCGAACGGCGCCGAATCCTGTTGATAAAAAATAATTGATATTTATTCCAGTTATGGTATCATTAGGGGTGAGGTGATTCATATGGACAGGCAGTACCGCGATTACAGCATCAGGCAGATTCCCGTGAACCGGCTTCGCCCCCGACCCCGGACAGGCGCGCCGGCAGTTTGACCAGAGGGATATCGAGGAGTTGCGCTCAGCATCCGGCAGGTGGGCATTCTGCAGCCGCTGCTTGTGCGCAGGGACGACGGCGAATACCAGATTGTTGCAGGGGAGCGCAGGCTGCGCGCCGCAAAATGGCCGGTCTGTCCGTTCTGCCCTGTATTATATGTAATTTTGACAGCGAAAAGGCCGCGGTTGCATCAATGATTGAAAACCTGCAGCGCAAGGGATCTCAATCCGTTTGAAGAGGCTGCTGGAATCCGGCGGCTGATGCTGCTGCTGAACCTGACGCAGGAGGAAGTCGCCAAAGGCTGGGAAAAGCGCAGTCGAGCGTTGCGAACAAGCTGCGCCTGCTCGCGCTGGACGAAGCCCCTGCGGCGCCGGATTCTGGACGCGCTCACCGAACGCCATGCCCGCGCCCTGCTGACGGTGCCGCAGGCGGACCGCGCCGCCGCGCTGGAATACATCATTGAGCACGAGCTGAACGTGGAGGCGGCGGAACGCTATATCAAGCTGCAGCAGTCGTCCGTCAAACAGCACAGGAAGCCGAAAATTTATTTTAAGGATCTGCGGATATTTATAAACACCATAGACAAGTCGATCAAGCACCTTGCCAGCGCGGGAATCCAGGCCGACGCGAAAAAGACGGAGGACGAGGAGTATATTCACTATACCATTAAAATTCCCAAAAAGCCGGGCGCGCGCGGCGGATGCGCAAAAAAAATAGGGTGACATAGGCGGCGCATGCCGTCCCTATATACCCGCGGCAGGCGACACAGTAAAGCCCGTGCGGCGCATGGGCGGAAAGAGGATAGGTCAGCTTGGAGAGCCGGCGGAGACAGGAGCCGGGCCCCGCAGAGGGCCCGGCTTTTTTGCATTGTTCCACGTGGAACAATACGCGCCTGAGAGCAGGGTGCGCGCGGAACACAAGGGCACAGGTGCGGGCAGGGGCATATCCGGCAATGCGGGCCGGTACAGGGAGGCTGGGAGAATCAGCGGAGGCGCGCAGGCCTCCGCGCCGCAGGCGGGAACAGGGCCGTCCTAAGAATCAGGCGGCGGGCAGGCCCGCCGCGAAGCAAAGCAGGCCGCAGGTAGGGGCAGGCCGCCGCGCCGCATGCAAAAGACGGAATGCGGGACAGCCGGAAAAACGGATAAAACGGCGGCGAGCGGGGGAGCGGGAGGCGGAATACGAAAACGGCAAAAGCGGGCCGGCGCAGCGGGAAACGGCAAAAAGGACGGACACAGCGGGAAATAGCAAGGGGCGTGCGCAGTAGGAAACGGCAAAAGGGCGGGCACAGTGGAAACGGCAAAAGGGCCGGCACAGCAGGAAACAGCAAAAAGAGCCGGCGCAGCGGAAAACGGCAAAGGGCGGGCGCAGCGTAAAACGGCAAAAGCCGGCACAGCAGGAAACGGCAAAAGGGCCGGCGCAGCGGGAAACGGCAAAAGGGCCGGCGCAGCTGAAAATGGCAAAAGAGCCGGTGCAGCACAAAAACGGCAAAAGGGCCGGCACAGCGTAAACGGCAGAGCCGGAGCAGCAGGAAACAGCAAAGGGGCCGGCGCAGCAGGAAACGGCAAAAGGGCCGGCACAGCAGGAAACGGCAAAAGGGCCGGCACAGCAGGAAACAGCAAAGGGCGTGCGGCAGGAAACGGCAAAGGAGCCGGAGCAGCAGGAAACAGCAAAGGGGCCGGCGCAGCGGAAAACGGCAAAGGGCGGGTGCAGCGTAAACGGCAGAGCCGGAGCACCGGCGCGCCCGGCCAAAAATAAATTGTTCCACGTGGAACAACCCCTTTTTCTCCGGACTGTTTTATGATATAATAACATCCATCAGGTGACCCTGTTCCCCCCGGAGGGGGAGGGGTCGGAAGCGCGCGGGCTGCCATGGCCCGCCCGCGCCGGGGAGATGAAAAATGGGGAAAATTATTGCTGTTGCAAACCAGAAAGGCGGCGTGGGCAAGACCACGAGCGATCAACCTGAGCGCGGCGGTGGCGCTGCTCGGCAGGCGCACGCTGCTTTGTAGATATGGACCCGCAGGGAAACGCGACGAGCGGCTGCGGCGTGAACAAGCGCAAACTCGAAGGCTCGGTCTACACAGCGCTGGCCCGCCCGCAGGACACGGCGGCCTGCATTCTCAAAACGGCTACCGCCAACCTCTTCCTGCTGCCCTCCAGCATGGATCTCGCGGGCGCGGAGCTGGAGCTTGTGGGCCTGGCCGAGCGGGAAAGCATGCTCAAGCGGGCACTTGACGCGGTGCGGGACGATTTCGACTTTATTTTTATCGACTGCCCGCCCTCGCTCGCCCTGCTTACGCTCAACGCCCCTGTGCGCCGCGGACAGCGTGCTCATTCCCATTCAATGCGAATATTTTGCGCTGGAGGGCCTGTCCCAGCTCACCAACACCATCAAGCTCGTAAAGCGCAACTACAACCCCGCGCTGGAGATTGAGGGCGTGCTGCTCACCATGTACGACGGGCGGCAGAACCTGAGCATCCAATCCGCGGAAGAAGTGAAAAAGTATTTCAACGACAAGCTGTATACCGCCGTGATCCCGCGCAATGTGCGGCTGTCGGAAGCGCCGAGCTACGGCATGCCCATTTTTGAGTATGACCGGTTCTGCAAGGGCGCGCTGGCATATAAGGCGGTAGGGCGAAGAATTTCTGAGGAAAAATGCGGGAGAACAGTCATGAAAAAAAAGGATTGGGAGGGGCCTGGACGCCCTGTTTCAGGACAATGAGTCGGAAATCGCGCAGGCCGCGGCGGGCGGTGCGCCTGCGGAAGTCGCGGTCGCGGATATAGCCCAACCGCGGCCAGCCGCGCCATGTGTTTGACGAGGAAAAGCTGCGGGAGCTGGCGGATTCCATCCGCGAGCACGGCGTCGTTTCGCCGCTGATCGTATCGGAGCTGGACGGCGGCCGGTACCGGATTATCGCGGGGGAGAACGCCGCTGGCGCGCGGCGCGCATGGCCGGGCTGAAAAAGGTGCCTGTCGTCGTGCGGGCGGCGGATGCGCAGGAGATTATGGAAGTATCCCTGATCGAAAACCTGCAGCGGGAAGACCTGAACATTATAGAAGAGGCAAAGGGCTACCTGCGCCTGCAGGAGGAGTTCGGACTGACGCAGGAGCAGATTGCGCGGCGGGTCGGCAAATCCCGCCCCGGCATTGCGAACGCGCTGCGCCTGCTGCATCTGCCCGCGCCGGTGCTCGAGCTTATGGCGGCGGGAAAGCTCGCCCGGCCACGGCAAAGTGCTGCTATCCTGCCCGGACGGGGACATGGCGGCCGAGCTTGCGGCCCGCGCTGCGGCCGACGAGCTCTCCGTGCGCGAACTGGAGGCGATGGTCAAGCGGGCAATGCAGCCGAAGCAGGACAGGCAGGAGGACCCCGCGCTGCCGTATGTGCGCGAGCTGGAAACACGGATTTCGGAAAACCTGGGCCGCAGGGCAAAGGTGATCCGCTCCGGCGGCCGCGGCCGGATTGTGCTGGAGTTCTATTCGGACGACGACCTGACCGCGCTTGCGGGCCTGCTTTCCGGCGGGCTGGACTGACCCGCGCTGGCCCGGTCCGCCCGGGCGAATTCCTGCGGCCGCGCCGCATATTTGCTTCGCGCGCGGTGCGGGCGTATGCTATAATTGAAACAGTAAATAACCAAGCCGGCGCGATTGCGTCCCGGCTCCGGACACAAGGGAGGACAGGCAGGCGAGGCCGCCTGTTTTCTCTGTGTGCGGCGCAGACGCAGGCGCCGCGCGCGCGTTTGGAGGCGAACAAAGTGTATTTGATCCGAACCGGTACGACGGACCCCGCGTACAACCTGGCGGCGGAGGAGTATCTGCTCAGGCACAGGCGCGAGGACATATTCTACCTGTGGCGCAACGCGCCGTCCATTATCATCGGCAAGAACCAGAACGCATACAGTGAGATCGACGTCGATTACGTACGGGAGCACGGGATCAAGGTCGTTCGGCGCCTGACCGGCGGCGGCGCGGTTTTTCACGATCTGGGCAATATCAACTTCACCTTTTTATCGCAACCCAGAAAGAGGCGGGAGCGGACGTGTCCTTTGAACGGTTTACCCGGCCTGTAATCGAATTTCTGCGCTCGCTCGGCCTGGACGCGGCCTTTTCCGGCCGCAACGACATCCAGGTGAGCGGCTATAAAATATCCGGCAATGCCCAAACCCGCTGCGGCGACCGGTTCATGCACCACGGGACGCTGCTGTTCGGCGCGAACATGACGGACCTCCCGCGCGCTGACCGTGCACCCGCTCAAAATCCAGGGAAAGAGCATCCGGTCCGTGCGGGCGCGGGTGGCGAATATATCGGAATTCCTTGCGGAGCCCATGGAGGTGACCGCGTTTATGGACAAGCTGCTGGCTTTTGTCGAGGCGCAGTACCCGGACGGCGAGGCGTACGCCTTTACAGAGGCGGACCGCGCTGCTATCGCCCGGCTCTGCGAGGAGAAATACGCGCAGTGGAGCTGGAATTTCGGGGAGAACCCGGCCTATTCGTTTCAAAAAAGACGGCCAAGTTTGACGGCGGCCTGATCGAGGTGCGCATGGACATAGAGGGCGAGCGCATCGCGCGCATCCGGATTGCGGGCGATTTTTTTCGGGGTTGCGGAGATGTCCGAGCTGGAGGCCGCGCTCACCGGCGTGCGGCATGAGCAGGAGTCGATCCGCGCGGCGCTCGCAGGCGTGGACCTGGCCGCGTACCTGGGCGGGATTACCGCCGAACAGCTATTGCAGACGATGTTTTAGACCCGGCGCGGGGCTGTGTTTCAAACGGCAGGGCCCGCACAGGAATCCGGCGCGGCGCGCCGGCGGAGGAAATTGGGATGAATGCGCCCGGGGCGCCGGGGTTTTCATACAAATAAAAATAAATGGGTCTGGGGGAGGATTCAAACGTATGCACAAGGTCGGGTTTGACAATGACAAATACGTAAAAATGCAGTCGGAGCACATCCGCAACCGCATTTTCGCAGTTCGGCGGCAAGCTGTACATGGAGTTCGGCGGCAAGCTCTTTGACGACTACCATGCCGCGCGCGTACTGCCCGGGCTTTCAGCCGGACAGTAAGGTGAAAATGCTGCTGGAACTCAAGGACCGGGCGGAGATCATCATCGCCATCAACGCGGACGATATTGAAAAAACAAGCAGCGGAGCGACCTTGCTATCACATATGACCTCGACGTGCTGCGCCTGATCGACGCGTTCCGCGGCATCGGCCTGTATGTGGGCAGCGTGGTGCTCACGCAGTACACCAACGCGCGCCATGCGGCGGATGCGTTCCAGAAACGGCTGGAATCGCTGGGCGTAAAGGTGTACCGCAGCTATGTCATCCCCGGCTATCCCTATGAGATTCCGCTCATTGTCAGCGACGACGGCTATGGGCGCAACGACTATATCGAAACCAGCCCGCAGCTCCCTTTGTCGTCGTGACGGCGCCGGGGCCGGGCAGCGGGAAAATGGCGACCTGCCTCTCCCAGCTCTACCACGAGCACAAGCGCGGCGTCTGTGCGGGCTATGCCAAATTTGAGACGTTCCCGATCTGGAACCTGCCTCTGCGCCATCCCGTAAACCTTGCCTACGAGGCTGCCACTGCAGATCTGAACGATGTCAACATGATCGACCCGTTCCATCTGGACGCCTACGGCGAAACCGCCATCAACTATAACCGCGACGTGGAGATTTTCCCCGTACTCAACGCGATTTTTGAGCGCATTTACGGCGAATCGCCCTACAAATCGCCCACCGATATGGGCGTGAATATGGCCGGAACTGCATTGTTGACGACGAAGCCGTGCGCCGCGCCGCCAACGACGAGATCATACGCCGCTATTACAGCGCGCTGGTACAGCAGCGCAAGGGGATCGGCACCCCGGAAGAAGTGAACAAAATAGAGCTGCTCATGCAGCTTGCGGGCGTTACGACGGACGACCGGCCCTGTGTGTGCGCCGCGCTGGAAAAAGGCGGAGCAGACGGGCGCGCCCGCCGCGGCGATGGAGCTGCCGGACGGCCGGATTGTGACGGGAAAACCTCGTCCCTGCTGGGCGCGACGGCGGCGCTGCTGCTCAATGCGCTCAAGACGCTCGGCAATATTCAGGACGATATGCTTCTGATTTCGCCCCTGATTATAGAGCCCGTACAGGAGCTGAAGGTCGGCTACCTGGGCAACCACAACCCGCGCCTGCACACCGACGAGGTGCTGGTGGCCCTGTCCATCTGCGCCGTGACCAATCCCATGGCCGCCCCCACGCCATGCGCCAGCTCATTCACCTGCGCGGCTGCGAAATGCATTCGAGCGTCATCCTTTCTCAGGTGGATATCGACACCCTGCGCAAAGTCGGTATCAACCTCACCTGTGAACCGCGCTACCAGACAAAAAAGCTCTACCACAAATAAATATACATACAGAATATAACATAGAAAAATATACAATTTGTTATTTTGCGTAATTCCAGAAATAAAAGGCATTTTACAACATAATAGGAATAAATCCTGATTTGGATTTGCCGCCTCACGGCGCGGGCGCCGGTTGAGCCGCGCCCGGCTGGCGTGCATTGCAATGGCATGCAGGGCAGGGCGGGATGCTTTTACCCGCACCGCCGCCATATACGCCGCCCGCGGCCAGCCGCGGGATACGGGTACACTGCGCTGCGGCCCGCCGCGGGATACGGGTACACTGCGCTGCGGCCCGCCGCGGGATACGGGTACACTGCGCTGCGCCCGCCGCGGGATACGGGTACACTGCGCTGCGGCCCGCCGCGGGGTGCGGAAACGCTGCGCGGCGGCCGGCCGCAGGGCGCAGGTACGCTGCGCTGTGGCCGGCGGTAGCGGACGAGCGCAGTGGCAGCAAAGCCGCGTTCCGCAGCGCGGGCGTAGGTTATGCACGCCGGCTGCGGCGGGATTGAAAAAAATAAGCGAATCGCAGTCAAAAGGCGCGCGCGCCTATGCCGCAAGGCCCAGGAACTGGGCCTTGCGCTGTTTCAGGCGCTGCCGGACGGCGGAAAAAAGCGGGCCGCTGCGGGTAGCCGGCCGGCTGCTTTCAAATGTGCGCCGCCTGCGCCGCTCCCGTCCGGCGGGTATCCCGCTGTGCGGAGCAGGGGAAATGACCGAGGCGGATAACCATGAGGCTATGTATAGAGATACGAAAAAAGACGCTTACAGGGCGTTTCGTCTGTTTTGCGCACGGGGAAGCGATATATAAACAAATCGTGTGTCAATGACAGGCCTTGCCGGGGCGGTTAGACACCATGTTCCCAGGGCAATTTAAAACAGGAATGAATCCTGAAAACGAAGGGGAAGCTGGAATTGAAATGCCGGAGGCACTGTCGCGCGGGCTGGAGGCACTGCTCGCACAGCAGGAAAACAGGGGCGGCAGCGCGCCGGTGCGTGCGGCCGGCGCTGCGATCAGCCAGCGGTACCGGACGCGGGTAGGGACGGGCGAACGCCTGATCCGTTCGGACACGGAGGCGCTGGCCTATGCCGTATCGCGCATGCCGGCGACCTTTGCCGCCGTGTATGACGCGCTGGAAAAAGGCGGACCCGCATGCCCTGCTCGGCGCGCCGTCCCTGCTCGACGTGGGCACGGGCACGGGCGCGGCCTGCTGGAGCCGCGGCCCGGCGGTATGAACTGGGGCGCGCCGTCTGCCTGGACGCGGACCCGAAGATGCTGCGGACAGCCGGCGCGCTCTTTCAGTTCGGTCCGCCTCCTCTGCAGGACGCCCGGCTGTTTCAGTGCGATGCGTCGGGCGGCCCGCTGCCCGCGCGGGCGGACCTTGTCGTCTCCGCCTATATGCTGGGCGAACTGCCGCCGCCGCGGCGCCGCGGCGCTGCGGGCAATGTGGGACGCCGCGGACCGCATGCTTCTGCTGGTTCTGCCCGGCACGCCGCAGGGGTATGCGGCTGTTATGCGGCGCGCGCACTGCTTTTGTCGTGGAGCGCATATCTCGCCGCGCCCTGCCCGCACATGGGCGCCTGCCCCCTGCCGGAAAAACGACTGGTGCCATTTCTCCTGCCGGGTGCCGCGCACCCGCCTGCACAGGCAGATCAAGGGCGGGAGCGCGCCCTATGAGGATGAAAAATACGCATACCTCGCCGCCGTCCGCGCACAGGACGGGGCAGGCGGCGGGTTCCGGTACTGCGCCATCCGCAGGTGCACAAGGGCTATGTGCGCCTGACGGGATGTACGCCGGCCGGCCTTTGAAACGCGTACTGTGACCAGAAGCGGGGAGAGGCTTACCGCGCTGCGCGCCGCGCCGCGTGGGGCGACCTGCTGGCGCCGGAGGAGCCTTAGCCGTGCGGCGGCGGGGCCGCATGGACCGGCATAAATTATTTTGAGGACCGCTTTTATATCGCGCCGAGCTGTGATAAAATAAAAGGTACACAGAAAAACGATAGGGGGATACGATGAGCAGAATATATCTGTTTCGCGGAATGATCGCAACCGGAAAAACCATGATCGCCAACCTGCTGGGGGACAGGCTGGGTATCCCGTCTACCGAAAAGGATATTTACCACGCGATTGACATACCGGCGTTTGACCACCAGAAGAAAAACGACATGGCGTACAGCGCCCTGCTGAAAACCGTGCAGGCCGCCATTGATGAAAAGCGCGATTTTGTCGTGGATATCGGGCTTGCCCACTGGCCGAAGTTCGAGTGGTTTATAACCCAGCTCAATTTACAGCGCGCGGCTGTACCGGTTTGTGTGCGTTTGCAGCGACGAGGAGATATGGCGCGAACGGGTGGAAGCGTCTCTGCTCAGCCATCAGGAGGATGTGCATTTCACAGCGCCGAAGAGGCGATTTACCATTACAGAAACAAGGACAGCGCGCCCCGCGAGGGCGAATATGTGCTGGACAGCGTTGAGCCGGCGGAACAGCTTTTGAAAAGGTGCTCTGTATTATTGAGCATAAGACCGCGCCGTAACGGTCCGGCCGTTTGGGAAGCCGGTAAGCGCGGCATGGAGGGTTCATTGCGGTGAACCCTTGTTTTTCGGTGCAGAGCGGGCGCAGGGCCGGACGCGCAGAGCGCAGGGCCGGGTGCGGAGAGGCGGAGCCGGGTGCGGAGCTGGCACGGGCGCAGGGCGCGGGCTGGCTGGCACGCAGGGCGGGCGGAAAAGCGTACTGTGTATCCTGCGTTGACGTATTGCCGGACAGGGAAAGAGCGGCATCGGGCGCGCGTTGGCGTTCGGCCGGGCCGGCAGTCGCAACAGGGCGTGTGCGAGCGGGCGCAGGGCGCGGGCATAAAAAGCGCAGCGTATCACGCGCAGGCAGAAATGCCGGGCGTGCGCGGCGCGCTGCAGAGTTCGGCGCGCCGTGCGCGGCGTGCGTCGCTTCGCGGCTTGCGGCGCGCAAACGTGCGCGCAGGAATTCCGGCAGGCGTGTTGCGGTCGTGCCGGCACGGCGTGGGCGCAGTCCCGCAGGGCTGACGAATGGAAAGGAGCCTGTTTTGACAGAATACAGACCATTGCGGCAGAGCGATTTGACGCGCGCCTCTTCGCCGGCTTCATCCGGCGGCAGCGGGTGACAAAGTGCTGGCGGCGGGAAGACGGCGTGTGGCGCATAAAGGACGACCCGTTCACAGACGACTGGACGGAGCTCGACTATGCCGAGCTGGCGGCCGGGCTGCGGGAGACCGCGCGGCGCGGCGGGTTTGTCTGCGGCGCGTTTTGCAGCGGTGTGCTGAAAGGGTTTGTATCGGTCGAAGCGGAGCTGTTCGGGGCCCGCGCGCGCTACGCCGATTTGTCCAGCCTGCACGTATCTGCGGATATGCGCGGGCGCGGTGCCGGAACGGCGCTGTTTACCCTGGCAAAGCGGTGGGCCGCGGCGCGGGCGCAGAGAAAACTGTATATCCGCCCACTCTGCGGCCGAGACGCAGGCGTTTTACCGAAGCAGGGGCTGTACGGACGCGGCGGAGCTCAGCATGGCGCATGTGGAGCGGGAACCTTACGACTGTCAGTTGGAATGTGTTCTGCAACAATCCCCGGACCCGGCCCGCGCCGGGGCGGGAGCGAATGTAAAAGGGTGAGAAAATGAGCGTATTGCTGAAGCTCTGTTTTCTGTTCTTTGTGGGCTCTGTCAGCGGATGGGTGGCCGAGCTGCTGTTCCGCCGCTTTTTCTCTTCGGCGAACCCGGAGCGGAAGTGGATTAACCCCGGATTCTGCATCGGCCCGTATCTGCCGCTGTACGGCGTTGGGCTGTGCCTGCTCTACCTGATCGCCGAGGCGGGCGAGCGGTTTTTGCCCGGCGGTTCGGCCTGGCACACGGCGCTTTTGGTCGTGCTGATGGGGGCGGCGATGACCGCCACGGAATATATCGCCGGCGTCCTGTCGCTGCGGGTGATGAAGGTGCGGCTTTGGGATTACAGCAATAATTTCGGGAATATACAGGGCATTATCTGCCCGAAGTTCTCCCTGATCTGGACGGCGGCGGGCGCGGCGTATTATTTCCTGATCCATCCCCGGATTCTCGGCGCGGTGCAATGGCTTTCCGATAATCTGGCGTTCTCGTTTGTAGTCGGCCTGTTTTTCGGGGTTTTTGCCGTGGACGTCGCCCATTCCCCTGCAGCTTGCGGCAAAGCTGAAGAAATTTGCGGAGGAAAACAACGTGGTCGTCCGGTTTGACAACATGAAGGCCGCCATCCGCCGCTATCAGGAGCAGACCGCGCAGAAGTACCACTTCTTCCGGCCGTTCCATTCGGACAGGCCGCTTGCCGAGCATTTGAAAAATATGCGCGCGAAACCTTTGAAAAGCGGCGGAAAAAGCCGCCGCAGCCGTGACCGGGGCCGCTTCGCACACAGGCCCGTATTCCGGCGGCGGGGCAAAAAAGCAGGGGACATATCGTCAGATATGTCCCCCTGCCGCATGTATGCGAAAAGGTTATTTCGATTCTTCTATGATCTGGCTTTTATCCTTTTCATGCGCGATCAGCCCCGACTCCTTCTGCTCGGGCAGGATGAGGTTGAGCACAATGCCGACGATGATGCCGAGGCCCATGCCGGAGATGCTGAAGCCCGGGCCGCCGATCACCGCGCCGCCGATGGCGAGCACGAACATGACGGCCGCAATGCAGAGGTTGCGGTTCTTGGTGAAGTCCACATGGTTCTCCACAAGGGTGCGGAGGCCCACCGAGGCGATCATGCCGTAGAGGACGATGCAGGCGCCGCCGAGCACGGGCGTGGGAATGGTCTCGATCGCGCCGATACCCTTGCCGAAGAAGCTGATCAGAATGGCGATGACGGCCGCAATGCGCAGCGTGACCGGGTTGTAGTTGCCGGTGACGGCGAGCACGGCGGTGTTCTCGGAATAGGTGGTGGGGCGGGCCGCCGATGAAGCCGGCCGCAATGGTCGCGAGGCCGTCGCCGAGCATGGTGCGGTGCAGGCCGGGCTTGTCCGTGAAGTCCTTGCCGACGACGGCGCCGTTGGCGTAGACGTCTCCGACGTGTCCGACGCAGGTGACGATGGAGATCGGGGCGAGCATGCTGATGGCCTTGAGATTAAAGGTCGGCAGGACAAAGTTCGGAACCTCCAGCCAGCCGCGGGCAAAGCCGCGTCCCTGCTCCGCCAGCGCGGAGAAGCTCATCAGCTCCGCAGGCGCCCAGCCGAGTTCCACGACGAGCAGAGTAAACAGGTATCCGCCCGCAAGGGCGATGACGATAGAGGACATTTTGACCATGCCCTTGCCGTAGCTGGACAGGGTGATGGCAAGCAGGCATACAATGGCCGCGATCACCCAGCTCCAGGTGTACAGCGGGCCGAAAGCGACCGCGCCGTCCGCGCCCACCGGCTGGATATTGCCGATGGCGGAGCTGGCGAGTCCCAGCCCGATCAGCGCAATGCCCACGCCGCGCACAACGGGCGGGAAGAGCTTGTCGATAAACTTTTTGCCGCACAGGCGCACAATAAGCGCGATGACGAGATAGATCGCGCCGGCGGCGATGACGCCGCCCATGGCAGCGGCGATCTGCTCTCTTTGGTCGCGCCAAACTCACTGTTGCCGACAACGCCCAGGATCGCCGCGATAAAGGCAAACGAGCTGCCGAGGAAGGTCGGCATGCGCCCTCCCGTGCACAAGTGGAAGATCAAAGTGCCGACGCCGGCCGCAAAGAGCGCTACGCCAACGTCCAAACCCGTCAGCAGCGGGACGAGGATCGTGGCGCAGGACATGGCGAAGGCGTGCTGGAAGCCGAGGGCAATGTTCTTGCCCGCGCTGTTCTTCGGGTATTCCTGCGAACCCGGGAACAGCTTGTTCAATACACCCATGTTTTTTCCCTCCTGTATTTTATATGGGGGAAGAGCGCTTGCCGCGGCGCGGCGCGATCTTCCGTACGCGCAGTTGTGTGGCCGCCTAAAAATGCACAAAAAATTCCGGGGTATTCGGAAAAAGCGCGGGGCGGCGGGCAGGCGAGACCTGCTTCGGCGGCGCCTGTGCGGAGCGCCGTATCGTATCTTGATTGGATATAATATATCACAGGGATTGGGGTTTGTAAAGAGTTCTTGGTCGATTTTTGTCTTTTTATGAATTTGGCAAAATGCGCGGCCGCTTTTTCGGCCGGTTTGTCCGATCCAGTGCACCTGCGCCCGGCAAAACGGCCGGGCCGGGCAGGCGGGCGCGGTGAGCAGTACGGCCTGCGCCGTAGCACGCCGCCCGCGCGCAGGGGAGCCGGCCAGCGGAACCCGCGCCGGCGGCGGGCCGCGCATGCAGGGCGCGGGCGCCGTGCGGCAGGGGCAAACGGCGGGCGCGGCGCTGTCAGTGGAGCAGGCGCACAGCGACAAGGCCGAGCAGCACGCCGATTACGGTGAATACGGCGGGGTTGCGCCTGTGGTCGAAGGCGTGCGCCTGCGGCAGCACTTCGCTGAAGGTGACGTAGAGCATGGCCCCCTGCGGCGAGCGCGCGAGCGCGGCGGCTACGATAAGCGGGCTGACGCCGCCCACCCAGACGCCGATGACGCCGCCGAGCAGGGTGGGGACGCCGGAGAGCGCGGTGAGCAGTACGACCTGCGCCGGGCGCATGCCGCCCGCGCGCAGGGGCACGCCGATGCCGATCCCCTCCGGGATATTGTGCATGGCGATCAGTACGGCGAGAATAAGCCCGGTCGCGCCGCTGTGCGCCGTGCCGGAGCCGATGGCGATGCCGGCGGGCAGGTTGTGCAGCGCGACGGCGCACAGCATAAGCAGGCCGGAACGCCGCAGGCCGGCCCCGTCCGCGTCGCACGGGCAGTCGTGTCCGTGCGCATGCCCGTGTTCCTGTCCGGCATGGCTGTGCAGGCGCGCGCCGGATTTTTTCTCCAGCGCGTCCAGCAGCAGGTGCAGAAGCCCTACGCAGCCCACGCCGCCCAGCAGCGCCAGGCTCACCAGCAGCGTGCCCGACATCTCGAGCGCCTCCGGGATCAGATCGAATACCGATATGCTCAAATTACGCCTGCGGAAAAGGACAGTAGATAACTGACGGTGCCGGCGGATTTTCGGCCGACAAGCAGCCCGACGGCGCCGCCCAGGCCTGTTCCGACTACGCCGACCACTGGAAAAGAATGAGAATTTCAATCAAGGCGCACCCTCCTTTGGGGCGGAATAAATATTTAGACGGATGGATACTATATTAAAAATAGAATAGCACCGGCGGCCCGGCTTGTCAATGCGCGCGGGCCGAAAAACCCGGACCCGCCTGCCACGGCGCGGCGGCCCGGTACGGCAACGCGGCGGGTCCTCCGGGCTCGGTACCGGGGGCCCGGAAACGGGCCGCAGGACCTGTGCGGCCGGGTTTCGGCACGTCCATGGCCTGTGCGGCGGCAGGCGGGGGCGAAAAAAAGGCCCTATGCGCGGCAAAGCGGCTATTTTCCGTGTTTTTTGGCCTGTAATTCCAGAAAATTCATAAATTATGTATTGACATGCCGGCGGGATTCGAATATAATTACTTCAAATATTTTAAGTATTTTGCGACCCAATCGGGACGCTGCAAGTTTCGGCGCGGATGGGGAGGAATGCGGCATGCATAGAGTGGCTGCGGTCACGGGCGCTTCAAGCGGCATTGGCCTTGCATGCGCGGCGGCTTTGTGCGAAAAGGGCTATAAGGTTTACGCGTTGAGCAGGACGGAGGTCCGCTCGCAGGCGCCGTCTTTGTGCGCACGGACGTGACCGACCCGGAATCTGTCGCCCGCGCTTTGCCGAAAATCGGCGTGCGCGAGGGCAGGCTCGACCTGCTCGTCAACAACGCGGGCGCAGGGGATATCCGGCGCCGCGGAGTTTACAGACCCGCAGGCGGCGCGCGCCCAGTTCGACGTGAACTTTTTCGGCGCGGCGGCCTGCTGCAGCGCGGCGCTGCCGCTGCTGCGCAAGGCGAAGGGGCGCATTGTCAATATCAGCAGCGTGGCGGCGGTGTACGCCATCCCGTTTCAGGCGATGTACAGCGCGTCCAAAGCGGCGCTGAACGCATATTCCAGCGCGCTGGCCGGTGAGATCGCGCACTTCGGCGTTTCCGTCTGCACCGTGATGCCGGGGGATGTGAAAACCGGCTTTACGCAGGCGCGCCGCAAGGAGGCTGCCGGCACGAATGTGTCGGGCGCAAGGTCGAGGCCTCCGTCGCCCGCATGGAGCGGGACGAGGAGAACGGCATGGCCCCGAGCGGATTGCGGCGAAAGTCGCGCGCGTCTGGCGGGCAGGCGCAGGGTCGCGCCGGTGTACACGGTCGGCGCGCAGTACAAACTGCTGCTCTTTCTGGGCCGGCTGCTGCCGCACAGCCTGATTGGGCGGGTTGTCGGCAGGATGTATGTGAAAGAATAAACGCCCTTTCGCGGGGCTTTCCAATATTGAAGCCAAAAAGGAGACCGCTATGAACGAGTATGTAATCGTTACCGATTCATCCTGCGACCTGACAAATGAAATGGCAAATGAACTGGAACTGCGTGTGGTTCCGCTTTCCCTTACCCTCAACGGCAGGGAATACCGCAACTACCTGGACGAACGCGAGATCACGTACCAGGACTTTTACGCCGCCCTTACAAAGACTGTACGGTCAGCACCTGCCCTCAACACGGCGGACGTGACCGACGCGCTCGACCGATTCTGAAAGAGGGGAAGGACGTCATCTACCTCGCCTTTTCTTCCGGGCTGAGCAACACCTTACAACGCCGCGCGCGTCGCGGCGGATGAACCGCCGGCAGTATCCGGACCAGATTTTCGTTTTGGATACCAAGTGCGCGTCCATGGGCCAGGGCCTGCTCATCTACCACCCGTGCAGAAAAAGGCGCGGGCGCGTCCATTGAAGAGGCGCATGCGTTTGCCGAGCAGCTCATTCCCCGCCTTGCGCACTGGTTTCGCCGACCTGCGCTCATAAAACGGCGGGCGCATTTCCGGCATCATCAGAAGGAAACCGCGGTCAACCCGAAAGAGCAGGTTGTGTTCATCAGCCACGGCGGCTGCTATGACGACGCCGTGCTGCTGGCGGATATGATCCGCAGCGAAATCGGCTGCAAAGAGATTCACATCAACTATGTCGGCCCGGTGAGTCGGGAGCGCACTCCGGCCCGGGAACGCTCGCTGTTCTTCATTGCAGAGCATAGATAAGAGTTCTTCCTGATTTCATGATACCCCCTCAAAAAGGGCGGCGGACGCCGCCTGTTTTGTATATTCCGCGCATGATACGCAAAACTGTTTGGGGAAGCACCATGTTCCTCCTGCCTTCCGGGCAGGATAAAACAGCGGACCTGCGGCGGGCGCGCCTGTACAAGAGCGCGGCGGCGGGAAAACCGCCGCCGCACCGGAAAACAGGCCGCGGGCCGATTGCCGGAAAACAGGCCGCGGGCTGCGCGCGGGGGCAGAACGCACAGCCGGGCCGCAAGGCCGCCGCCGTGATACGGGCCATGCCCGCGCGGGGCCGGGTGCGCGGCGAACGGCTGACCGACCGGACACAGGGCGCGCGGGAACCGGATACAGGCGCACGGCCGGGCGAATACGGGAACAGTGCGAGCGGAGAGCCGGAGCCTGCGCCGGGCGCAGGGGGGCGGCGCATCTGCTGTTCCTGCGGCTTTGCGCGGCGGTTCAGCGGCTGCGCGTGCCGGCCAGATTCATGCTTTGCTGCGCGCCGGCCGTCGTTTCGGCGCGTCGGCGGGCGTATGCCAGCGCCGGGGCAGACCGGCGCGTCCCGGCCGGGCGGCTGAAAATTGATGAACGCTTGAGTAATTTGAAAAAATGTGGTACCATAGAATACAATAAACCATGGAGGTGACGGGTTTGGAGCTGCTTGAATATTTCGCTTCGGTGCGCACGCCGTTTTGTCGGCGCTATTCCAATCGCTTCACGCTGTTCGGCGAGGAGCTTGTCGTCATCATCTGCTGCTGCTCTACTGGTGCTTTGACAAAGTCGCCTGGGTGAGCTTCGGGTTTTTCCTTTCCGGCCTGCTGGTACAGGGCGCGAAAGTCACGTTCCGGATAGACCGGCCCTGGATTGCCGATCCGCAGTTTGAGGCGGTCGAGCGCGCCATGAAAAACCGCGACGGGCTACTCCTTCCCAAGCGGGCACACAGGGCGCGTTCGCCCTGTACGGGACGCTCGGCCTGTCCTGCACCCGGAAGTGGCAGGGCGCGCTGTGGTTTTGCTCGCCTGCGGCGTAGGCGTTTCGCGCCTGTACCTCGGCGTGCACACGCCGCTCGACGTGCTGGGCGCGGCCGGGGTTGCGCTGCTTTCCATATTCCTTGTGCACCTGCTGTTTCGGAAGAATTATATACAGGAGCACACGCTGCTCGTTTCCTGCGTGCTGTTCGGCCTGTCTGCCGCCGTGCTCGTCTACGTCTTTACGCTCTACCACAACGGCGTGGTGGACGCCGCGAATGCGGCGGACTGCTGCAACCGCCGGCGCGGGGCTGAGGGTTTGCCGTCGGGTACTATCTGGAGCGCACCTGCATCCGTTCGACCCCAAAGAGGGGCGGCGCGCTGTGGCAGATCTGCAAACTGGCGGTGGGTTTGGCGTGGCGCTTCTGCTGAAGTCGGGCCTGAAATTTGTGTACTGGGCGAGAGCCTGCCGGCGGACAGCGCGCGGTACTTTCTGGTCGT
>VOFB01003079.1_pt1 | contig 22072 bp, 29 predicted proteins | sample 5384141 | NCBI WGS metagenome assembly VOFB01 (sample SAMN12384721, study PRJNA508395) | human gut metagenome | isolation source: healthy gut A | host: Homo sapiens | reverse complement strand
CCACATCTGTCTGCAGCAGCTCTACCACGATAGAATCCGGGCGTTCTTTCTCCTGATCCTGCTTCCACACTTTCAATACATGAATCTTCGTCTCTTCTTCCTCTTCTGGTTCTTCCGGCTTTCCCGGTTTGTCGTTCTTCTCGAACTTCAGAACCGCTGTCACCTGATACGGATCCATTCCTCGGAAGTTCCCTGTGAATCCTCCGGCAATGCGATCAATGCTGTCTGAAGACTCATAGATGCGTGTCTTGCCATCTTCCTGCTGCTCTGTTGTCTGTCCCAGCACAAGATAAAGACCTCGGTTAAGATCTGTAAAACATACTTTCCTGTCCGAACCTGATGCCAGCACTGCATCTGCTGTGATTCCGTCACGTCTGATATAGTCCGCCAGTGCATCCGCTGTCCCCTGCCAGCCCTCCTGGTTCTTCTGCTCCAGTGAGACCGGATACTTCCGGAATCGTTCCGTCAATGTAAAACTGCCCGACTCCTCATACTCTGCCACACGGTACAGAGACAATTCCATCCCTCAACCGGGCAGACAATCGAGATGCTTCCCTTCTGTGTACTCTCTTCTTCCGCTGCCAGAACCGGACTGCCCTTTGAGATTCCGAGTATCCCGGTCAGCGCAATGAGAAATGTCAACACATATATCATATAATTCCCTGTCTCTGTGGCGGATTCTTTTCTTTGGACTTCGCATGTTCTCCCTCCCACTGATTGATTTATTTCTTATTCTTTTTTCTTCGAACGACCAGCGGACCGATCCGCTACAAGGAAACTGATGATTAAAAGAGGAATGGCAATACATACCGCAACCAGTACACTACTTACCTTCGCCGCATCTGATGTAACTCTCACATCACTTCCTGCACGATTCTCGATCCTGTGCCCACGTACCAACAAACGATGCGTATTAATACCATAAGGCGTACAAGTAAATAAAGTACACAGATCCTGTCCTTCCTCAATCTGAAGAAGTCCATAATCCTCCGGCTCTACAATCGCAATCTGATCACTTCATATGTCAATACCTGATCATATACATGAAGCGTGAAAATGTCTCCCTTCTTCAATCGATCCAGCTTCGTAAAAGCTGTGCACTCGGAAGTCCTCTGTGCCCGGATAAAACACAATGCGTTCCACTTCCGCCCACCGGCAAGCTGGAACCTTCCAGATGTCCTATCCCGACCTGCAAAACAGATTCATCCACTGTATGGTAAATAGCAAGCTCACATCGAATCTCAGGAATCTCAATGTACCCCATCATTCCTGTACCATCCGCATCCAATAAACTTTTGTAAGTATCCAGTTCTTCTTCCGTCGGTGTAAAACGCCCGGCATTCGATAAAAGGGCTTCGTTATATGCCTTCGCCGCATCAATTGCATCCTGCTTCTTCTGCTTATCCATCTTCTCCATCGCATCCGAATAATTTGCAACTGCTTTCGTCTGATGCAATGAATTCCAATAATTACTCACTGTTGGATACAACAGTAAGGACAGGCCTGTAACAAAAACAATCACGGTAATAATCGTTGATATCTGTTTTTCATCTTGCTCTTACAACCCTCTCCTTACTGTTGTAAAGGGAATGCTTCCCATTCCCCTTACAACAAATTTAATCCTGTTACTGTTCACACTACGTGCGATTAGCAACTGTTCCTTCTTTATTTAGAGTCTGTTCTCTTCTTTGCAATCAGTACAACACCAGACATAAGTACTAAGAAAGCTCCTGCGATATAGAATATAGTTGTACCCATACCACCTGTAGATGGGAGGAGGGAACCGGATTTGTTTTCTACATTAACCTTATTAATAGGAGAATTATTTTCAGTGGTTTTTCCATCAATTACTAAAGTTCCATGTTCAACAATCTTAACCTCAATTCTCTTAGCCAACTTGTTATATCCTTTTGGTGCAGCTGTCTCTTCTGACCAATATGTTCCTGGCTTAAGTCCCTGGATATTAAATTCTCCTGTACTTGTAGTCTCTACTTCTGTTATACCGCTTTCTGTTTTTAATGCTCTACGATAATCTTGCGTATTTTCTTTTTGCACTAATTTAACCGCTTCTCCACCTGTTGCACTTTCATACAATGCAAATTTTGCTCCAGCAAGCGGTTTTTTTTCATCTCCTGTATATTTGAATACAGGAATCTGTAATGTATAAGTGACTGTCGTAGATTCTTTACTTTCTTTAGACTCCTCGCCATATGTTATCTTAGTTGTATTATTATTATTCGCCTCTGTTGACGTTCCTATTATTGCATTTCCGTTTAATGTTGCAGAATAGGTAACATAGATTTTATTATTTGTATTCAAATTATTACAGAATGTATCTGTAAATTCTATTTCAAAGGTACATTTATCTGTAGTAAGATTTGTAGTAGCATTTGTAACACTTGGATTTAATTTGATTGTATAGTTATCTGCTCCGATTGGAGTCCCACTTTCATCATTTAATCTTATTTCAATATCATTGTTAAATGTAAGTCCTTCACTCATTGTATCATGCAAAACATACTTTTGAGCACCTGCCTGTGCAGTGATTACAGTCTTGAAGTATACTTTATCTCCAATGTTGGCAAAGTTACTCTGATTATATGTACCATCCTTTTCACTACTAACCTTCTTCTCTACAGTCGGCTCAACATTCTTTTCCTGAATTTCCACATTTCTATTTGTTGTAGTAAGACCACAAAGTGTTCCAGCTGTTGAATCGATCAGGTAATAACCGAGTCCAAGATCATTAAAGTTTATTGTTGTAGTTCTTTCTTCACCAGTAGCTGTAGCTGTAACTTTTTGTTTCAACAATAGATTTTCTTTCACATAAGCCAATGCTTTCTGTGATAATTCTGCTGCTCTAGCTGCCTTCTTTGCATCGTCTTCTCCATCTTCTGCTTTCCAAGTCACATACCCATTCTCATTAATATCTACATAATCTTTACCAGCACCCTTTTTAAAGAACTCCTCCCACTCAGCTACCGGTTTATAAGAATATAAGTCCTTATCAAAACTATCCAGCTCTAACATCTTATAAATTTTATACTCCTGACCATCTATTGCCTTCTTAATTGTGATACTTCCTGTTTCACCTTTTCCTGCTTCCGCAGCTCCTACCACGCTACACATTCCTAACACCATCATAATTGAGAGCATTATGGCAGTAATCTTCTTAATAACCTTCATTCTTCTTCCTCCTTGTTTTCCGTTACCCCCCTGATTTTTTAGGGCAGGGACACTCTCTTTATTATTTTTTTTGTATATCTTATCAGCATGAACAGTCCCGCACAGAATATCATTAGCGTTCCTGCCACTCTGTAAAGAAGGGTTCCACAACTACCTGTCGAAGGTAGTATTTTAGTTTGACTCTGATTTGTTACAATCACCGTACTACCACATTGAGCAGCATTTTCAATCGTATTCTCTCCATTTGAATTTCCTTCTGCAGAATACTCTACGGTATACTGCAAGTTGTTTATTGTTGCTTCTTTTGAAGCTTTGATCGGTTGGTTCTTGTCATCCAACTCAAATACATAATATGTTTGATCTATATTTTTGTTCTTAAACTTCGCCTTCTTCACGCCCATGTCACCTGGACCATACTCGATAGAAACTGTCTCCAGTGGTTTACCAGTTCCTTCTTCATTATCATAAAGACCGAACCTATAGATTCCACTCACCGGTTTTGAATCTGTTCCGGCTGCGTCATTAATGAATTTCTTTTCTACTGTAATTCCTTCTTGAGCATTATAAATCTCGAGATTAAATGACTGCAAATCATATGCCACTTTATATTTCGACGGCATATTCTGCTTTGTGCAATAATCTATATACGCTTGTACAGTATCTGAATAGTTTCCATTCTTTTCCTTTTTAACACGCATAATATAATGTGGTGTCGTATCACGAATATAGCCTGCAACCGTTTCTGTCTCTTGAACTTCATAGATTGTATTGTAATTCAATGCCGTATTCGGTACGGTATAGACTCCATTTATTGATTCTCCAATCAAAGGATTAACGCCATCTTTATGTCGAATCACCTCATCAACTAATTCACATTCATAAATGTTGAATTTAACTCCCGTCAGTTTATTACTCAAATCATCCGGATCTGTCTTTTTAATTGTTAAGACAGGATGTTCTGTACTTTCGGTGCTGCCACCTGCATTCAACGTATAGGAATAATTGTTAATTGTATTGGTCGCTCCTCCACCAGAAGAATATGATTTCCAATAAACTTCATTCGTAACATTTACTGTCTTGCCTGTATCCGGTGCAACATTTACTGTTGCTTCATATGTAATTTCCACTGGTGTTTTTATCCGGGATTTCAATTTCAATAATCTTCGTCTTTGGATCATATTTTGTCTTAATATTTACACTAGTGTTATTTTGCAGATCTTTTGCTTTAAAAGAATCACCAACTAAGCTTAAATTATCGCCCAGCTTATCAACTATAGTTAATTTTTCTCCATCACCTGTTAATAATTGCTGACCACGTGCATTTGCAGTAATAGTATACGTCAAACGCTGACTTGTGTTTGGTGCTGACATTGTATAATTACTTTCGCCCGTCAGGTTATTCTTTTTCGTCAGATTTTTATCACTGAACGTTGCAGTCGCTGTGGCTGTAGATATATTCTTTGTTCCGTCTGCATTTTGTAGCGTAACTTTATTAGTAAATGTTTTTTGTTCGCCACCAAGTAAAACTTTTTATCCGTCACCCTACAGACAACCTGTACATCAACGGAGTAATCATCTACAATTTTTCCGGCGATAAATTCACCAAGCTCAATTAATGCCTGTTTTCCGTTTTTATTCACATAATAAATGGTTTCCTGGTCTGATTCCTGGCGGTCCGTAGTTGTAAGATTTCTTTCTCTTTTCCACTCTTTACCAAGTTCTGTAATGTCTTTTGATACAATATTCCGTGCTGCATTTCCATGCCATTTTATACGAATATACGCAAGCTCCATACCATCCGGAATTTCTTCCAGAACACGATAAGTTCCTTGCAGTTCACCGGTATAATTCACTTTAAATGCCCATGCTGCATATACCACTTGTCAACAGATTTGTGCAAATTCTGCTTGTATCACCTTTATCTTTTCCAGGCTCAATAACCTTAACAGTACCATTAGTACCATCAGTACGATCATATTCAAAGGTCTGACCTAGCTCTTTTAGAATATCCCTCCATTATAAAGTCTTTGCTCCGCAGAGCCCATTGCTCTTTTGCTCATTTTCACTTTTCCCTGAATCAATGATAAATAATCGATTCTCATATCTTTTCGGTTCACGGTATTCCTCTGGTAAATCCAACGGTTCTGTTCTGACAATAATATACAGATTTTGATTTTCTCCAAGTTCAATATCCTTCTTTGCCTTAATGAACATATCATTAAATCTGCCATTATGCTCACCATTATCAAATCCATCTCTGTTGCCGTTATAAGATAGTTCAAATAACTCATTTATTTCTTTCTTACTAGCTGTATTGGCTTGTTGAAATTCCGCAAAGTTTTTTATATCTTGTTTCTATTCCATCTAAATTGCCTTGATAGGCTCCGGCTATTGATTCTCCATTATTATGTATAAAAGACACTTTATCCCAAGATACCGCGTCCTTTATTTGAGTTCCCGCTTTTATTACGTTTCCTTTTACTTCAATAATCCAATATAGCTGACCATTCTGCCATGTTGTTGCATTCTCTTCCGGCTTTTCATAATACCATGCCTTCTTTTGTGCACTTAAATTATAGTTACCGGTAATCGTCACTGTCTGTGAAGATTTTACAGCATCCCCAAAAGTAAAGTCTTGTCCGTTTCTTCTTGCTTTATCTAATTTAAATGTGTTGGTTACATTCTCTTTACTGATTGTGCCCAAATTTTTTTTGGGTTGCATAATACTCAAATTGATATGAATAATTTTGTGACCTCCAGCCAATATCAGATGGTTTTAAACTAAAAGTTGATTTTCCATCAATATTAACCCACTTTATTTCTACATCTTTATTTGACACTTCATTATGTGCAGTTATTTTCATATAACCAACATATTGCATGTATTCGGACTTAAGGTGTCTGTCATAGTAGCTTCTGTTACATCCCATTGCCCAAGTGTCTTATTAACAATGACTGTATATTTGTAGCTTCCTGCCGGAACAATAAAAAGATTCTGAAGTTTCAGGAGTATTAGAGGTCATTTTAGAAAGACCAGCATCTGTGTATTCGTACTTCTCTTGATCAGAAGGTACCGAAACATCCTCATTTACTGTAAGGCTGTCCCCTTTCGTCTTCTGCACCCATGTGTACTCATTCAACCAAGTATCTCTACCAAACTCATCTATCATTCCATTCATTGGGCCGTTTTCGCCTTTGCTCTTATCACATGCATTATCAGCGGATACCCTATACCTGTTTGTTACCTTTACTGAGCCTGTCTTCATTACCGCATATACTTCCGGTTTCACTTTCACTTGATAAGTCACATAGTACGAATCACCCGGATTAACAATAATTGATTCTGTTCTCCTCCCTTGATTTTAAATCGTGTAGGTTCACCCTCTTTAATATTATCCCAATCTTTCTTATACTCTTTATTACCATTTGCCCAAGATATTTCAAAATTAGGTATCTTTGTATCCTTACCTGATTTGATTTCATGAAGTTCAAACGAATCTTTATCATAGGAAATATATGGAAGCATTTTCTCATCCGTAAAATTTTGTAAATAATCCCAAAATACAAAATTCTTCAGCGGATAATTACTACCCTCATTATTTAGAGTAAAAGACAATTTATACTTAATAATATAATTTCCATCTGTATCTTTATCTTTAACGGTCAACTGATTATTTGATGTATTCGCACTATTCAAGATATCTTTTGAGATATTATAGCTAATTTTCGGTTGGAATGTATTTTCCACATGCCCTTTATCATAAACCTGATCATTCGACCCTTTTGTATATAAATTCGCTACATTCGTAATGTTTTGACCATTCTTTGTGTTTATCAGTCCCCTTTATCCTTTAACTTGACAAAATAAGTCAATGTCCGGATTTCTCCTGCCTTCATCTCTGCAATATTCCATACAAAGCTTCCCGGTTCTGTAACAGCTGTAGTATCTGTGATTGATTCCGGAATCTTTTGTCCCGAATTTGCTTCATTTGTTAAATAAATCGTTCCTGGTGCCGGTCTGCTCTCACTGTTTGTAATCGTTTCATATGGATTTTGTTGGTTCGCTGTGGAATCAAGATTTTTTTTAGTCTTTTCAATACCAACATAATTTACCAGATTTTTATTCTCTGTAAACTGATCAACTACATATAGATTCTTAATTCCATCTTCACCCGCAGTAACAGTAATAGTATATTTAATATAATCACCGCTTTTATCTTCTTTTTTCTTTGCTGCACTGCTTGGTTACTGCAACCGTTCCATAGTGTTCATTATAATCCGTGCCTAAATTGATTGTGATATCACCCTTTGGTGTCTTGACGGTTGTCTGTCCATTTTCCTCTGTTACTGAGTTTAATTTGAGTTCAGCAGATGCGAAGAAATTTCCACTAATTGTTGAACTCGCACCCAATTTTTTAAATATTCATCGTTATATGCAACAACTACTTTTCCATTTGTATCCACAGTGATTGTTCCGATCACATCACTACCTTGTGTCATATTTTTGTAGTTGTCTCTTTAATTTGAAATTCTTTAGGAAGATTATAAACAAATTTTCCATTATGATCTTTTAAAGTTGCTACCGGAATAGATGTAAATACAACTTTGATATTCATGCTCAAATCATCTGGAGTATCGATTGTTTGTCCTTTATCAACTTCTACTTCTTTGCCGTCCTTTTTTATATGTGAATGTAACTGATGTGATTTGTTCAGTATGGTCATTCAGCACATACTCCCCTGTCTCACCAGGTGTTTCTGTTGTTCCCGTTCCACTTGACGTCTCTGGTTCCGCCGGTACTACGGATTCCTCTGGTATTACAGATTCTTCTGGAGTATTTTTCCCCTCTTCGTTTCCATTCGCATCATTCCCAGAAGTGTCTGGCACAGTTCCTGCATCTTTCCCCGAGTCAGACAAGTCATTATTTATCGACGTACACTCCGCTGTATGGACATGTTCTTCCTTCCCGCAGATCAGTTCCTGACTCTCTGAATAACACTCCGCGCTATGCGTATGCTCTTCAATATTACATTTCTTACTTTCCAGTGTGATAGCTGGCAGAATCAGTGCATAAACTGTCCAAAAACTACAACACAAAGAAAGACAGAGCAATACCTTTCTCCATCTTTTTTGTTCTGGTCTTATCTTTTATTAAGTTTTTGAAATACTCTGTTCTCCAATTTCTCTGCATTACTCAGCCTTCTTCCGGTTTCGTATCTGCTGTCTTATTCCTTTTCCGTCCTTCCCTTCGATACCATCTTTTATTTTTGTTTCCAAGTTTTTTATTGTATACTTCCAAATTCTTTCAATGGCCAGATTCGAAATACAATCTTTCCTTCAATCTGATCTTTTGAAACATCACCAATCGCAGCACTTCTTGAATCTACGGATACATCTCGGTTATCTCCCATAAGAAACCAACGTGATTCCTCTACCTGATGTGGAAGATCTACATCACAATTTCCCAGTGCTTTCACATCTAAATAGTCTTCTGTCAGTTCTTTTCCGTCAACCGTCACATTTCCGTCCATATCAATATCAACCCACTGTCCCGGACCTGCGATCACACGCTTCACAAGAAGTTTATTTCCTTGCCAGAATGCAACCACCTCTCCGGTTTTTAACTGATTGGTCTTCACCGATACTACGATCTGCCCGGCTTCCAATGTCGGTGACATGGAAGAACCGTAAATCTGCAGAACCGGCATCCATATGGTTGCCACCAATACAGAAACGGCTGCGACAACGATCAACACTGCTATTGTTCCCCTTAGTGTTTTCCGATAAACTTCCTGATGTCTCAGTCTATTCTGCTCATTCTCAACTTCTTCTATTGTAGGGATATTAACTGGATGTTCTTTCGTCCTCTTCACAATTCTAATCTCGCCTATTCTTTTGGCTTGCTTTGTCAGTAGCGCCAATTCTTTTCCTTTGCTTTTATCGATTTAAGATAAGTATCAGCAGCTTCCTGTGCCGCCTGAAATACGCCACTTAACTGCACTGCCGCATCTGCGATCGTTCCTGCCTTCTCCATCGCGATCTCTCTGGCCTGAAGCTTCTCCTCTGCCTCATCCAGCCTGGTCTGAAGCTCTATCTCCCGCTTCTTCATCTCATAGATCGGATCGATCAATTCGCTTCTTCTTAGATGCTTCAAATCGTTCTTCATACATCATCGACTCCTTTGTCCTGATTTATGATTCTTATAGTAAAACGTTTTGTTCAAAACCAAGACATATGCCATTTTATACTAAACAAATTATAGTATGCACACCTGATCTTGTCAATTAATTTTGTTCATTTTTATACATTCTTTTTACATAATTTGTTCTTTTTTTTCACAAAATATATCTTTTCTTTTTTATTTCAAAAGCAGCTTATATCCTTTGTGTTATTTCACTTTTTTCTTTTCTTTATTTTCTATTTTTGTCATTTTTCAACAATATGCCGAACAGCTCTGTTTGCTTGCACTTTTTGTCACTTGATTAGTGCGAAACGTTTCGCTTTCAACCCAAGAAAAAAGCCGCCGGAGACAGTTTTTAAGATTTCTCTCAAAGTTCTGTCTCCGGCGGCTTATCATCAACCGTAATTAATCATTAAAATTCAGCGATCACTGTCTCGCCCTGTACTGCGTCCATACCTGTGTGCAGCTTCATATCCGGATAATCATCTCCGTTTGTAACAACGAGAATACATGTTTTCTCATATCCGTGTTCTTTGATCTTCTCTGGATCAAATGAAAGCAGCTTGTCTCCTGCGCTTACCTTGTCTCCTTCTTTAACGAAGTACTCGAATCCGTCACCTTCCATGTTCACTGTATCGATTCCTTCGTGGATCAAAATCTCTACTCCGTTCGCAAGTGTAAGTCCAACTGCATGTCTGGAACCTTCCATCAGCACAGATACTGTTGCATCACATGGTGCCACGATCACATTCTCTTCCCGGCTCGATTGCAAGTCCGTCACCTAATGCTTTAGATGAGAACACCTCGTCTTTTTACTTCCTCGATTGGTACTACTTTTTCCTGACAGATAAGCCTTTACAACGAATGGCTTATTCTCTTCTGCAGGAGCCTGTTTTTTCTTAAAAAATGAAAACATACCTACTTCTCCTTTCTTTTCTTTTAAACATTGTCCATTGGTTTCAATTACGTTCTTATACCAGTCAAATGATTTCTTCTTTGTACGTCTCAGCGTGCCTTTTCCATTGTCATCTTTATCAACATAGATAAAGCCATAACGCTTTTTCATTTCACCGGTTGAAGCACTAACTAAATCAATGCATCCCCATGAAGTATAACCCATAATTTCCACACCGTCAATCTCTACGGCATCCATCATAGCCAAAATGTGCGCTTTCAAATACTCTATGCGGTAATCATCTTCCACATAGCCGTTCTCATCCGGCTGATCTGCCGCACCGAGTCCATTTTCTACAATGAAGAGCGGTTTCTGATATCTGTCATATTAGAGGGCCATTTGGGGACGAGTTTACCGGCTTTTTTCTACGAAAAAGCCGGTAAACCCGTCCCCAAATGGCCTCCCTTTTCATTATTTTACACTGGTCTTAAACACGCCGATTCTTCTTCCACTTATATACTACTATTATAAGAAGTGCACTCAAAATCAATACAATCAACGATATAAATGACTGATCGTCTCCTGATTTTGGGACACTTGCTGTATTTTTCACTGGTGTCTCATCTTCCGCCTTATGTTGGATTGTAAAACTTAATGTCGGCGATTTATTCCCATCTTTTCTTCTAATTGCAGTCTTAACTAAAAATCTTCTGAGCCATTCTGCATTACATAATTCTCTATGGTATAAACCTGCCCATCATATAATCCTTGTTATCTTTTTCAACAACCTGTTTCAGCTGATATCGATAAGTAGCTGCCTCCTCCTCATAAGAAAAACCAATTCCTTACTATCATTACCATTAAGGCTAAATTTCAACCGGTCTCCATTGCTTCCTTCCGGCATTGGATTGCCAGAATCTAAACTTGTCAACTCATATTGAAATTCATCTGTAACCCCATTTGTTTTCCCTTTTACAGTCTGTTCCACCGTCAGAGCAGCTTTTTATTTTTCCCCGCTGCATATACCTGATTTGGAATGGCCACACATACCATCATCACAAAAAGCAAGGTATACCAGCTTTATTCTCTGTTTATATCTTTCACTTTTCACATACGTACCTCTGTCAGTTTTCCAGTTTTCTACTGTTATTTTTCGTTTTCTTTCTCTTTCCGCTCCTCTCCACTGCCATCAGTAGCAAAATACTGAACAACAGCAGAATCAGAACACCTAATCGCTTCATACTGGTTTTCCAGAAAATTCCCCAGTCGATTCGGTCGATCTGACTGTTCCTTTTCAAAGTTTTCTTATACGTATCTTTATACGTTTGTTTTGAAAAGCTTTCCTATCAGAATATGCCTTCCATTTGTGATATTTTCCGTACACGTAGACATCACTACCAGCCGGTCCTCTGTGGAAAGACTAATCTGACGATACCACAAAGCAGTATCTTCTATCTCTTGCAAATACTGTTCTTTCCTGAGAAACTTCCTGCACTGGTGTTACATAAAGACCTGTATTATAAGCATCCAACTCCAAGAATGCAAATAACTCCAGTCCATAATCTTTTCCATTGGTAAAATATTTCCATACAAATGACTGTCCGCAAAAGACTGATCCAGATACTGGTCAAAATCCCCAAACATCGCTCCGCCATCCATATGGTGACCATAAATAATGGTATTAAAATCTGAAAAATCCTTCTGATTCATATAATCCATGAAGATTGAGCCCGACAAGCTATATTCTCCACGCGGATTCCTCATTAAATATGTGCTGTTATCCTCCGACTGCACTACCGGATAATCCACATGTGTTCCATAAATCGTAATCCAGCCACATACATCACTGTTCTGCGCCTTCAATTCGTCAAAATTCCCATAATCTTCTTCTGTTGGACGATAGATTTCATAATGTTCCGGCATGGCATTTTCTTCCAACATGTAGCTATCTCCAATGCCATAGGTTCCATAACAAAAAGAATAACTAAAATAATCATCAAAAATCCAATTCAATAGCTCGTTACAAATATCCAGTATACGAAACGCTCTGTCAGTTTCTGCGTTCTGTCTCTTCATTTTGATATTATTTCCGTCCTTTCCTTCTTCGTCTGCAAATCCACTGATCTGCGAAACAGATTAATATCAATAGGAGCAGTACTAAGAATAAGGCAGTCTTCCATCCAGGTATAAAATCTCTCCATCCGCCTCGTCGGTCTACTGATTCATGCCCGGCATGATCTTGATCTTTGGCACTGTATGTGTCTTTGTATGTCTGGTCTGTAATTCTTGCTACAAGAATATCCCTTCCATTAGTTGACTCTGATGAACAGGTAGATAATAGAAGAATTCTATCATCTGCTTCTAACGTAATGTCATTCATATAGACCGCATGATTTCGAATCACTTCCAAATAGGGGATACTGTCATTTCTTGTTACATTTATATTGAAAACAGAACTGTCATAAGCATCCGCTTCAATTAATGCAATGATTTCCAATCCAAAATTACGATTCTGAACAAATAGATTACCATATGGGTGTGCTTCGTAAAAGGCTTGTTCTTTAAATTCCTTGATACTTCCGAACATGACATTTGGAACCATGTTATGTCCATAGAGAATTGTATTAAAATCCTGAAAATCCGGATTATTTTCGGAATCCATAAAATTGCACCGGTCAGAGAATATTCACCTTCTGCATTCTTATTAACATATTCCCAATTATCCTTTCCCTGTACAACCGGATAATCAATCGGGGTATCATACACTGTGATCCAGGCAATCACATCCGAGTTCATCGACTGTAATTCCTGGAATCCCAGCGTATCTTCTTGAGGTTTATAAATCGCATATTGTTCTGACGTTGCTTCCTCTGCCAGATTCTGCGAATCCCATAATGCATAGCATCCATATACCAGACCCAAAAGCAAAAGCAGAAGTAAACCATAATCCAGTATTCCATTCATTCCTCTTATTACTCTGCAAATACCTCTGTGTCTGCACATGCTAAATCATTCCTCTGTCTATATTCGTTACCCTTATCTTCTGTTCATTCTCTTCTTGCTATTCATTGCTACGATACCTGCAAGTGCAACAACTGCGATAGCAATCATGATAATGAATGGGAAGTTATTTACGATGATACCTGTTACTGCGATATCTTTGTAAATGTTTTTTGTATTCAACCTTGTTTTCTTTCTGTCCAAGAGTTTTGTTTGCAACCTGAAGGTTCTTACCTACTGCTGCTGATAATTTCTGAGTATCTTTTACTCCATTGAATGTCGTTTCTGCTGTTGCTGTCCAGTTTGCTACACCTTTCTGATCAACTGTTACTTTAGATCCAGCATAGCAGCTCTGAATCATCATACTCTTAGTATCTGGCAGTGTAAATTTCACCGCTGTTCCATAAGTTCCAGTTTGTTTTTTTCCATCTACATAATAAACATATGTATTATCAGCTGTTGTAATTCCTGCTGGCTTTGTTACTGTCATAGTATATTCGAAGCTTCCAGTTTGAGTTCCTTTGCTCTCAGTATTATTCGTTACTTTGAATGCGTAAGATTTTGGATCATTCGGATTTGGTACAACCGGATCTGTTGGATCTACGCTACCAGCTTTTGCAACATATTCATTCACGAATTTCAGACCACTAAAGTTACTTGCTATACCACCTGTTGTTGATCCTGGCTTACCATCTACTTTTGTATTGTTGCCAGTATCTGTTCCAGCATCATTCTTAGTATTAATAATTGAAAAGACCTTTGATGTATAATTTACCATCTGTATTCTGTGCTACGAAAATATCAAGTTTGTATTCAGCATTTGACGCTGTAAATACATCATTATTTTTGCCTTTGTTACAGTACTAGTTGACTTTACTGTATACACATATTCACCAGTTGTCATTTTTGTACTAGTATCCATTGCTGTTTTGAAACTTGCAAGAAAGTTATCGCTCTGTTTTCTTAACACTTTGATGTCTGTAACAGAAGTATCTTTAATCAAATCTTCTCCTGCATTGAATTTAACATTTCCAACTGAAATAGCCGGCATATCGTTCAGATTCATTCCTGTAGGTGCACTAGTTTTAGTAAAGGTAAAGCTGACATCATTCGCTGGGGTCACTACATCATTTCCCATCTTGTACTCTACAGTAATTGCTGCGCTTGGAGTCTCTGTTGGTCCCCATTCAGCAGGAACATCTGCTGCGTTTACATTTGCTACATTTCCGAGACACATTGTTCCGACTAATACTGCGGCTGCAAAGAGTCTGCTCATTTTTGTAAGGATTTTTCTTCATCTTTCTTTCTCCTTTTCCTTAGTATATTTTTTTATTTAACACCCTCCGCCATTATACGGAGAAATATTAACAAGTTCTTGCGGCTTATCAAAAGCCTCTTCTTCGACTATCGTCATAACTTTTCCCTTCGTGTCTTTCACATCTACTGCTCCGTACACTCGACTGTCTGACGCATTCTCACGGCTGTCTCCCAGGACGAAAATCTGCCCTTCCTGTAGTTTGATTGGGAAGTCCACTCCCTGTATCATACCGCTGTGTCTTTCATAAATCTGATGTTCTTGTTGCGGTGCTCCGTTAATTGTAAGACCATCCTCTGTAATATCCACCACATCTCCTGCAGTAGCAATCACTCTCCGGACCTGTTCTTTTCCTTGATAGTTCAAACAACCAGATCCGAAGCTACATAATTATTCCTTAACCGATAATAGAAGACCAAATCACCATCTTTCACTGCCGGAAGCATGGCGTTGTCCGCATAACGGAACACACCGAAGATAAATGTGAAGATAACCACAATTGCAGTTGCAATTGCTACAATCTTCAACAGAAGGTACAAAATCTCACGGAAAATCCCTCCTGCCACTGATTCCTCAGAAATTACTTTTTCCTCTGCAGTGTCCATCTAGGATCTCCTCCTCCCTCTCACTCGTAAGACAGAAACTCCTGTGATTAGAAGAACTCCCATCAGACCTACAAGTAACAGACTGTTATCTGTATTTCCTCCATCAACACCTGTAACTACGATATTCTTCGTATTGGTAAAAACAAAATTGGTACTGATTTCATCTACAGCTACATTCTCTACACTTGAAATGACTTTTGCATCTTTTTGAATCTCGCAATTTGTTCCGTTGCTGACTTGAATGATGCTCTTAATCGTATATTGGTTATCCCCAGGTATCAGTTCTAAAGTCTGTCCTGCTTTCAGCTTAAATGTAATCTCCTGATTCGCATCTACTGTCAGCGATGTAATATTTGGTGCATTTACTGCTGGTGATACATAACTTCCTTTACACGGAATCACTTTTCCTTTTGGATAACTTGTCTTAACCTTATAAGTAAATTCTTGATTATTCCAGATACCATCTCCCTTATCATCTGTTTAATTATTACACTTGGTTTGTCGTAATCTGCATTTAAGATTACCGATTTTGTCATCTGTGCTGTTTTCAGATCTACTTTTTTCTTGTTCGCATCTGTGCTATCTGACCACTGCGTAAATTTCTGGCTTGTAGTATCATTATAGAAGCCTGGATCAGATGGAATCTGACTTGGCGAAAGTTTCTGTCCCTTTGCAACCAATTCTCTCTTTAGTTTCGTTTTATCTTTAAAAATTGCTTTCCTGTACTGTGCATTTTCCTGATGCATCAAATCCAACCAGTACATACTGCTGTGCTGTCGTATTACCATAATAGTCCTGAGCATATACATAGAGCATCTCTCCATTATTCATTGACTCCACAGCCGTATAAGTTCCATCAGTTGCTTTTTGTAGGAGTTTTGTAAGTATCTGAAAATTTTTCCAGTTTTGTTGTTACGTACAAGTGAAACCTGTGTTCCTTTATATTTTTGTTGCATTTGCAACATATGTAAAGTTCTCCTGTGACTCCTTTGTCAAATCGGACGTACCATTTGCTACATCAATCATTTCATCCTTGACTTGAATCTTTGAAATTTTAAACCCGTGTCATTATCATTCTCTTTTGATTTCGTGATAATTCCTGTATTCTCTATTCTAGGACCCTTAGTATCTAGCAGATATTTTGTCCACTTTCCTGTAAGATCGCGCACATAAAATGAAATAATTCTTATTCTGATCGAACTTATAAGTACTAAACATCTTAAATTCCCATATCGGTTTTTCTGAAGTTGCCGTCACTGTTTTACCTTCAATATCTGTAAAACTTCCACTGGTAAGCTTCCTACAACTGAACAAACTTTCTAACGGCACAGATTCTGTGTCCGTATAACGGAATTTGAATCCTCTGTCTGCCTTTGGTGCATCATAGGTGCTGAGATATACCTGTGCATATCTACATCCTGAAATTCTGCTTTCTCCGATGTTGAGAATGAACTTCCTTGTGTGTCAATTCCATCTCCATAAAGATCTCTGATATAAACTGTCAGTTTTCTTCCATAGTTATCTCCTTGGTCTTTTGTCCATTCACCTTCCATCTTTTGCTGATAGATTACCGGCTGACTGGAATCGTTGCTGTTGACAAATGCAAGTGACCGGTTTGTCGCATCCATACTGATCGGATTCTCGGTGGCATTACTGTTAAACTTCTCATCTGCCTCTGTCGTGTAAGTCGTCCGATAAGTAGATATCTCGCTCTGTGTCACCTTCACCTGATCATAATATCCCGGTAACTGGATCGTAACTTTCTGTCCATGGGAAAGTGAGATCTTAATTTCTCCACTTGAATTGCTGCTTGCAATTCCATTCGCCGGAGCGGTAACCCCTGTCTCTCCATCGACTGTTCCTCCTGTATAGGAGAAGGACTTTCCACTATAAGCGGTTCCCGATTCGTTGTTTACGGCAATCGTATAAGTAAATATCTTGCTCTTATCTGCCGTGCTTCCTGTAATCTGGTTACTGATCGTTAAGGTCGGATACGTCCACTGCGGATAATAAGTAGTTGCACCACTTACCGTCACACTTGTTAGAAAAAAACTTGAGATTTTCCACTGTTCGTAGAATTATACCAGTAGCGGAATGTCTGATTTCCAAGTACCGGACTTGATGGCACCTGTGCACTCTTCAAAGTACTTCCCACCAGTCCCAGTGTAGATGAAGTGGTAGACCCATCGCTGAACTTTCCAGTTGAGGTAGCCCCGCCGCTCTGTGCATCAAAAACAATTGGTACATAAGTAAATTTCGAGATATTTCCATAGCCATCCTTTACAAAGACATATAATTTTTCCGTTACTGAAACAGATACATTACTGAGTGTACACGCCCCTGTACTGCTGTTAACGGTTGCACTGGTATAAGTGTTCCCTGACCATGGGTCTAAACCTGTTTTGTTATATCGTACCTCTGCTATCTTCTTACTACTCTGAATATACTGCGTTGCATTCGCATTGTAACTTACATCTGCAATATCTGATGTTCCATATGTTGCAGTTTGTATTGGATCTGTAAATTTTAGCCCCGTAAATGTATAACTGTAAGTTCCATCTGATACTTTCTTTGATGTAATATTTGTGTAAGTACTTGTCGTGCCTTTCGTAACCAGAAGGAATTTACTCCAGTTTCCGGCATTATCTCTTGCGTAAATAAAATAATTTGTGTTTGCCTGATAAATACGTGAGTTCAATTTCAAATGCAATACCGGTGACTTTGTTGTAGCTGGCACTGACGTTCCATTGATATCTATAAACGACCCACTGTTCATCCAACCATAAGAAGATACATTTGCTGACTTCAACTGAATATCTGTACTGGAATTATATGTATATCCATAAACTCCATCCTTTAACTGAACATCCTGCGTACTTAAATACACTTGAACACCAGTTGGATATGCACCATCCGATGCATCATTAATGCTATAGCCACTCTTGTCAATTCCGTCACGATATAAATCCTTCAGATAAATCTCCAATTGTCCTATCTGATTTCCACTCAGAGACATAGACATATTCGTTGTCTTCGCCTGATATACCAACGGCGCATATGTATCTGCACGAAGTACGATTTGGTTACTGTTTTGAGAACCTATTGTCAAATAATATTGTTTGTCTGCAATCCAGTTATACTGCTCCGGCTTCGCATTATTCGAAGAATCGAACTGAATCAATGGATATTCCACAGTCCCCTTATGTCTTGGTGGAAACGTTGTTGATATGCAAAGCATACGAATTGGTGTTTGCAACGTATTCTTAATAATTAATGGTCTTCCACTTGGAGAAGTCTCACCTTTATAGTTATATGTAACCGATACTTCTGTACCTGTATCATCTGTTGTAAGGCTGTTGATTGTCCGGTTCGTTGATGTAGAAGACAAATAGTCTAACATCAGTTTTCCTTCATTCTTAAGAGAAACATCCGCTGCTCTTGAACTGCTTCCAAATCCACCTTCCACTAACTTGGCGCTGTCACCAAGATGAAGTTCTCCTCCATCAATCTCTATCTGGTCAAAGTAGTCCAAATTTACACTTGTAGCATCTTTCGGCCTTACTTTTGCAGTTACATACAGACTAGACGATCCAGCTGGTGCATATTCCGCTCCGTAACAATCTCCCAACAAAACGACTTCATGATCTGAAGAATCCTTGTTAAGGTAAACCTTTGCAGTATGTCCGCTTGTAACACTTGGGTTAGTGAACATCAGCTGTGCGTTCTCTGCTGTCAGTTTATAATCCCCTCTGACTTTTTCGTAATAAGTATAACTTGGAACAACCTTTGCAACACAATCCTTCAAATTAATGTTCAGATTTTTAACACTGGATTGTGCCGGATCACTATTATAGTACCAGTATGGCCTGTACAGGACTCCACATTAATCGTTGTATTTCCTAATCCTTCTTGTTGCTTTGCGGCATAGATTTTATTTACATTCACACAATTTTTTAATGTAAGCGTAGAGCCTGATGTTCCCTGCGTACTGTCTCCTCCTGCGTTTATTGTTACATCACCTGCGAAGGTACAGTTTTCAAATGTCAGATTGTGTCCGTTTCCATGCATCACATACGAATACTTATTAAATGAGAGGAAATCTGAGCGAAATTTTGCATTTTTCCATGTCAGTGACTTAAATTGTGGATAAACAGTACCCCAAAGGTTCACTCCTGTATTTGGAGAAGCCTGCTCATGTGATCCCGACAATCCAGCATCTACTATTGTCACGTTCTTGTTCGTAAATCCTGTTGCATCATTAAATGCAGTAACATCTTTCTGAATCAGGCTATATGCCTTTGTAAACCATAACGTATAAGAAGTTCCTGGCTGCTTTCGTAGAAAGTCTAGCACCGCTGCAAATGAATTTGCCGAATATAACGCAGTTCCTGTATTGGAATTTCCACTGTATAGATAGATTATATTTTCTGCATTTGCTGTAGCATACAGCTTAATCAATCTATTCGTTGGATCTTGTGCCATTGTACAAGGTACATTCGCATGTGTTTTTAATGTCCCTATCGCACCTACTGACGTTTGAAAATAATTTCCCCTTGTACGAATCATGGAAAATGCATCACTTGCGGTTGCATTCGCCGTTCTTCCCATCAGTTCAATAGTAGCTTTATAAGAAGCTGAACCTGTAGACATAAGATAATACACATCTACAACATTTGTACTATTTTCCCCATGGCATTGTATATCTGAAATGTGTTATAATTATCTTTTAATACAATTCTTCCAAAACGCTGGCGATTCCATGCTTCATAGCAATCTCCACCAGAACAAATGGTTGAACTTTTTATTGTTACATATCCAATACAAGTCGGCAAGTCCGGTTTATAGTCCTTTGGAACATAGCGATCTCCACCTTTGGCATCCTGCTTTTTCTGTTCTGTCCAATAATGATAGAAACTAGAATCATACTGCATATGTCCGAAATTGTTCACACTCTGATCACATGTAGCAGAATTATTCAACTCCAGATATCCCCAGCCAAATACGTTAGCAACCTGCGTGTTATTGACTTCAATATAACCATATCCTGCGGTTGCTTGATCATATCCAGCATGTTCATATGCTCCTACAAATCTCAGACTCTCCTTAATATCAGAGAATATATACGATATAGATCCTGCTTTGCAGTCCTCTTTTGCTGTAAACCAGGTTCCACATTCTGCTACGTAACTTCCTGATGCATCTAATCTAAGAGCTCCTGTTACTTTCCCATACAATCCCAGAAAGATCCACCTACGGTATGGACTTCATTCGGTTTCAACATTGGATCTACTACAGTTGTATCGAATTTACGAATGGCTGTATCTTGCAGTGTTGCATGGACATCTCCTGTATGAGTATAGGTGGTAGAACTGTTATATGGCCCACTTGATGCATATACATTTCCATAGATTGTACAATTTGTCATTGTTAGATTAATAGTTCCTGTTGAATTATCCTGTCCGCCTCCAAAAGATCTGCTTTACAGGAGCATCCTTTGTCATCTCTACATCTATAAATTGCAAATTATAGGATACATTAGTACTATTACTAGTATATCTTCCACCATAAATTGCTGTTACTGCTCCGCCTACAAATTTCACATCATCAAAAGTGGTATCGTTCTGATTACCATAGACTGTTGAACCACTCCAGTCCAGATTAACGTGTGTAAAATAAGCATTGAATCCATTAAAAAGATTCTTTGTTTTTGGAAAGTAAATGTTGTCCAACTGCTATACGAAATACTTGTGCTATAATTGGTTGCTCCTGTGAATACAATTGTTGGTTTATTCGTTGTTCTATTCCCTAGTGCTCCACTCGTAACTGATGAACTTCCCATCGCTCTTAAATCAGCTGAGCTTGCCGTGTAATTATCTAGAATGTAATTTTAAAGCTGTTGGATGTTGTATCAGTATTGATTGCAGTCAGCGCACTTTCCAAGGTTCCATACGCATGTCTTACAGTACCTGCTGAAGGCGTCTGGTTGGTTCCTCCCTGCACCAGAACCGACCACTTTCCATTCGTTCCTGCATCACCCACACGCTGTACTACTGTCATATCCTGTGTCAGGGCAATCAAGCTTGCTATCGACATATTCGCCTGTGTACTCAACAATGAAATTCCATCATCGGCTGCTGTCATCTGTACTTCGCTAATCTTATCGGCTGGAATGACATCTCCCATCTTAATCTCAGTCCCATCTGGATAGGACAACATAATACCTGCCGTCTTTGCTACTTGCCAGCCAATCAGCGGATTTGTGTTCTCCGCATCTGCATCCTCTTCCAACTGTACATCATCTGAAAGTGAAACCTCCGGTGCCTGAAGCCCTTCTCCTGTCACAGCCATCTGTGTGTAGCTGTCATATTCTTCTTCCGATACAGCAGATGCTGTCAGCTCCTGCGTATTACTTTCTATCCCTTTCTCTTTTCTGCTGTTCAATCAGCTTTTGTGTTGTCTCATCTCCAAGTGCCTGTTCAATTACTGCACTTTTGCTTCTTCCTGTGCTTCTCCTTCGGTATAGCTTTCCGGTGCATCTACCTGTAAATTCTGTGATTTCGGAAGATAATAGTTGACTGTTACGGGTACAACAGCATCTGCGATATTTACCGTCTCTTCCGCAGCCTCACCTGTTGTCTCTACTTCTGGTGACTGTTCTGCGTCGGCTGCATCTTCTGTCTGTTGTTCTCCTGACTGTATCGGTTCCGATGATTCGACGGTTGTATCTTCCGATACCTTATCTTCTGTCTGTTGTTCTTCCGATTGTATCGGTTCCGACGGTTCGGAGATTGCATCTTCCGACATTGGCAGTACTGTCTCTGCTCCATCCACCACAGTTTTCTTTCTGTATTACTTTCCTGACTGTAATTCGTATCTGCGGCGAATACAGC
>VOFB01002761.1_pt1 | contig 22105 bp, 34 predicted proteins | sample 5384141 | NCBI WGS metagenome assembly VOFB01 (sample SAMN12384721, study PRJNA508395) | human gut metagenome | isolation source: healthy gut A | host: Homo sapiens | reverse complement strand
GGCGTCATCATCGTCGATGAGTTCCCACCGGCCGTCTCATGTTCGGCCGCCGCTATTCCAACGGCCTGCACCAGGCCATCGAGGCCAAGGAGGGCGTCAAGGGCGAAAAAAAGGAGAACAAGACGCTGGCAACCATTACTTTCCAGAACTATTTCCGGCTCTATAAAAGCTTTCGGGCATGACGGGCACGGCCCTGACCGAAGAGCAGGAGTTCCAGCAGATATACGGCATGGACGTTGTGGAGATTCCCACCAACCGGCCCATGATCCGGATCGACCATCCCGACGTCATCTACAAGACGGCGGCGGCGAAGTACAACGCCATCATAGAGCAGATTCTGGAGTGCCATGAGCGCAGGCAGCCGGTGCTGGTCGGCACCATCTCCATTGAGAAGTCCGAACTGCTCGGGAAGATGCTGAAAAAAGCACAAAGTCCCGTTCAGTATCCTCAACGCAAAAATACCATGAAAAAGAGGCGGAGATCGTCGCGCAGGCCGGGCGGATCGGCACCATCACCATCGCCACCAACATGGCCGGCCGCGGCACCGACATCAAGCTTCGGGGGCAATCCGGAATACCTGGCCAAACAGGAAATGAAGCAGATGGGCATCGCGGAGGAGCTCGTCGCCGAGGCGGACAGCCTGACCGAAACGGACGACGAGGAAACGCTCAATCTCCGCAGCCTCTACCGCCAGCTCTATGACACGTACAAGGAGGAGACCCAGGCCGAGGCCCGGGAGGTAATCGAGGCGGGCGGCCTGTTCATCCTCGGCACCGAGCGCCACGAGTCGAGGCGTATCGACAACCAGCTTCGCGGCCGCAGCGGCCGGCAGGGCGACATCGGCCCTCCCGGTTCTACCTCTCGCTGGAAGACGATCTGATGCGCCTGTTCGGCGGCGAACGCATGACTTCGCTGATGAATACGCTGCGTATCGACGAGGATATGCCGATTGAAAACCGCATGCTCACCGGCGCAATCGAAAACGCGCAGAAAAAAAGTGGAGAATATGAACTTCGAGCGCCGCAAGCGCGTGCTCGAGTACGACGACGTCATCAACAAACAGCGCGAGACCATCTACGCCCAGCGCCAGAAAGTGCTCAGCGGCGAGGACGTGGCCGACAACATCCAGGGCATGATCACGGGCGTCATCGAGGACGCTGTGCACAAGTACACCCCCGGCCATGCGGAAGAGTGGAACCTGGATGCGCTCCGGCAGGACTTTTGCCGGCGTGTTTCTGGGCGAAGACGACCTGAAATATACGGACGAGGAGAAAGCGCCTGACCCGCGAACAGCTCATTGAAGAGATCACGCAGAAGGCCGCCGCCCTGTACCGGAAAAAGGGAGGAGACCTACGGCTCGGAGTTCATGCGCGAACTCGAGCGCGTCGTGCTTCTGCGCTCGGTGGACAGCCACTGGATCGATCAGATCGACGCGATGGACGACCTCAAGCAGGGCATAGGCCTCCCGCTCCTATGCGCAGATGGACCCGGTCGTCGCCTACCGCAAGGAGGGCATGGACATGTACGCCGCCATGATCGACGATATCCGCTATGAGACGGTCCGCATGGTCTTCCTGGCCCGGCCCGTGTCCGAAACGCTTGTGCCGCGAGGTGGGCAAAATCACAGGCGCCTCGCACGGCGGCGAACAGCAGCCGAAGAAGAGCGTCACCGTCCGCAAATCGCAGAAGGTGGGCCGAAACGACCCCTGCCCTGCGGCAGCGGCAAAAGTACAAAAATGCTGCGGACAGAATGAATAGGAGACACAGATGAATATATTATTTGTCGGCGACGTCGTCGGAAAGCCGGCGTGGACGCGTTTGTCCGAAACTTCCGCGGCTGAAGCGGGAAACGCCGTAGACTTTGTCGTCGTCAACTGCGAGAACGCCTCCGCCACCAACGGCGTCGTCCCGCGCGAGGCGGAGGCCCTGCTCGACGGCGGCGCCGATATCCTCACCGGCGGCAACCACAGCTTCGGCAAGATCACCATGCACCCGTTTCTGGACGAAAACCCGCGCATCCTGCGCCCCGCCAACTTTGAGGACCGGTGCCCCGGCCGCGGCATGGCGAGCGTGGACTGCGGCCGCGCCCGCGTCACCGTCGTCAATCTGCAGGGCCAGTCGTTTATGGACCCGCTGCGCAACCCGTTTTATATGCTGGATACGCTCCTGGAGCAGGCCGGCGGCGGCATCGTGCTGGTCGATTTCCACGCCGAGGCCACGAGCGAAAAACGCGCGTTCGGGTTTTATGCGGACGGCCGCGTTACCGCCGTGCTCGGCACACATACGCATGTGCAGACGGCCGATGAGCAGATCCTGCCCGGCGGGACCGGGTACATCACGGACGCAGGCATGACGGGCGTTGTCGACTCTGTCATCGGCGCCGACAAAGGATATCGCCGTCGAGCGCTTTCACCAACCTGAAAATTCCCGTTTGCGCTGGCGGAGGGCGAGTGCGCCCCTTTGCGGCGTGCTCCTGGACGCGGACGAGCAGACCGGGCGGTGCAGAGCCATCCGCCGTATCCGCGCCTGAATGCGGCCCCCGCCCGCACGGCCGGGCGGACTGCACCACAGCAAAGGCCGCTGCCTGCGCGGCGGTTTCCTCAGCCCCTCCATAATAAGCACAGGCCCGCCGCAGTGCAACTGCGGCGGGCCTTTTTTTATCCTATCTGCGGAGTCGCCGCGTAAACGGCTCCGCAACCTCTTCGCGTATCAGCATGCCGTATTTCCGGGGCCGCCGGTAGGCGTTGCCGTGCACTTCCTGCCCGCGGTAGCTCCGCATCTCGTCGATCGGGAACGCGGCCAGGTAAATGCCCTCGCGTTCTCCGGCCTCCAGGATCAGCGTGTCCCTCGCGCCCTCGTCGTCCGGCCGGTAGGCCATGCCGTCGAAAGCGGTGGAGTGTCCGTTGCAGTCCGGCTTGCCGTACGGGTAATTGACGGTGGCAATCCCCACCATGTTCTCAAACGCCCGTGCGCGCAGTTGTGAAATGCGGTTGATCTCCATGGGGCACGCGTTGGGAACGAGCAGGATCTCCGCGCCTTTCAGCATCAGGATCCGTGCGCTCTCGGGAATTCCCTGTCATAGCAGATCATTGCGCCGATGCGGACGGGGCCGCCCGCCGCGTCCAGGTCGGCGGCGTAAAAATCGTCGCCCGGGCTCAGCCGCCGCTCCTCGCCGAAATCGCAGGTATGAACTTTCGCATAGTGCAGTATCTGCGCGCCGTTGCGGTCAAAAACGCACAGGAATTGCGCGGCAGCGGTTCATACGCCTCCAGAAAGTAACGCCGATGGCCATCCGCAGCTCCCGCGCCGCCTCGGCAAACGCGCGGACGAAATCACTGTCGGCGCGCACCGCGTCCGCCTGCAGTTCCGGCAGGCTCTCGGCAATCCGGTAGCCGGTACTCCACATCTCCGGAACAGCGCCAGATCCGCGCCCATCTCCTTCGCCCTCGCGCAGGCGTCCAGCCCTTTGCGCAGATTCCCGTCCGCAGTCGCCTCGGGCAGAATCTGCAGCATGGCAACTTTAAAATCTTTCATAACGCCCTCTCCCAATTGCAAAACGGCCGCCGGGGGCCGTTTTGTCCGTCTTGTTCTGTTCCGGCAGCATAACCGCGCCTGCTGTTCGGCTGGACGGTTATTCCTGCGCCGAGTTCTGCTGTTCGAGCAGCAGCTTGATGTCGGTGAGCAGCTGGTCGGTGGTGGACAGGGGCTCGGGCGCGGCTTCGGCCTGCTCCTGTTCAGCGGCCTGCTCCTCTTTTTTTATGAAGCGTTTCATTTCCGATTCAGCCTTTTCGCGCAGCTTGGCAATCACGCGCAGCGCCAGGAAAATGCAGAAGGCAATGACAAAGAAATTGACAACCGTGTCCAGAAACTTGCCGTAGGGGATGCTGACGCCCGGATAAGGCGACCAGACAAGCGTATTGAAGTCAAACTTCCCGATCGCAAGCCCCAGCATCGGCATAACCAGGTCGCTTACAAATGAATTGACAATGTCCTTAAACGCCGTGCCGATGATGATACCGACGGCCATGTCCACAACATTGCCCTGGGAAATGAATTTTTGAAGTCACTGAAAAACTTCTTCAATTTCTTCACATCCTTTTAATACAGTAGTATATATCTCTCTGGCGCGCTCCTTGCCTCCGCCGCCGATGGCGCTGAGCAGGTTGGGGAGTCCTTGCCCTGCAAAATCAGCATTTCCAGCGTGTCGCTGTCGTTGGGAATCTTCGGCAGCACAGCGTAAATATATTCCTGAAACTCGTCTGTGTTCTCCAGCCCCATCGCGCCGAGCAGCGCCGTTACCTCTTCCCGCAAAGGCGGTTTCGTGAAACCGCAGGAAATCGAGGCAGGAAATAGCCGCAGGCGAACCCGTGCGGGATTCGAAATTGGTGGTCAGGGGATAGCCCTCGCCATGCGGGAAGCAGGTGCCGGTCAGGTCGATCGCGAGCCCGCCCAGCGCCGCGCCGAACAGAAGCTGCTCGCGCTGCTCAAAGGTCAGTTCTTCCCGCTGCAGCTTGCAGAAATTCGGCCATACCAGCCGGAGCGTCTCCATGCTCACCATGCGCGAAAACACTCCCGAGCTCTTGTGCAGATACGCCTCCACCGCGTGCGCAATCGCGTCCATGGCCGTGGAGAGCGAAACCGTTTTCGGCAGGTTCATGGTGTATTTCGCATCCAGAAAGCTCATGGCGGGCATGGCCTGCACATTCGTGTATCCCGCTTTGTGCGTGTGCTCGCCGTGGCCGGTGGTCAGTACGGCGTAGGCGTTGACCTCGCTTCCGGTGCCCGCCGTCGTGGGGCAGGCGAACACGGGCAGGGTAGGGTTGGGTATGTTGCGCGCATACAGGTCCTCCGCCGTAATTTTGGGGTTGGCCGCCATCGCCGCCACAGTCTTTGCCGCGTCCATGGGCGAGCCGCCGCCGATGCCGAGCACGCCGTTCGCACCGAACGAAAGGCAGAGCTCCGTCGCGCGCAGACAGGTGTCGTAGTGCGGGTTTTCTTCAATCCCTCAAATATGGCGTACTCGATGCCCTCGCGCCGGAACAGCGTTTCAAAGTCGTCGAGCGCGCCGCTTTTTTTCGCGGAACTCTTCCCGGTCACAATCAGAATACGGTCGGCAAACCGTTTGATCTGTCCGCCCGCTCCAGTACGCAGTTTTTCCGCTCACAATATTCCAGTGCCCGCTGAAGTTCAGGTGCATCGGCATTCTCATAGCATATCCTCCTTATTTCGTCCCGTAGATCCTGTCGCCCGCATCGCCCAGGCCGGCATGATATATCCGTGGTCATTGAGCTGCTTGTCAAGCGCCGCGCAGAAAATCTCCACGTCGGGATGCGCCTCATGCAGCCGGTTCAGCCCCTCGGGCGCCGCGATAATGCACATGAATTTTATATTGTTCGCCCCATACTGCTTGAGGAAAGTGACGGCCGCAATGGCCGAGCCGCCGGTCGCCAGCATGGGATCAAGAACGATCACGTCCCGTTTTCAATGTCGTCGGGCGGTTTGCAGTAGTATTCCACAGGCTCCAGCGTATCCGGGTCGCGGTACAGGCCGATATGTCCGACTTTCGCATTGGGGATCAGGGGTGAGAATACCGTCCACCATTCCATCCCGGCGCGCAGGATGGGGGACAATGGCAATGTCCTTGCCGGCCAGCACCGGCGTCTTTGCGGTCGCGACCGGCGTTTCAATCTCCACTTCCACCGTCTTGAAATCCGTGTCGCGTCGTAGCACATGAGCATGGCGATCTCGGAAACCATCTCGCGGAATTCCTTTACCTTTGTATTTTTGTCGCGGATGAGGGATACTTTTGTGCTGAATGAGCGGATGGGTCATGATGTGGATGTTTTTGTCCATGTTTTCTCTCTCCTTGCCTATATTTACTCGCCCTTGATCTGGTTTTCTATTTCCGTAATCAGGTCAGGCGTTTTGGTGCCGGGTATTTACCCCGTCAAAGGGCGTGGAAACGAAGAGGTCCACAAGCTCGAGGGCGCGTTTGACGCCCACGTCCCACTGGCCGAGGCAGAGGATGTTCGCATTGTTGTGCTGGCGCGTCAGGCGCACGGAGAACCCGTCGCCCGCCGCAGCGGCCCGCACGCCGGGGAATTTGTTCGCGGCAATGGACATGCCGATGCCCGTGCCGCAGATGAGTATGCCGAGGTCGTATTCATGGTCCGATATCGCCGCGGCAACCTTTTTTGCGATAACGGGATAGTCGGAGCGCTCGCCGGTGTCCACGCCCACGTCGTTTACGATGTATCCCTGCTCGTGCAGGTGGGCGACGATCTCTTTTTTCAGTTCAATGCCCGCGTGGTCATTTCCGATGATCAGTTTCATGTTCCATTTTCCTTTCTCGCTCTAGGCGTTCCCGCTCAGCCTGCGGCAGGCGCAGGTAAACCGGCATGATCTCGTTGTGTTTGACAAGGGCGGTCTCCCCGGCCGCATACGCCTGCTCCGCAGCGGCGCCCGCCATGGCCGGCTGCAGGTGCAGCGCTGGCATGCGGGGGATGGCGCAGGGGAGAATATCCCTGCATGTATTATAGCACAACTGCGCGCCGTCGCCAACAAAATTACGGGCGCGCCGCGCGCTGCCAGCTCGGCTGTAAGCTCGTCCGCCGAAAGGGCGCGGTCTTCGCACAGGCGGCGCATCTGGGGCCCGCGTTCAAACAGCGCGTTGTACACCTGCCCGCGCCGCGCGTCCATACAGGGCGCGACGATACCGTCAAAACAGGGGATGTTATAGGAGAGAGCGAGCAGGGGAGGATACGGGCAGCAGCGGCAGCTCCGCCGCCATTGCCAGTCCTTTGCCGTCGACAGCCCGATTCGGATGCCTGTAAACGACCCGGGGCCCACTGTCACCGCAATGGCGTCCATGTCCTGCAGCGTCATATGCAGGCCCGAGAGCAGATTGTCCGCACAGACGAGCAGCGTTTCACTGTGCGTATAGCCGCAGTCCAGCGTCATGCTGCCCATCGGCCGCCCGTCGCACAACGGCCGCGCCCCGGCGCGGGGAACAGCTGTCCAAAGCCAATATCCGCATAACCGCCCTCCGTTCTTTCGTGTTGGTTTCTGTTCAGTGCGGGCCCTTTCGCCGTATTCATGGACCCGCCGGAGTTTATCTGTCGGGAAACCGGTGGGTTCGGCCGCGGCCTGTCAGGCCAGTCCCGAAAGCCTCCTGCCGGCTCCCCTTTTTCCTCTGTCAGCGACGGCGCACCCCCCCGTCCGCGTCTGCACTGCCTCGCACCCGGCTTGCCGCCGCTGTTTGCGCTTCGGCCCCGCACGCTTTGACACCATGTGCCTCCGTGCGCGCTCGGCCCAGTCCGGCCCGGCTCTGCGCGCCGCGCGCCGTTTCTGCCGCCGCGCCTATGGCCTCTGCGCTCCGTATGTGCACCTGCACCCGCGCCGTTCGCTGCCGCGCCCGGCCCTTCCATCGCGCGCCCTGCGCGTCTGTGGCTGTACCGTCCGCGCTCGGCCCGCGCGTCCTTTTTGCGCCCTGCGCGTCTGTGGCTGTACCGTCTGCGCTCGGCCCGCGCGTCCTTTGCGCCCTGCGCGTCTGTGACTGTGCCGTCCGCGCCCGGCCCGCGCACCCTGCCGCCGCCCGCGTCCGCACTGTCCTGCACCGGCTTACCGCGGCCCTGCCCGTTCTCGTGCCGCCGTCCGCGCCCGCGCTTGTCCCGCACCGGCTTGCCGCGGCCCCTGCCCGCGCGCTACTGTGGCCTCCGTCCGCGTCCCGCACCGGTTTACCGCGCCCCGCCCGTGCGCTACGGCGGCCTCCGTCTGTGCTGCGCTCGGCTTGCCGCCGTCCGGCCCTCGCGTCCCGCGCCCTGCGCGTCTATGGCTGTACCGTCTGCGCCCGGCCCGCACACCTCGTGCCGCCGCCCTGCCCGCGCGCTACTGTGGCCTCCGTCTTTACTGCGCCCGCGCCGTTCGCTGTCGCGCCCGGCCCTCGCGCCCTGCGCGTCTGTGACTGCGCCGTCTGCGTCCGGCCCGCGCACCCTTGCCGCCGCCCGCGCCTGCGCAATTGTCCTGCACCGGCTTGCCGCGGCCCGGCCGCGCGATACGGTGGCCTCCGTCTGTGCTGCGCTCAGCTGCCGCCGTCCGCCTCGCGTCCCTTGCGCCCCTGCGCGTCTGTGACTACGCCGTCCGCGCCGGCCGCGCACCCCATTGCCGCCGCCCCGCGCCTGCGCCCGCACCGGCTTGCCGCGCCCGGCCCGCGCACCCCTCGTGCCGCCGCCCGCCTGCGCTTAATCCTGCACCAGGCTTGCCGCGGCCCTGCCCGCGCGTTACTGTGGCCTCCGTCTTTACTGCGCCCGGCTTGCCGCCGTCCGGCTTCGCGTCCTTCGCGCCCTGCGCGTCTATGACTCTACCGTCCGCGCCCGGCCCGCGCACTTTGCCGCCGCCCGCGGTCGCGCGCGTCCCGGCACCGGTTTGCCGCCGCTGTTTGCGCTTCGGCCCCGCACGCTTTGACACCATGTTGCCTCCGTGCGCGCTCGGCCCAGTCCGGCCGGCTCTGCGCGCCGCGCGCGTTTCTGCCGCCGCGCCTAAGCCTCTGCGCTCCGTATCATTTCACCACCGCCGTTCGCTGCCGCGCCCGGCCTTCGCGCCCTGCGCGTCTGTTGTACCGTCCGCGCCCGGCCCTCGCGTCGTCTTCGCGCCCTGCGCGTCTGTGACTTCGCCGTCTGCGCCGGCCCGCGCACCCTCGTACCGCCGCCCGCGGCCGCCCGATCCCGCACCGGTTTACCGCGCCCGGCCCGTGCGCTACTGTGCCTCCGTCCGGGTCGCGCACCGGCGCCGCCGTCCGGCCCCCCGCGTCCTTCGTGCCCTGCGCGTCTGAGACTGTGCCGTCCGCGCCCGGCCCGCGCGTCGCGTGCCCCCTGCGCGTCTGTGACTGGCGTCCGCGCCTGGCCCGCACCACTCGTGCCGCCGCCCGCGCCCGCGCTTGTCCCAGCACCGGCTTGCCGCGCCCGGCCGTGTGCTACTGTGGCCTGCCGTCCGAGTCGCGCACCGGCTTGCCGCGGACCGGCCCATGCGGTCCGCCCATTCATGTGCCGGTTTTTCCGGCCGCACTTTTCCGGCTGCCGTCCCCATCCCTGGGCCTTGTCCTTGCGGCTGCGGCGTCCTGTCCCTGTGCGTTCGGTCCTGCCGCCCAAACTGCGGCCTGTTTCTATTCCGCAAGAACCTGCCGCCGCGGCCTGCTTGCGGCCCTGCACAACAGGCGGCCGGAGAACGGGCGCATGCGTCCGTTCCCGGTGCGTTCCACGCTCGCAACAACATCCGTTGTAAGCGAATGGGCCATGTGTATGCCGCCGGGACTATTCGCCGGAAATGGTAATGATCCGTTCATTTTCCGCCTGCCCGTATTCAATGTGAATCCGCACGGCGTCCGCCGGGATGGCGTCTTCAATATTTTCACACCACTCGCAGGCGATAATCCGCCCGCTGTCCAGGTATTCGTAAAAGCCCGTGTCCTCCAGGCCGTCCGCATCAATCCGGTACATGTCAAAGTGGCACAGCGGTTTCGGTCCGCGGTAGTCGTGGACGATGGCGAACGTGGGGCTGGACACGGGATCAGCGCACCCCAGCCCTGCGGCCAGGCCCCGGATGAAACAGGTCTTGCCCGCGCCGAGGTCGCCGTACATGGCGAGAAACGCACCCGGCCGCAGCTGTGCGGCAAACGTGCGAGCGGCAGCTTCCGTCTCCTGCACGCTGTGGGTAACAATCCGCCGTTCCATCTCAGAACAGCCCGGAAATCTTGCCCGTTGCGTCCACGTCGATCTGCAGCGCGGCGGGCGCTTTCGGCAGGCCCGGCATCGTCATGATATTGCCGGTCAGCACCACGGCAAAGCCCGCGCCGGCGCTGAGCGTAACGTCGCGAACCTGCATGGTAAAAAGCCCCTTGGCCTGCCGAGCTTCTTGGCGTCGTCCGTCAGGGAGTACTGCGTTTCGCCATGCAGACCGGCACGTTTCCAAACCCCATCTCCTCAATTCTGCGTATGGATGCCTCGGCCTGCTCTCGCTGCTGCACGTCTTTTCCGCCGTACACTTTCTGTACGACGGCGAGGATCTTGTCTTTGATGGGCAGGTCGAGCGGATAGGTAAGCGGAAATTCCCCGGCGCTTGCGTCGCACGCCTCGGCGACGAGCCTCGCCAGCTCAATGCCGCCGTCTCCGCCGCGGGCGTGCACCTGCGACAGCGCGTAGGGGATACCGGTTTTTTGAGGTATGCGTCCAGCACGGCGATTTCTGCCTGCGTATCGCTCGGGAACTGATTGATCGCGACAACGATCGGCCGTCCGAAGTTCTTCAGGCTGTCGATGTGGGCGGCAAGGTTTTCAAGCCCTTCGGATACGGCCTGCGTATTTTTTCCCTGCCCAGGTCGGCCTTTTCCACGCCGCCGTGGTATTTGAGCGCGCGGATGGTTGCAACGAGCACAATCGCCGCGGGCGTCAGCCCCGCCATGCGGCACTTGATGTCGAGGAACTTTTCTCCGCCGAGGTCGGGAGCCGAATCCGGCTTCCGTAATGCAGTAGTCGCCCAGTTTCAGCGCGAGCTTTGGGCCATGATAGAGTTGCACCCGTGGGCGATATTGGCGAACGGTCCGCCGTGCATGAAGCAGGGCGTACCCTCAATGGTCTGCACGAGGTTGGGCTTGATCGCGTCCTGAGCAGGGCCGCGAGCGCGCCCTGCAGCCGAGGTCGCGGCAGAACACGGGTTTGTCGTCGAAGGTGTAGCCGACAAGAATGCTGCCGAGCCGCTGCTTGAGGTCGTCAATGCCGGAGGCAAGGCAGAGAATGGCCATGACTTCGGAAGCGACGGTAATCATGAACCCGTCGTCGCGCGGCACGCCGTCGAAGCGGCTGCCGGTCCGATGACGGATATGCCGCAGCGCGCGGTCGTTCATGTCCAGGCAGCGCTTGAAAATGCGCCTTTCCTATGCCGAAGCGTTTGCCCTGCTGCAGGTGGTTATCCAGCATGGCGCAGCACAGGTTGTTGGCCGCGGTCATGGCGTGAATATCGCCGGTGAAGTGCAGGTTGATGTCCTCCATGGGCAGCACCTGGGCGTATCCGCCGCCGGCGGCGCCGCCTTTGACGCCGAACACCGGACCGAGGAGGGTTCGCGCAGGGCGATGACCGTCCGTTTCCCGATCTTGGACATCGCGTCGCCGAGGCCCACGGTCGTCGTTGTCTTGCCCTCGCCGGCAGGCGGGGACTGATGGCGGTCACGAGCACGAGCTTGCCGTCCGGGCCGTCCTGCAGGGATTCGTATACAGCGGGCTTCACTTTTGCCTTATAGTCGCCGTACAGCTCAAGTCCATCCTCGTGAATATCCAGTTTTTTGCGATATCGACGATCTTCTCCATTTTTGCGTTCTGTGCGATTTGTATATCCGTCAGCATGCTGAACCTCCCATAATTTTTGCTGAATTCACCTGTTCGGGGCATATGCGCGCGAAACATGCGCACGATAAAATAACGGCAGCACAACAGCGTGCATGCAATCAAATTATTTATTCAAGTATACCAAAATGCAAATGCCTTTTCAAGGTTGATATTCGTATTTTGCAGTATATAATAAGATATAAGGTGAAATCATGTCGGCAAATACCCTGCGTCTCAGCAAGCATATACAAAAAATTCGACTGGCTTCTGGCTGTCGCCATGCTGCTATCTTCCGCGGCGGGCCTGGCGCTTGTCTATACCGCGACATACAGCTACGGCACGGCGAGGTACCTGCTGGTGCAGGCCTGCGCCGTGGTTTTGGGCTATCTCGGCATGCTGGCCGTCTCGCGGCTTGACTACGGCCTGCTGCTGCGCGCCGCGCCGGCGCTGTATGCCGCCATGGTCGCGGCGCTGTTTCTCGGCGCTGACGGCCGATACGGTCAAGGGCAACAGCAACTGGCTGCAGCTCGGCTCTGTCAGCCTGCAGACGTCCGAGCTGATGAAAGTGTTTTTCGTCCTCACCCTGACCGCACATCTGGAAAAAGTGGGCGAACGGCTGGGCGAACTGCGGCATGTGCTCGGATTGCTGCTGCATCTGCTTCGGTCGTCGTCCCCATCGTGCTGCAAAAGGATCTTGGCATGGTCGTCGTCTACCTGTTCATCTTTGCCGTCATGCTCTTTGCGGCGGGCCTGCCCGCGCGCTACTGGGCGCTCGCGCTGCTGCTTGCGCTGCCGGCGGCGCGCTGGTGCTGGCTTGTATCTGCTGGGCGATTACCAGCGCGGCCGCCTTCTCGCCGCGGTCGACGAACCTCGACCCGCTCGGGTGGGGTATCAGGCGATCCAGTCCCGCATCGCCATCGGCGCGGGCGGCACGTCGGGCGCGGGCTTTCTGCAGGGCGTCCAGACCCAGACGTCGATGCTGCCGAGAAGCATACCGACTTTATCTTCTCGGTCGCCGCGGAGGAGTTCGGCCTCTGGGGCGCGCTAGCGGTGCTCGTCCTGCTCGCGTTTCTGTGCCTGCGCGTGCTGGCTGCGGCGCGGCGCGCAAAGGACCGCGGCGGGTATCTGATCTGTATGGGCGTGTTCGCGTCGCTGATGTTCCAGACCGTGGAAAACATCGGCATGTGCCTGGGCGTGCTGCCGGTCGTGGGTCTGACCCTGCCCCTGTTCAGCTACGGCGGCTCTCGTCGGTTGTAAGCATTTATCTGTCCGTCGGTCTCGTGCAGGGCTGTGACCGTGCGCGCACGGACGGACAGTTTCATTGTAGAACAGCAGGAATAAAGGAGGGAAATCGCGTGCTGACGCTGTATACCGGCACGGGCGGCGGCGAGAACCGCGCGGCGCTTTTCAATGCGTTTGTGGAACAGGTGCGCCGCGGCGAAAAAAATGCCTGCTGCTCGTGCCCGAGCAGTTCACGGTCCATGCCGAGCAGGAGGTGTTCCGCCTGTCGGGGCGGGGCTGGGCTGCTACGCCGAAGTCGTCAGCTTCAAGCGCCTGTGCTACCGCATCCTGCGCGCCGCCGGCCGGCCGATGCGAACCGGCTGGAATCGGGCGGCCGTTCGGTGCTCATGTACCGCGCCTTTCAGTCGGTGAGGGACCATTTGAACGTATACGCGCGCACCGTCCCACCTCCAGCTTTATCGCGGAGCTGCTGGACATGGAGGAGGGAGCTGGCCCGCTGCAATATCACGCACGACGCATTTATGGACGCGGCCGCGCAGGTGGAGCAGGGGGACAAGCTGCGCGAGCTCGCCCTGATCCTGGGTACATATACGGCCCTGCTGGAGTCCAGCGGCGCCGAACCGCGCACCGCGGCTGCCATGGCTGCCCAGGCGCTTGACGACGACGGCCGCCTGCTCGAGGGCGTCCGCCTGTTTGTGGACGGCTTCTGGACCTTTTCCGTGCAGGAGCACGCCCTGCTGGCCCGCCTGATGGAAAGGTGCGACGTGCACGTCTGCCTGTTCTGCGACGGCGTGGAGGACCAGGACGGCGGCTACGGCGTTTTCTCGGATATCAAGGCCACCGCCAAAACCCTGATTCACACGGCGCAGCAGCGCAGGTCCGCCTATGCGGTCAGGCACTGCGGGCGCGACGTCGTCCATGTCCCGGAAAGCCTCCGCCGCCTGAGCGCCGCGCTGTTCACGGAAAGCCCGCCTTATTCCGGCGTGCCGGACGGCGTCGCGCTCCATCTTGCGTCCGACCCGTTCCACGAAGCCGAATACGCCGCCGCGCAGATCCAGCGCCTCGTGCGGGAGGACGGCCTGCGCGCTACGGGGAGATCGCCGTGCTCTGCCGCGACCAGGACCAGTACCGCGGCGTGCTCGACAGCGTGTTCCGCCAGCACGGCATTCCCGTGTTCACGGACAAAAAAAACAGAACTCCCCACAAAGCCTCTCGCCCTGTTCGTGCGCACCGCGCTCGTCATCGCCGGCGGCGATTTCACGGGCGACGACGTGTTCACCCATATCAAGACCGGGCTGTGCGACCTGGACGCGCGTCAGATCGGCCTGCTGCAGCGCTATCATGAAATCTGGAACATCGCCCCGGCCGCCTGGCTCAGGGGCGGGTTTACATACCATCCCGACGGTTTCTCCGACTCCGCGGGCGCGGACGTGCAGGCCCGCCTTGCGGAGATCAACCGCGCCCGCGACGCGGTGTTCGGCCCCCTGCTCCGGCTGCAGGAGTCCCTGCGCGGCACGCCCGCGGCGCTGCGCGCCCTGTATGCGTTTTTGCTCGAGAGCCGCATCCCGCAGAAGCTGCAGCGCGAGGCGCAGGCCCTGCTCGCGCAGGGCGAGCCCGACCTCCGCAGGAGGCGGCCCAGACCTGGGACGTGTTCATGCAGGTGCTGGACCAGCTTGCCGCCGCCGGCGGGGAGGAGCCGGTGGACGACGCCGCCTTTTCCGAACTGCTCCTGTGCGCCCTGTCCACGTTTGACATCGGGCGCATCCCCACCTCGCTCGACGAAGTGCTCGTCGGCAGCGTGGACCGCGCGTCCGCGCCGTCCGTATCCGGGCCGTCTTTGTGCTGGGCGTGAACGAGGGGAATTCCCCAGAACCTGCCCGAACGCGGTCTGCTGCGCGACGTGGACCGCCGCCGCCTGCTCGGCGCCGGGCTTGAGCTGGAACCGGCGGCGGACGACCGTATATTCCGGGAGCGCCTGTACGCCTACTATGCGTTTTCCATGCCCTCGAGCGCCTGTTCGTGCTGGCCCACCAGCTCGGCGCCGACCGCCGCGAGCAGACCCCGTCCTACTTTTTCAGCCTGCTGCAGTCCATGTTCCCGGGCCTTGCCGTCACGCGCGACGAGACGTTCGGCGCGGACGCGGTGCAGGACGGAGCCTCCGCCTTCGCCGCCCTGCTGGGGCAGTCCGGCCCGGTACGGCCCCTCTGCGCCCCTTTTTTGAAGCGGACCCGGCCTATGCCGGCGCGTTTCGCTCGCCCGCGCGCAGTCGCTGCGCGCCTTCGGCCGCGGCGAATGCGCCCGCGCCCCCTGGGTCGAACGCCAGCTCGCCGAGGGCAGGTTCGAGGCGAGCCCCACCCGGATCGAGACGTTCTACCGCTGCCGTTTCGCGCACTTCTGCCGCTATATCCTGGGCGTCCGGCGCGAGCGCGGCGCAAAGCTGGACGCGCCGCAGACCGGCACGTTCATCCACCATGCCCTGGAACACATCCTGCGCGAGGTGATGGAGCAGGACCTGTGGGAGCTGGACGAAACCGCGCTTCGCGCGCGCGTGGAGCTTGTGACAAAGCGGTATCTGGACGGATACCTGGGCGGCGCGCACGATAAGCCCGCCCGGTTCCGGTACCTGTTTTTCCGCCTGCAGGATTCTGGAGAGTTTGGTGGATTCACTCTTTGCAGAACTGCGGCAGAGCGGGTTCGTCGCCACCGACTTCGAGCTGGAAATCGGCGCGGACGGCGCGGTTGCCTCCATGCGCGTCGAGTACGAGGGCGGCAGCGCTCCGTGCGCGGCGTGGCCGACAGGTGGATGTGCTCGGGCGGCCGAGGACGGCCCCTATGTCCGCGTGGTCGATTAATCGGGCGCCAAGCAGTTCCAGCTTGACGACGTGTACAACGGCCTGAATATGCAGATGCTCATCTACCTGTTCTCCATATGCGAACACGGCGCGGCGCGCTACGGAAGCAATCCGCGCCCCGCCGGTATCCTGTACTATCCCGCGGACGACAGCGTTCTGCTGATCACGCGGGCGAGCCGGAGGAAGCGCTGGAAAAGCAGCTGAAAAAAACGCCGCCGGCAAAAACGGCCTGCTGCTGCGCAACGTCGAGATCCTGGAACAGATGGAAAAAGATTTGCAGGGCAACTACATACCGGTGAAGCTGAAAAAGGACGGCGGGCTGGACAAAACGAGCTCCGTCACTTCGGAGAAGGGCTTCGCCGCCATCCGCGCCCATGTCGAATCCCTGCTGGTCAGGATGGGCCGCGAAATCCAGCGCGGCAGCGTCGGCCCCAACCCCTAGCAAGAAGGGCGGCTACAACTCCTGTCAGTTCTGCGAATACGCGGCGGTGTGCGGCTACGAGCCCGGGCGCGGCGCATTCCGCGCCTTTGCGTCCTACAGGACAGCGATCTGAAAAACGCGGTAGAGGAGGCGGACGATGAATAGAGAAGAACGGGAAGCTCTGCCCGTGTTCCGGGTCGTGATGAACCGTCCCGCGTCCACGGCCGCGGCCCGGCCCGCAGCTCCCGCGCCGGCGGAGCCCGCGCCTGTACGGGAGTCCGCGTCCGGCCCCGCCGCGCCGCGCCGGGGAAGATTCCGCGCAGGCCGGCCGCAGCGGGGGCAGTGGACGCCTGCGCAGCAGCCGCCATCCATACCGAGGGCGGCTCGCTGTACGTTTCCGCCGCCGCCGGGTCGGGGAAAACGGCGGTGCTCACCCGGCGGATCATCGAAAAAATCAAGCGCGGCGGCGATGTGCGCCGCCTGCTTGTCGTCACATTTACCGTGTCGGCCGCGGCGGAGATGCGTTCCCGCATCCGCGACGGCCTGCAAAAGACTCGCCGCCAATCCCGGCTCCCCGCCATCTGCAGGCGCAGAGCATTCTGACCGGCCGCGCGAAAATCTGTACCATCGACTCGTTCTGCGCCGATCTTGTCCGGAGCAATTTCCACGCCCTCGGTCTCTCGCCCGATTTTCGGATCGCGGACGGCGCGGAGGAGGAACTGCTGCGCCGCGCCGCGCTGACCGAGGTGTTTGAACAGTTCTACGCCGAAGAGGACGCGGACTTTCTGGAGGGCGTGGCCCAGTTCTCCACGCAGAAGAACGACGAGGGTATTTCCAGACCGTGCTTTCCGTCCTGGACTGGCTGGACAGCCTGCCCTATCCGCTCGAGCAGTTTTTCCCGTTTCATGGAACAGTGGAATCCCTCCTCTGGCGGCGGCCTGTACAGCTCGCCCTGGTTTGCCGAGGCGGCGGGCCATGCGCGCCGCGTCCTGTCCCGCGCCTGCGCTGCTATGAGCGCATCGAGGCCGCCCTGCAGGACGACCAGTCCCTGCAGGCCGCCTGGGGCGATGTGTTCGCCGCGGAGAAAGCGGCCCTGTCCGCGCTTGTCGCACACATGGACGTGCAGGACTGGGAGGGCTTTACCGCCGGCCTGAAGCGCGGCGTGTTCGGCTCGCTTGCGGGCCGGCGCGTAAAGGCGGAGTCGAGCGAAACGCTCGTCCGCAAGGCGTGGATACAGGAGCTGCGCGACCAGTGCAGGAAGGACGTCCGCAGGCTGCACCCCGGCGTCTACTGGGGTACGCAGGCGGATTTCAGCCAGGACCTCGAGCGCTTCTATCCGGTCCTGCGCGGCCTTATGCGCGTGCTTAAGGCCTTTTATGCGCGGGACTGGGAGCTCAAGCGTGCCAGAAACACCCTCACGTTTTCCGATATAACGCACTGCGCTCTGCGCCTGCTTGTGGACGGGTACGACTGGGATTCGGGCGAGCTGCGGCGCACCGCGCTCGCGCGGGAGCTCGCACAGGAGCTGGACGAGATCTATATCGACGAGTTTCAGGATACCAACCTGTCCCAGAACCTGCTGTTTGAAGCCGTGTCCCGCGCGGGGGAAACCTGTTCTGCGTGGGCGACGTCAAGCAGTCCATCTACCGCTTCCGCCGCGCCATGCCGGAGCTGTTTATGCAAAAGCTGGCGGGCGCGAGGGGCCGTGGGCGAGGGGTTTCCGCGGCGGTCCATCTGTCGCAGAATTTCCGCTCGGCAGAGGGCGTGCTCACGTTTGCCAACAGCTTTTTTGAACGGCTGATGCGCGCCGACGCCTGCGGTCTGGATTACGACGCGGACCAGCGCCTCTATCCCGGCGCGCTGTATCCGGACGGCGACTATGACCCCGAACTCCATCTCATTGAACTCTACGGAAGCGCCGGCGATGCGGACGGCGGGGACGGCGGACAGGACGGGGCCGCGCCGGACGGCGACGAGCGGAAAGCGGGCGCGCAGGCGCGCCTGTGCGCCCGCCGCATCCGCGAGATGATGGAGGAGGGGCGCATGGTCAGCGACCGCTCTGCAGGCGGCCGCCGGTCCATGCGCTATTCGGATATCGCCATTCTCATGCGCAGCGCAAAGGACCGCGCCCGCATCTATATCCAGGCGCTGCAGCAGGAGGGGATTCCCTGCTGGTCGGAGACGGCGGCGAGCTATTTTGAAAACTACGAAGTTCTCTTCACCCTCGCCTTTCTGGAGGCGATCGACAACCCGTGGTCCGATCTGTCGCTGACAGCGGCGCTGCGCAGCCCCTTTTTCGGATTCACGGCCGCGCAGTTGGCCGCGCTGCGCGAAGGCGCGCGGCGGGAGAGCGTGTACGACAGCCTGACGCGCGCCGCCGCCGCGGCGACGAACAGGCCGCCGCGGCCGTTGCGGACGATCGCGCACTACCGGGAGCTTGCCATGAACCAGCCTGTGTACCGCTCATCTGGCAGATCTATATGGATTTTTCCCTGTTCGCCGTCGTCGCCGGGATGGAGCAGGGCGAACGCAGGCAGGAGAATTTGCGGCAGATCTACCGCTATGCGCGCCAGTATGAGACAGCTCGCTCAAAGGGTCTCTACGGATTCCTGCGCTATGGAGCGCGCCCGGGAGCAGACCGAGCGCATGGAAGCGGTTTCCCCGCGCCGGCGGGCGACTATGTGCGTATATGCACCATTCACAAGTCAAGGGCCTGGGTACCCCGTGGTATATCTGTGCGGCAGCGACGTCCGTTTCAACATGTCAGATTTGAACGGGAAGCTGCTCCTGCACGACCGTCTCGGGCTTGGCTCACGCTTGCGCGACCTTGACAAAAAAGTGGAGTACACCACCCTTGCCCGCGACGCGGTCGAACTGGCGCTCCGCCGCGAGACGATCGCGGAAGACTCCGCGTGCTGTACGTTGCCATGACCCGCGCGCAGGAAAAGCTGATTGTCACGGCCTGTATCCGCGAGGACAAGCCGGGCGCTTCGCTGCGCCGAATCGGGCTGCAGCAGCTTGCGCCCGACCCCTATATGGAGCTGACGCAGGCGGGCAGCGCGCTGGACTGGATTCTGGGCGCGGCGCTGCGCCACGCCGCGTCCATTCCGCTGCGGGCCGAGTACGGCATCCCGGAATCCGGCGGGGAATACGACGCGTACCCCCTGCGCTTCCAGCGCTGGGACGAGGCGTCGCTCGCCGCGCCGCCCGCCGTGCAGCCGCAGCCCGCGCCCGCTCCGGAACCGTCGGAGACTCCGTCTGCGCTCGCCGCGGCGTCCTCACCGGCAGACGCGCCGTCCGGCCAGGACGCCGCGTCCGGAACGGACGCTTCGCCTGGCGCGGCATGCATGAGCTCTCGAAATCCTGCGCCGGCTCGCATACGAGTACCCCCGCCGGCCTTGCGCGTGTGCCCGCAAAGGTGTCCGTATCCGACCTCAAGGGCCTGCGCATGCAGGATGAGGACGGCAAGCCGCTCTACGACAAGGCGTATCTCGCCACCCGCCCGGCTTTCGCCGCCGGGCAGGGACGGAGCTCACCCCGACAGGAGGCGGGCACTCGCCCTGCACAAGTTCATGCAGTTTTCGACTACGGAGGCCCGCGCCGGAACGGCAGCTTGCGCAGATGCAGGCGCGCGGCATCATCGGCGAAGCGGGAGGCGGCCGCGGTCGACCTGGCGCGCGTGCGCCGTTTCCTGCAAAGCCCGCTGGCCGCGCGCATCCGTCAGTCGCCGCGCACATATAGCGAGTACCGGTTTACATCCGACCTGCCGCGCAGCAGTACCGGCCGGATCTCGCCGGGCCCGCGGCGGACGCCCGGGTATTGCTGCAGGGCGTTGTGGACCTGTTTTTCGAGGAGGGGGGACGGCCTTGTCGTTGTCGATTACAAAACCGACCGCAATTCCGACCCGGCCTATTTCCAGCAAAGTACAAACTGCAGATGGATCTGTACGCCGCGGCCGTTTCACGCATTGCCGGAAAGCCTGTGCGGGGAGCGTATCGTCTACGCGTTCCATCTGAACCAGGAGATTTCGCTCTGACGGGAATAAATCGGGGCGCGGCGGCCGCATAATGATCTTGGCGGCCGCGCCCCGGCGCGCGCTGTGACGCGGCGATTTTTCTGCGGGATGCGGCGCTGTTTTGGCCGGGCGGAGGATTCGGCGTGTGAAATTTAAAAAAATACTTGCATTTTCGCCGCGATCCGATATAATATTGCTCGTGCTTTATGGCATGGCCGTACAATGGAATAGAGAATATGGAGAAGTCGCCTAGCTGGTCGAGGCGCACGACTGGAAATCGTGTAAACCGCCAAAACGGTTTCGAGGGTTCGAATCCTCCTTCTCCGCCAAGCTGTCGCGGACTGTTGTTCGCGACAACTTTTTCTAATGCATGCCGAAATAGCGCCCTTATACAGGGCATGCAGGGAATTTCGCGCAGGGAACCCTGCATGATAAAAGCGCATTGTCTTCAGCGAAAAAAAGAACCTGCACCGTGAAGAGCGCGGCCGCTGCCAGTTCGCCCGGAATGTACAATTTGTTTTTGAGTCAAAGGGGATTGCCATGCAGATTCATGTGTTGGAATATCTGGAACGTTCGAGCGCCCTGTGCCCGGATAAGGTGGTTTATCAGGATGAGCAAACCGCGTTAACTTTTTTCACAGGTAAAGCAGAGGGCAAAACAGATTGGGAGTTTTTTATGCTCCCGCACAGAAAAGAACCAGCCCATTGTCATTTTTTCAGAAAAAGCGTTGAGACTCCGCTGCTGTATTTGGGCGTGTTGTACAGCGGCTGTTTTATGTTCCCATAGGCACTGACCTGCCCCGGTTTCGCATCAATTTGATTTTGGAGACGGTACAGGCGGGGAATTATTCTGACCGATTCAAAATGTCAAACTGGCACAGTCGCTGGATTTTCAGGGACAGATCTATTCGCTGGAAGAATGCGAAAGCGAACCGGTGCGGGAAGATCTTCTGCAAAAAGAATGGATCAGGCGCTGGATACCGACCCGATGTATGTGATCTTTTTACCTCCGGGTCCACCGGCAAGCCAGGGAGTCATTGAATCGCACCGGGCGGTCATTGACTGACTATATCGACGCGTTTGCCCAGACCTTTCACCTGACACAGGACGACCGCTTCGGCAATCAGGCGCCGTTGGATTATATTGCGGCGATTCGTGATATTTACCTTCCGTTAAAGACCGGGGCGTCTACTGTTTTATCCCGAAAAAATGTTTTCATTTCCGGTAAAGCTGTTTGAATACCTGAATGAAAACAAGGTTACTACCATCTGCTGGGTGGCTTCCGCGCTCTGTCTGTGCGTGGAGCTTCACGCGTTTTCCGGCGTTGCGCTGGAGACGGTGAACAAGGTTTTCTTTACCGGTTCCGTTATGCCGTGCAAATATCTGCGCGAGTGGCAGGAGGCGCTGCCGCATGCGCTGTATGTCAATCACTATGGACCGACTGAAATCACGGCAAGCTGTACTTATTACGTGGTAGACCATCCGGTGGAGCCGGAGGAAGTGCTGCCGATCGGCACCCATTCCGGAACACGGGAATCCTGCTGCTCAAAGAGGACGGCACGGAAGCGAAAGACGGCGAATACGGGGAAATCTGCGTGAAGGCACCTGCCTGGCGCTGGGGTATTACCATAACCCGGAGAAGACGAAAGAATCCTTTGTGAACAATCCGCTCAACACAATTTATGCAGAACCCATTTACAAAACCGGCGATCTTGGCTCCATGAATGCGGACGGGCTGCTTGAGTTCCACGGCAGAAAGGATTTCCAAATCAAACACATGGGCCACCGTATTGAACTGGGAGAAATAGAGGGCGTGGTGCGCCATGCCGGAAATCCGGGATTGCTGCTGCCTGTATTACCAGGAGAAAGAGCAGTTGTGGCTGTTCTACGTGGGAGAAAACGCCGACAACCGCTCCGTTACCGTTTATATGCGCGAGCGCCTGCCGGGCTTTATGATTCCCAGAAATCTGGCCAAGCTGGACGCCATGCCGGTAAACTTCAACGGGAAGCTGGATCTGGAAGCCCTGAGGGCCCGGATGAGGCCAAGGGATGACGATGGCGCGGGAACATATGACTGTAAAGACCTGGACCACTACGGCGCGCTTGTAAAAAGAGAACCGGGCGCTTCATCCGGATTGCGCGACCAATTGTTTTTATTGCCGCAGGAAGTTGCGGAGCTGACGCGCAAGGGGCTGTTGACAT
>VOFB01004341.1_pt1 | contig 22113 bp, 35 predicted proteins | sample 5384141 | NCBI WGS metagenome assembly VOFB01 (sample SAMN12384721, study PRJNA508395) | human gut metagenome | isolation source: healthy gut A | host: Homo sapiens | reverse complement strand
GCTGCCGGATGGATGTGCGTTTGCAGACCGTTGCAAGCAGGCATGCGAAGTCTGTCATCATAAGAAACCTGCTGTTTTTAAAGAGGGGTGGACATTCTATCCGCTGTCACCTCTATACAGGTGAGATTGCAGACAGAAAGGAGCAGGAGCCATAATGAGTGAAGAATTGTTAAAAGTACAGAATCTGAAGAAATTTTTCCAGACTCCCCGGTGGCAGTCTTCATGCAGTAGATGATGTCAGCTTTTCCATCAATGAGGCATCTACATTAGGTGTCGTTGGTGAATCCGGTTGTGGGAAATCCACACTGGGGCGGGACACTCTGCGCCCTGAATGAGCCAACATCTGGTGAAATCTGGTTCCACGGACAGGATGTTGTGAAGGCATCCAAGAGAGAAATGAGTAAAAATCAGGCCAAAGATGCAGATGATCTTCCAGGATCCCTATACCAGCCTGAATGGCAGAATGACGGTGAAGCAGTTGATTGCAGAACCACTTATTATTAATAAAATCTGCCATAATAAATCAGAGCAGGAAGATCGTGTCATGGAAGCCATGAAAACAGTAGATTGGCGCAGCGTCTGGCTTTTTGCCTATCCACATGAGCTGGACGGCGGCAGAAGACAGCGTATAGGAATCGCAAGAGCGTTGATCCTGAATCCGGAGTTCATTGTATGTGATGAACCGGTGTTCGCATTGATGCGTCCATACAGGCGCAGATTCTGAACCTGTTAATGGACTTGCAGGAAGAACGTAATCTGACCTATATGTTCATTACCCATGATCTGTCTGGTAAAAGCATATCTCTGATGAAATCATGGTCATGTATCTGGGTAAATGTGTGGAAAAAGGCAAGTGCGCAGGAGCTCTTTGTAACCGCTGCATCCTTATACCAAAGCATTGCTGGCGGCAATCCCGATTCAAGTGTGGAATCCTGTCATAAACGCAGGGAGCTTCTACAGGGTGAGGTAACAAGTCCGGTCAATCCCAAACCGGGATGCCGCTTCGCAGCACACGTTGTCCAAAGGCATGCGAGAAATGCCATGAGGAGAGTACATGAATTACGATGGGTATCCTAAGGGGCACTAGGCAGCCTGCCCTATGTATAAAAGAGAAAGGACATAATGGAAACATGGAACATATAATCCCATATGGCAATGAACTGGGTGAAAGAGAAGAAGCCGCCGCCTGTGATGTGCTGGTACTGGGCGGCGGTCTTGCCGGCTGTTATGCAGCCATTGCAGCAGCCAGAAAGAGGGCAGTTCTGTTATTCTGGTGGAAAAGGGCAATACAGAGCACTAGTGGTTCAGCCGGAACCGGATTTGACCACTGGAATCAGCATGTACCAATCCCTGTTCTGAGGTAACTCCGGAAGAGATTGCATGGCATATGTCCATGAGCAGGATGGTATAGTAATGGAATCGCTCACTATATCGAATGTAGAGAAGGCTATGACCGCCTGATCGATATGGAATCTTTGGTGAAGTCAGAGATACCGAAGGAGAGTTCGAGGGGGCTGCTTTTCGATGAAAAGACAGAAGCTCATGTTCGCCTATGATTATAAGAATAAATTTACACTGAGAGTATGGGGCCTCGACATTTAAGCCGGCTCTTGTAAAGGAATTGAAGAGACTGGGTGTCAGGATTTATGACAGAACAGAAGCTACTGCTGCTGACTGCAATAGAAAATGGAAAGAAGCGCGGTATCGGTGCTATGGGTATGAATGTCAGAACCGGTAAATTCATGATTTTCAGGGCAAAGACAACGGTGCTTACCATGTCAAGACCAGCAAGAGTATGGCTTTTCAATCCTGATACTGTAGGGCTGTGTGAGTTCAGACCGATGCAAGTATCGGAAGTGGACATGCCATGGGGTATCGTGCAGGTATGGAATTTACCATGATGGAGAAGTCTGTCCGGGCAGAGTTCTCTCAGCCGCAGGCAGAAGCTTCCACTGCCTTATGGGGCGGGCAACAACCATAATACCGGTACGCAGCAACTATGGTGGATGCCAGAGGTGTGAGATTCCATATGTGGATAGAGATGGCAAGGAGTTAAAGACCGTTCTGGAGAGATATATGCCGGCAAAGGGACAGAAGTTCTTCTTGAAGGGTGGTGTCATTGACAACCAGAAGTATGAAGTATCGCGGACCGGAGACACTGGATTTTGACGAATTGATGAAGCGCGGCTACAAGCTGCCTTTTTATGCAGATTTAAGCCGTATGCCGGATGAAGAAAGACGGGTAATCTGGGGCATGATGGTCGGAGAGGAAGGAAAGACAAAAATCCCTATTCTGCAAAATTATACGAGAAAGAGGCTTTGATTCATCAAAACATATGCTGCAAAGCTACGGACTGGATGGCAGTCTGCTAACTTCCTGGATCAGGAGAGACAGCTGTTCGGTGCGCCGGGCGGAATCATGCATGACTGGGATCTGAAGACCAATATTGAAGGAATTATGCAGCAGGCGATCAGCTCTATCGCTTCCTGACTGTGCGGAGCCGCATGTGCCACAGGTTATTTTGCAGGCAAAGGCAGGGGCAGCAGGCGAACTGGAGTTAGCCGGAGTATGACAAGGAACAGGTTGAGGAAGAGGCAGAAAGGCTCTACGCACCGCTTTATGCGGATGCTGATGCAGGAATGAACTGGAAAGAACTGAATATGGCGATCTCCAAGGCGATGCAGAATTACTGCGGCGGTGTGAAATGTGATGCCCTTTTGAAAGAAGGCTTAAATCTGTTAGATACCTATAAGAAGGAGTTCGTTCCGAGATTATACTGTACAAATCCGCATGACCTGATGAGAACCCATGAAGTATTGGATATTCTTACAGTAGCAGAGTTTATTTTACAGGCTTGCCTGTTGCGTAGGGAAAGCTCAGAGACATTGTGTTTTGCCAGAACAGATACAGATGCTGTTGAGGAAAAGGGCAAGGGTAAGCATATCGTGCTTCGCCGCAGGAAAATGGCAGGATCATCAGCCGTGAGGTGCCACTTGATTTCTTCGGTGATCTGAAGACAGAATACGAGAAGAGAAATGCAGATTATATTGCGTCAGGGGAGGTGCCGACACATGAAGCATGATGAGAAAAAAGGAATACACAGTCAGACCGGTAGAGTGTAGTACCAGACCGATACATTATGACCCAAAACTGTGCATTGGCTGTAACAGGTGTGTAGATACCTGTCAGTGCGACATCCTGATGCCGAATCAGGAGAAGGGTAAGCCACCTGTTGTTATGTATCCGGGTGAGTGCTATTACTGGGCATGCCTGCGTTATGGTCTGTCCAAGAAAGGGTGCGATTACCTTGGAGCATCCGTTGATGAATCAGGCGAAATTTGTACCTGTAAAAAAAATAATGTCATATAGTAAAGAAAGTGCTGAATGGATTTTGAATATATCCCATTCAGCACTTTTATGATTAATAGTGATATTTTTCCTCTTGGCAATGAGGAAGGATATGGATACAATAACTGCGAATATCTCAGCAACGATATTGGCTAACCAGATACCATTGAGTCCGAAGAGAATAGGCAGAATCAATACAGATGACAACTGGAATACCAATACACGCAGGAAAGATACTGCGGGCAGAGATAGGACCGTTGCCCAAGGCTGTAAAAATGACGAGGTAAAGATGTTGATGCCTGCCAGTACAAAACAGAATGAGAAAATACGGAAGGCTGTAATTGTCATAGACACAACAGTTCGGCATCATATCCGACAAATATAGCTGAAATCACAGGGAGCCAGTGTAAACCCAAGAATTGCCATAAGTACACCGGAGATACTCATGATTTTCAGGCTCTTACGACGCATATTCTGTAATTTTTGAAATTACCGGCATATAGTGATAACCGATGATAGGGTGCGCTGCCAACTGAATAACCGATGAAAATAGCGATAAATACGAACTGTATATACATCAGCACCCATAGGTAGCAACTGCATTCTCACCACCTAACCGCATGAGCTGGTAATTGTACACGATTCCAATCAGTGAGGAAGCAACATTACTCATTAACCTGAGCAGCCATTACTGCTGGCTTTTAAAAGTGGAGCAAGTTCGAAGCCGGTTCTGGTCAGTTGTAACGGACTATTGTTAGGGCAGAGCAAAATAAAGAAGAGGAAGAAGTCCACCGATAGACTGACTGATTCCTGTAGCCAGCGCAGCACCCACAGTGCCCCATTTGAATAATCCCTGACGAATAAAGCATCCAATACCATATTGGTAACGCCGGCTGCTATAGTGACGATCAACCCAAGGCGGGAAGCTTTCGGCAACAACGAAGAAACTCTGGAAGATGTTCTGAAGCATGAAGGCTGTTAAAAGCAATCACGATTCTTCCATATAAGACACAGGTATCCATCATGCTCTCATCAGCACCGAACAGCTCTGCAATTGGACGGACGAAGATAATACCAAGTACCAGAGAAGTATACCTGCCAGATTGTGAAGTACACCAACATGGAGAAGTATCGGTTAGCTTTTTCCTTATCCCCGGTACCGAGTGTATAGGAAACCAGGGCACTGCCACTGGTACAATCATGAAACCGATACCACTGAGTATCATGATAAAAGGCATGATCAGGTTGACTGCAGCAAAAAGCTGTCTTCCTGCAAATTAGACACGAAGAAGCCATCTACGACACAGTAGACAGAGGTGAATACCATCATAACAACTGATGGCAGGTGAATAGAACCCCATGCGCAAAACCGCATCTTCGATGCTCTTCTTTTTGCTCATGTGGTTACATCGCCATATAAATTAAGTCAAATATGCTTGTAAACAAGCATATTCCTTTGACTTAATTTGCATGGCTCTGAATAGAAAGAACAGATTAATACACAGGTGCGTAATGCAGTGGATATTTTATACAGAGATAGGAAAAGACACTGAAGCCTGTATCGCAGATAGAAGAAGAAACAGTCGAGAAGATTACAATAGATGAAAACGGGATGACCGCCTGGGTACGGATTGCTACTGTTAAGTGAACGATTCTTAGGTGTGAAACCTTTCTGGTTCTGGATGGATCAGACATTTGAACAGAAGGGAATCCATTGAAGTTGTAGAACAGACTATTTATTCACCTAAACCTGTAATACGTTTCAGAGGGTGGTTCTTCAATGACGAAGTGCTGATGCTAAAATGGAAATATAATGAAAATGGCATAGATGGATGGAAGATGGCATTGAAAGCACTCTTGCGCTGTGGCGGCAACATGGCAATTCCGGGCACAGATAAGATGTCCCGAAAGAACAGGCAGCTTGCCGCAGACATGGGACTGTGGATCACACATCACCATGCAGAACCTTTGGGAGCAGAGAGATGTTTGTGAGAGCTATCCTGATGAAAAGCCTAACTATCTGGAGCATCCGGAGCTGTTTTCATAAATTATGGGAAGATGCAGTGATTGCACAGAAGGATTGTAAGGTTGTATGGAATCTGTGCTTCCTGTGGACAGGGGTGATATGCCTTTCTGGAGTACAGATACGACAGGCAGATTTGATACACCTGCAAAGAGAGGACAGATGATCAGTGAGGTTATTCGCCAAAGCAGTGTGACATTGTCAGAAAATATGTGGAAGAATCCTGTCTTTTGCACTAATTTATATGGTGAGATCATGGAGCTGTATGAACAGGGGATATATAGAACTTGACACGGATGTCATAAAAGTCAGGGCAGATAATGGATATGGAAGGATGGTCACAAGACGCAGAGACAATCATTCAGCCAGAGTATCGTCTATGCCGGATGGAAAAGAAAGGGCCCACAGGGAATCTATTATCGTGTATCCTTCTATGATCTGCAGGCTGCCAATCACATGATGCTGCCCAATTCAGTTGATTTTGTAGAAGAGGAATTAAGTCAGGTCATCGGCAAATGGAGGTAATGATTTCCTGGGTGATCAACTGCTCCAATGTCAGACCCCATGTGTATTATCTGGATGCAATCCGTAAAAATCTGGTTTATGAGAAAGTAAGTGATGTGAGTCATAGCCGGCAATTTGTAGATACTTATTATCACAGCAATCAGTCTATAGCTGCATGCTACAGGAATATCCACAGGTAATGTCAAGTTATGGAAAAGAGCCGGATGAGCATGGTGAGCAGCTGTATACAGAAAATATCCGATTACTGGCGCATCAGTTTCTGGTAGACAGGACGCATAATGTCCAGGGAATGTACTGGCTGGTGGGAGATGTTCCTTATGGTGAACAGTTAGACAAGCTCAGCGTAATCTGTGAAAAAGCATTGCCCGGACTGGAAGCATTGCTGGAAAAATGTGAGAAGATAGAGGACAGATTGTTTGACGCTACATTAAAATTACAGGTGCAGATACATGCATACTGCTGCCAGGTTATTCTATATAGAAAAAGGTTATGAAGCCTTTGCCAGGGTGATTTTGCAAAATCTTTTGTCCTATTTGGTGACAGTGCTGTCAGTTTTGAACAGGCTGATAACTCTATGCGGCAGGCTGAGTATGGTGTATGGCAGGATTTCTATTATAATGACTGCTTTGCAGATGTGAAGCACACGGCATATATGGTTCGCAAGGTTATGGGACTTGTCAGAGAGTTCGAGATAATGCCCGCCATGACAAGTGGTATCGTGACTACTGCTATGCCAAAGAGACAGAGATGTATTCCTGCTGTTGGTATTGGATAATCATATGACGGACGAAGAACTGTACCGGGTGATGAAGGAGAAAATCAGTACGAGTTTTTACATTTGAGTACGGGTTTTTACATTTGGCTTGTAATCATGGAGAGATTGGTATAATGCCCTTTTACAAACGTTTGTAATATTACAGGAAAAGAGACATTACTAATGAATAAAGTGAAATTTACACCGGAATTGGAAAAGGCAACCGGCGAGATTGAATATAACATGACGAATGATTACATGTTTCGTGCATTATTTCAAAAGAACAACAATGCATTAAAAGGTCTGCTAAGCTTTTGCTGCATATGCTGCGACCTGATGAAATTTTATCTGGAAATTACCAACCCTATCATAATAGGAGAAACGATACAGGATAAAGAGTTCCGCCTTTGATATCAAGGCAGTCTTAAATGGTTATCAGCAAATCAATCTGGAAATGCAGGTTGTCAACCGTCATGACTGGCCGGGAGCGTTCCATTGGATATCTAAGCCGTATGTATAACAATTTGCAGAAAGGCGACCAGTATATAGACACAAAACCAGGCAATCCATATCGGAATCTTGAACTTTTCGCCGTTTGCAGACCAGCCTATATTCTATTCCAGAAATCTATTAATGGATGTAATACAACACAGGATTTATAGTAGCAAGTTTGCTGTAAATGTGTTAGACTTATCACATATAGAACTGGCAACGCAGGAAGATAAGAGCTGGGGTCTTGACTTCTGGGCGAGACTGTTCAAAGGCGAAGACTTGGGAGGAAATGAAAATGATTGGTGAAAGACAATGAAATATTTTACAGAAGCTTCCAATACGTTATGTGATTTATATGCTGATTTTTAATGTAAAGGAGAAAGATGCAGGGATAGAGAGGGATTATGAATTAGAACAGAAATATCTGCATGATACCATAGCACAGCAAGGTGATAAGATAATTCAACAGGAGAGTATGCTTGCACAGAAAGATGATATGCTTTGCACAGCAGGCAGTTGAACTTGAAGAAATGAAAAGAAAATACAAGAGCTTACCAAAGCACTTGAAGATAAATAGAAAGGATGACCTTATGGACAACGAATTTATTTCTACGGCAATTTCAAACAGAAGAACATTGCATTGATTGCGCATGACAGCAAGAAGAAGGAAATGATCGAGTGGTGCAGTGAGAATAAGGATATTCTCCAGAGACATTTCCTGTGTGAACGGGCACAACGGCGAGAATGATCGCTGACAAGACGGGACTTCCGGTGAAGGGATATAACAGTGGTCCTTTGGGTGGAGACCAGCAGATTGGTGCGAAGATTGTAGAGGGGAAGATTGACTTGGTTATTTTCTCTTCTGATCCGCTGGCGGCACAGCCGCATGACCCGGATGTGAAGGCGCTGCTTCGTATTGCACGATGTATGATATTCCCATTGCAAATAATCGTTCGACCGCAGATTTTATTGTACATTTTGAGTATATGAATGAGAATATGTTCATAAGGTAATGAATTTCCATAAGAATATAGAAGATAGAGTAAAACTTATGAAATAAGATGAAAGGGCAGGAGCTGACAGTTCTGGTCTTTTTGGCTTTTTATGACTTATTGATAACTATTGAGAAAATTAATATTTGAAATATATACCTATAGGGTATATAATACACATGCAATGAAGAAGAAAAGGAGCATGATTCGTGGAAAAAGACAGAGAAGTTACTGGAAACTTCAGAATGTTAAGCGTTGTCACAAGACAAAGGGAGTGTTCTTGAGAAGGGAATATAAAAGATCTTTGAATCGCTTGAGTCGTATAGAGGGACAGGGCGTGCGAGGCATTGGGCGGGCATGGTTGAGAAGGATGCATACTGTACGACTTGCAGGTGGCAGCTGTGAATGCAGCGCTCAACAGCTTTAACAAGGTATTGCTTGCCAACCATATCAAGACCTGTGTTACGAAGGATATTAAGGAAGGCAGGGAAGAGACGTAGATGAGTTGAGTTACAGTTTTTGCAGAAGCTGATGAAATAACTCATGGATTTTACGGATGGAGGATGAGAATGATGGGAAATATAATTGTAATTGTAGTTATTGTAGTCATTGCCTTTTTTGCAGTACGCAGCAGTATGAAACATTTCAAAGGCGAAGGCGGATGCTGCGGCAGGTGGCAGTGATGAGAAGGTAGAGAGAAAGTGCTGACAGGTCAGAAGCTGGGTGAGAAGATCATTCATATTGGATGGAATGCACTGTGATAACTGTAAGATGGGGCATATGATGTGGGGCTGGCCACTTCCGGTATTTCTGGAAGGGAATCATGTGGCGATGGGGCTGGCGCAGCTCCTGTTAACGACAATCGTTATGGTGATCAATCAGAAGTTTTTTATCAGTGGATGGAAAGGCATGATCCATAGAGCACCAAATATGGATACGCTGGTTGCACTTGGTGCAGGTGCATCTTATGGATATAGCGTGTATGCATTATTCGCTATGACAGCAGCGCAGACGGCAGGCGATATGGATCATGTGATGGAGCTGATGCATGAATTTTATTTTGAATCAGCAGCAATGATTTTAACGTCGATCACAGTCGGAAAGATGCTTGAAGCGCATTCAAAGGGAAAGACAACAGATGCATTAAAAAGCCTTTATGAAGCTGGCACCTAAGACAGCAACGCTCCTGCGTGATGGAAAAAGAACAGGAAGTTTCGATTGACCAGGTGAGAAGAGGAGATCAGTTTGTTGTAAGACCTGGGGAGAATATTCCGGTGGATGGAATTGTTCTGGAAGGAAACAGTGCAGTAGATGAAGCTGCTCTGACCGGAGAGAGTATACCGGTAGATAAAGCAGAAGGGGATAAAGTGTCTGCGGCTACAATGAATCAGTCAGGTTTTCTGCGTTGCGAGGCGACGAGAGTTGGCGAGGATACGACATTATCACAGATCATTCAGATGGTAAGTGATGCGGCAGCGACAAAAGCGCCGATCGCCAAAGTGGCCGATAAAGTTTCAGGAGTATTTGTTCCGGCAGTTATTTCTATTGCAGTTGTCACAATGATCATCTGGCTGCTTGTCGGAGAACCTGTTGGATTTGCACTTGCAAGGGGAATTTCTGTGCTTGTGATCAGTTGTCCGTGTGCATTAGGTCTTGCCACCCGGTTGCGATTATGGTAGGAAATGGCATGGGTGCAAAAAATGGCATCATGTTTAAGACAGCTGTATCGCTGGAAGAGACAGGAAAGACGGAGATTGTTGCACTGGATAAGACAGGAACGATCACAAGTGGAGAACCGAAGGTGACGGATCTGCTCCCTGCGGACGGAATGACAGAACATGAATTATTATTTTTTGCAAATGCATTGAGAAGAAAAGTGAGCATCCGCTTGCCCAGGGCAATTCTTGAAAGGCAGAAGAAAATGGGGGTAGCAGAGCAGAAAAGTGAAATCACACAGTTTCAGGCAGTTCCGGGAAATGGGCTGTCAGGAAAACTTGGAGAGGACTGGCTGTACGGAGGTAATTTTAAATTCATTTCTGACAAAATGAAGATTTCTGCCAGCATAAAAGAACAGGCGGAACAGGTTGGCACAGCAAGGAAAGACACCACTGTTCTTTGGAAGGAATGAGCAGTTCCTTGGCATGATTGCAGTTGCAGATGTGATCAAGGAAGATAGTCCACAGGCAGTGAAAAGAACTTCAGAATATGGGAATCCATGTTGTTATGCTGACCGGAGATAATGAGCGCACAGCGAAGGCAATTGGTGAGCAGGCAGGTGTGGATGAAGTGATCGCAGGTGTTCTTCCGGAAGGAAAAGAACAGGTGATCCGCAAGCTGAAAGAAAAAAGGAAAGGTTGCGATGGTAGGTGACGGTATCAATGACGCACCGGCACTGACCAGGGCAGATATGGGAATTGCCATTGGAGCGGGGGACAGATATTGCAATCGATGCAGCGGATGTTGTGCTGATGAAGAGCCGGTTAAGTGACGTGCCGGCGGCAATCCGTATGAGCCGTGCAACATTGCGCAACATTCATGAGAATCTGTTCTGGGCATTTTTCTATAATGCGATAGGAATTCCACTGGCAGCAGGAATCTGGATCCCAGTCTTTGGTTGGAAATTAAATCCGATGTTCGGGGCAGCGGCAATGAGCCTGTCCAGTTTCTGTGTAGTAACAAATGCATTGAGACTGAATCTGTTTAAAATGTACGATGCCAGCAAAGACAGAAAAAGAAAGATGAAAAAGGTAGAACAGCAGAAAATACTGTTTCAGATATTGTCTTAGCAGACAAAAAATGAGTCAGAAAACAAGGAGGAGACAAAGATGACAAAAACTATGAAAATTGAAGGTATGATGTGTGGACATTGTGAGGGCGGCTGTGAAGAAAGCTCTCGAGGCACTTGAGCAGGTTGATACAGCAGAAGTCAGCCATGAGGCCCGGAACAGCGGTTGTGACACTGAATTCCGAAATCAGTAATGAAGTGCTGAAAAAGACAGTCGAAGACAAAGATTATACAGTAACAGCGATCGAGGATTAATGAGCAAGAAGAGGTCCCCTGCGGAAATGAAAGATTCTGCAGGGGACCTTTTGATTAATCCTTGTATACAATCTTTCCATCACAGATTGTATATTTTACTTTTCCATACAATTCCCATCCGGTAAATGGAGAATTAGAAGACTTAGAAGCATAAGTCTCAGGAGTCCATTTCTCGTTCGGATCAAACAGTACAAGATCAGCTGATTTTCCTTCTGCGACAGAACCGCACGGAAGGTGATACAGGCTGGCAGGATTGATCGTCATCTTCTCAATCAGCTGGCTTAATGTCAGGTGTCCCGGACGTACAAGGGAAGTGATTCCGAGAGCAAGGGAAGTCTCAAGACCAATAATACCGCTTGGTGTTTGTGTGATAGGACGGGATTTCTCTTCCGTACTGTGTGGCGCGTGGTCTGTAGCAATCAGATCAATCGTACCGTCTTTGAGACCTTCGATGATAGCAAGGCGGTCATTTTCTGTACGAAGCGGTGGGTTCATCTTGGCAAGTGCGCCGTATTTTAATACAGCTTCATCTGTCAAAGTGAAATGATGCGGAGTTGCCTCTGCATGCAGATTTGCTCCCATAGCTTTAAAGGTACGTACCAGTTCAACGGACTGTCCGGAGCTGATATGCTGGATCACGACCTGTGCACCGGAACGAAGCGCCAGCAGACAATCTCTGGCAACAAGAGATTCTTCAGCAACCGAAGGAGATCCGTAGATGCCCAGCGCATCAGATACAGGTCCGTGGTTGATTCCGTTTGTTTCAATAAATGCAGGATCTTCTTCATGAAGACTGATCGGAAGGTCAAGTGCCTTCAGCCTCTTCCATTGCCTTATAGAGAAAGGCAGCATTCTTAAGAGGAATTCCGTCATCTGTGAATCCACAGGCACCGGCAGCGGCAAGTTCCTTCATAGAAGTCATCTCTTCACCCTTGAGTCCGCAGGAGACAGCAGCAGCCTGGAAAATATGGATGTCTTCCAAAGCTTCCCGTTCCATCAGTTCTTTGAGAACTGGAACAGAATCGATGACTGGTGAAGTATTTGCCATACAGATCACGGAAGTAAATCCACCGGCAGCAGCTGCAAGAGATCCGGTATGGAGATCTTCTTTATAAGTAAATCCGGGATCACGGAAATGAATGTGTGTGTCAACAAGTCCTGGAGAAATCATAAGTCCTGCAGCATCAAGCTCATCCTCTCCATTTTCAGGTGTCAGAGTTCCGGCATCTGCGAGTTTCTGGATCAGGACCGTCTGTGATGCGAAGGTCGACAAGACGTTCTGTATCAGATGCAGGATCAATTAGAAAACCATTTTTTATAAGCATAATTCATCCTCCTTTTGCTGTTAAGTATACCGTATTTTTGATAGAGATTCAAATTTATTAGAAAATGTGTTATCATAAACACACTGTAACATGAAAAGAAAGAAGGCAGAAAGGTTGATCTTTGAATTTTACCGGATCCAGACAATCGTTCTGCGGAAAGAAGGAGTAAATGAAAAAATATGATTATCTGATAGTAGGAGCAGGTTTATATGGAGCGGTCATGGCATATGAACTAAAGAAAAAAGGGAAAAAATGTCTGGTGATCGACAGAAGAGATCATATTGCAGGCAATATTTATTGTGAAGAGATAGAAGGAATCCATGTACATAAATATGGTGCACATATCTTTCATACGTCTGATAAAAAGATATGGGATTACATGAATCAGTTCGCGGAATTTAATAATTACATCAATTCACCGGTAGCAGTTTATAAAGATGAACTTTATAACCTGCCATTTAATATGAACACATTCAGTAAATTGTGGAATATCCGCACACCACAGGAAGCAAAAAGAGATTATTGAAAAACAGCGCAAAGAGACAGGAATCACAGATCCACAGAATCTGGAGGAACAGGCACTTTTTCTTGGCGGAAGAGATATCTATGAGAAACTGATCAAGGGATATACAGAGAAGCAGTGGGGAAGAAAATGTACGGAACTTCCGGCATTTATTATCAAACGTTTGCCATTCCGCTTTGTTTACGATAATAACTATTTCAATGACAGATATCAGGGAATTCCGGTTGGCGGTTATACAGCAATCGTTGAGAAGATGCTGGAAGGGACAGAAGTTCGCACAGGGATTGATTTCTTTGAATTCAGAAAAGAGAATCCGGAGATTGCAGAGAAGATTATTTTACAGGAATGATCGATGAATATTTTGGATATCAGCTGGGAGCATTGGAGTATCGTTCTGTCAGATTTGAGACAGAGGTGCTGGACTGTGAGAACTATCAGGGTAATGCTGTAGTAAACTATACAGAGCGTGAAGTTCCTTATACACGTATTATCGAGCATAAGCATTTTGAGTTTGGCAAGCAGGAGAAAACGGTTATTTCCAGAGAGTATTCATCAGAATGGAGTGTTGGCATGGAACCATATTATCCGGTAAATGATGAGAAGAATAATGCATTGTTTGAAGAATACAAGAAGCTTGCAGAAAAGGAAGAAAATGTAATCTTTGGCGGACGTCTTGGTGAATATAAATATTATGACATGGATAAAGTTGTTGCCGCAGCTCTTGACAGACTGGAAGAATTCAATTAATATGAGAGTCACACTTCAGTCGTTCTGACTGAAGAATCAGGAAAGATTCTGAAGAGTAGTTCGTATCAGATTCTGATAATTTTCAATTGGACAGGTATTGTATCGTGTGCGGTGTGGGCCGCACACGTTTAGATGACAGATTGCAGTAGAATTAAATATGGAAAAATGTATGAAGTACTTCGCTTCGTGGAAAAAGGAACCGAATGCCAGCCAAGTATCGATTGCCTGCAGGGAGAACTTTTGATTTATTATCTGCGGGATAATACACAGTTGGATAAAGCGGTGTTATTTGAATGGTTCCGACAAATTGCAGGGGAAATAAGAAAGTACCAGCAGTCGAGACGTGGGCAGAATTATCGTTGTCTGACCCCATATAGTATTGTTGTGACAGAAGAAGGAGAATTGCTGCTTTTAAATCCGGATGCACAGGAAAATGAATTTGTTATGAAGAAGATGCAGCAGAAAGCGGTGAGAAGTCATTTTATCCGCCCGACAGCGTCAGGCAGCAGGAAAAAATTATTCCGTAGATTTGTTTGGATATGGTAAAATTTTTGCAGTTTTTACTGGCATATACAGAGCAGATCCCGGAACTTAGCAGAAGTGAAGAACGCAGATTGGAGCGAATCATTGAACGTTGTACCGGTGGCGGAAGACGGCATTATGATAAGATCAGCCAGGTGATACGTGATCTTCCGGAGGAACGCGAGGAATGGAATTTGGAACAGAAAGTAAAATTTCGGAATGTCAAACTGGCGGTTCTTTTATTTGCTGCCGGGCAGTAATTGCGGCAGCAGGAATTGGGATGAGCCGGGGAAGAGAAAGCAACAATACAGTTGGGAAAAGTGAAACGGCAGTGCAAGCTCAGAAAGTAGACGATGTAAAAAGCAATACCAGAAGAACATAGTGAAACTGAACAGGACAGAAAAAAAAGCATTGGAAGATATGAAATGGAAGAAAGAGATGGAAGAACGGGTTCAGGAGATTCTGGAATCGGTCAAAGCATGTGAAAAGAAGATAGAAGAAACGACGAAAGAAGAGAATAACAGGGAAAACAAGGAAGAAACAGAGCAAACGACAGAACAACAAACAGAGGAAACTGTGGAAAAATCTGTAGAAGAGGAAATACAACAGGAAACGAAACAAGAAGTGATAAATGATCCGGTTGTTCCGGAATAAGAAAAAGTCTCCATAAAAGGAGGATGCCGGGTAACCATTTACTGGTTCCCGGCATGTATTATGAAAAAGTTTATTCAAAGTTTTTTGTTTTTTTCCTTTGATGCTTATAGTATATGTGAGAGAAATGAAGAAAAAAGTGATAAGAAGATGAAAGATTTTAAATGATAAATGAACAAATTATGAACGACAGATGTAGTGGAAAATAACGGTTTAAAAAAGAATGGCAGTGTGGTATTCTACATCTAAAGAGAACTTCGGAAGTTACTGTTCACTCCCGTGTCAATCACTCCGCTGATTGACACGGAGGATGTGTTTTGACTTGAATGCATCTCGCTCCATCGCCAAAGGCGATTTAAAATGGCGAGATTCGTTGCTGGTCGCACATCGTGTGAACAGTAACCTTCGGAACAGGAGGTAACAGTTGAATATGACAAGGAATTCCTAATTTATCCGAAAATTACTTTGCAGTTGTATTTGTAGTCGTAGTATGTCTGTTATAACAGGAATCATCAGTTTTCTGGCACCGGTTCTTGTTCCTCTTCTGATCATTATGATCATGGTTGTGATCCAGACTGATTGGTGGGAACCGACGATATTAGAAAAAAGAAAAAATGTAAAAGACCGATGGGGAGCCATCGGTCTTTTGAGGAGTATAAATAATTAATAAGGGGTTGTAGAAAATAATCTTTCTACATGAATCAGTATAATATATACATTTGGAAAAAGCAAGCAAAATATTCAAAATATGGTTGAAACAAAATGCATAAAAGACCTCCGTTTGGGATAATAAAGATTGTACTAAATAGTTACTGTCAGTTAATAAGAACAGTAACACCAAATAAGGAGGAAGCATCATGGCAAAAAATTATAGCAACACAAGTAAAAATTCTCAGAATGGATTCTATTCATCAAAGGAAGAAAATCAGAGTAAGAACAGAAATTCAACATCTAATTCAGGTTCAGAATAAAATTCCAGCAAAAATTCTTATTCAAATAAAAATAAGAACAGCACAAACTGCAATTCCCAAAATGCAGATGACTGCTATGGCGGAAAAGATGATTATGATGAGTCAGACAGATATTAACAGATACTGTGAGCAGTAACGAATAAGATTCTTATAAACAGTAACAAGGCAGAGAAGAAAGGCAATCGCACTTTACTCTGCCTTTCATTTATAGTAAATTATGATGTAAGTGTCAAAAATGAATTGCTTATTTGTGCGAGCACAAACGCAATTTATACTTTTGACACATCAAATTATAATACTGTAAAATAAGAATCAGTTAACAGTAATTAATAAGTACATAAAGATAATATGAGGTAGATATGGAAAGAATGGAATGGATTGCGCCGTGTCATTTCGGTCTTGAATCAGTATTAAAAGGGAGATTCAGGATCTGGATATGCGATCGCACAGGTGGAAGATGGAAGAGTTACCTTTTAGGAGGCGCAGATGCAGCGTGCAGAGCGAATGTATTTATCCGTACAGCAGAACGTGTTCTGCTCAAGGCAGGAAGTTTTAAAGCAGTTACCTTTGATGAATTGTTTGAGAAATACAAAAGCAATTTCGTGGGAGAATTATATACCGAAGAATGGGAAGTTCTGGGTGGCGAAAGCTTCATCGGTAAAGAGTAAGCTGTTCAGCCCTTCGGACATTCAGTCAATTATGAAGAAAGCGATGGTAGATCGTCTTAGAAGCAGATATCATGTACAGTGGTTTCAGGAAGACGGAGCATCGTATCCGCTGAGAGTTTTTCTGATGAAAGATATCGTTACGATCGGAATCGATACATCAGGAGATTCTCTTCATAAGAGAGGATACCGTCCGTCAGCCGGCAAGGCACCGATTTCTGAGACGCTGGCAGCAGCACTGATTATGCTGACACCGTGGAAAAAGGACCGTATTCTAGTGGATCCGTTTTGCGGAAGTGGAACGTTCCCGATTGAGGCAGCCATGATTGCAGCTAATATTGCACCGGGAATGAACCGTTCTTTACGGCTGAGAGCTGGACGAATCTGATTGATAAGAAACTGTGGTATGATACCATTGATGAGGCAAATGATCTGGTAGAGGATCACATGATCGAGACAGATATTCAGGGGTATGATATAGATGGGGAAGTGGTGAAAGATGGCCAGAGAGAATGCAAAGCGTGCGGGCGTAGATCATCTGATTCATTTTCAGCAGAGACCGGTCAGTGCACTGAGTCATCCGAAAAAAATATGGATTTATTATAACAAACCCGCCGTATGGAGAGCGTCTTGAGGAGAAAGAGACACTTCCTGGTTTATATATCGTGAATTTGGCGAGAGCTTTAGCAAAATTGACAGCTGGTCTGCATATATGATCACAAGTTATGAAGATGCAGAACGCTATATTGGAAGAAAGGCAGATAAAAACCGGAAAATTTATAACGGAATGCTGAAAACTTATTTCTATCAGTTCCAGGGACCAAAGCCACCGAAGAAGAAAAAGATAATTGACTAAAAAATTATTTTAGCGTCTAATAATAAGACAAGGTTAATTTGCAACAGGAAATGAAAATAAAATGAAAGAGATCCTAAAGATTCTTGCTATAATGTTGGAGATCCTGTCTTAAGGATGCTGGAATTGACCTTGATGTAGAGGAAAATGGCACTACATTTGAAGAAAATGCGTTGATTAAGGCAAGAGCTGTATGCAAACTGGTCAGGACAGCTTACTGGCAGATGATTCAGGACTGGAGATTGATTATCTTAATAAAGAGCCTGGCGTGTATTCTGCCAGATATATGGGACATGATACATCATATGATATTAAAAATGCTTCTCTTATTAAACGACTTGAGGGTGTTGAAGGGCAGGACAGAAGCGGCAGGTTTGTATGTGCTATAGCAGTGTGTTTTCCTGATGGAAGGGAAATTGTTAAGAGAGGCACAATGGAGGGGCTTATAAGCAAGGAAATCGTTGGAGACAATGGTTTTGGCTATGACCCTATAGTTTATCTGCCTGAATATGGTAAAACATCAGCACAGCTTGATCCTGAAGAGAAGAATAAGATAAGCCACAGAGGTAAGGCACTTGAACTTATAAAGAAAGAACTGGATGAGTGCCTCTAATTGGCTCATTCTGGAGGTTTTATGCAGAGGATAATGATTGTTAGCGATTCACATAGAAGACACGGTAATCTGGCAGAGGCAATATATAATGAGCAGCCATTCGATTTACTTATCCATCTTGGTGATATCGAAGGGGAAGAAGATATAATACAGGAGCTTGCCGGGGGTGAAACAATAATGGTACCGGGTAATAATGATTTCTTTTCACCTCTTCCAAGAGAACGTGAGATAGAACTTGCAGGGAAAAAAGTGCTTTTGACACACGGTCATTATTATTATGTTTCTCTCGATTTGCAGACTCTCAGGGAAGAGTGTATAGCAAGAGGAATAGATATAGTTATGTTTGGACATACTCACAGACCATTGATACAGATAGAAGATGAACTTACATTCATTAATCCTGGAAGCATATCATATCCTCGTCAGGCAGATAAAAGATGTACATATATTATGCTTGAAATTGATGATAATGGTGAAATGTCTTTTAATTTAAAGTATGTATAAATCCAGTAAATATGCGGGTTTACAGACTTGTAGAAAGAATTTTAAAAAAAATTGAAAAAAATTCAAAAAAAGTGTTGACAGATAGTACACCTTATAATATAATCATTCTTGCGTTGCGGAACAGAGCGAACGCAAGAAACAAAAACGGGGTGTGGCTCAGCTTGGCTAGAGCGCTTGATTTGGGATCAAGAGGTCGCAGGTTCGAATCCTGTCACCCCGACTTTACAACTTAATAATTATGCGGGTGTAGTTCAATGGTAGAACACTAGCCTTCCAAGCTAGATACGTGGGTTCGATTCCCATCACCCGCTTTGTGTGTTCGTAGCTCAGCTGGATAGAGCAACGGCCTTCTAAGCCGTGGGTCGAGGGTTCGAATCCCCCCGGGCACACTTTTTTTTATGAGTCATGGCCAGTAGCTTATGACTTTTGCATTATGGTGGGTATAGCACAGCTGGTCAGCGCGTCAGATTGTGGCTCTGAAGGTCCAGGGTTCGAATCCCTGTACCCACCCTTTTTTTATTTCTTGGGCTATCGCCAAGCGGTAAGGCACAGAGATCCGGTAGGTGGCAAGTTCACTGTATAGCAAAATAAAAATCCTGAAGTTTTCTTGATTAGAACTTGGATTTTTTGTATATTCTATATTATTTGATTAAATTTACGTATGATACAGCTTACAACTCCGGTGATACAGATCGGAAGCAGTGTGTCTTTTAATCCGTATACAGTCAGAGCATTATGAATACCCAAGTGCGGCAGGAGCCTGTGGGATGAGTACGGCAAACATTGCGGACAGATATGATCCGGCAGCAATGATAATAAAGGATGTAAGTCCACGCCCATTATCAATACTGTTTCCTCTGCGTCCCTGTTTTTGCTTCCGAGAACGCAGAAAAAGATGATCACTTCATAGAGCAATAATACCGCACCAACCGCGAGATATGCGATCAGTTCCTGATCCGCTGGATGTTAAGCGGAAACAATATGCCAAACGAACCGGCATTGGCCAGAAAATGCAGTCCCAAAAGATAGATGATCCAGGCAATCAGCAGAAGTGTTCCCCATTCTTAACAGAAGATTGATGAATTTGAATGGATCTTTCCTCCGGCTTTAGCGGTTTTTGCAACCGGTTTTGCAACATTTGGAACTTTACACCACGATTTTTGCGGCTTTCTCTTTCTGTCGGTTGTTACGAGGATCGTCGTAGTCGTCTTCATACTCATTATCGTAGTCGTCTTCATATTCATCATCGTAAGGTCATCATCCAGCTCGTCAAGATGTCGTCATCATAGTAGGCGGTATCAAAGAAGTTATCTTTTTTTACTTTGTTTGTTTTCTTACCGAAACTTCTTCTTATTTTTATTCTTTAATTTCTTTGTTAAGTCTGTCATTAAATCATTTTTTGATACTAAATCTGTGATCAATATCCGATAATCCTGATGGTACATCGCGGTAGTCATCGTCATCTCAATAGAAATATCAGGAAGATCACCTTCGTAGATCACTTCGAAATCGTCGTCGAAGATATCGAGTAGATTGTGTTTTCTTCTTATTACTTAAACTCATTATTAGTCCCTCCTATTTGCTTACCCATCTCTTATTCTATAATGTTTTGAAAAAAACTCTCAGAGTGGTCTAGAATATTCTGAAGTTGTAGAAAAACTTTAAATTTGTATTACATGCAATAAAAGCTTAACAGATATGAAAAGATGTTTGATGAGAAATAGAAAAGAATCACGTATAAGTTTATTAATATAATGATACAGGGTAAAAATGTCTTTTGATCCTGTTATCATATAATAAAAAGGAGAAATATATTTGACAGAGTTTTATTATTTTACGTATCATTTTGCATGTATGGATTTCTGGGATGGTGTACGGAAGTTGCATATGCAGCTGTGAAGCAGGAAGGTCGTGAACCGAGGATTCTTAAACAGACCGATCTGTCCGGTATGGAATCAGGTTGGTCGTTGTAGTACAGTTTCTGACACCGGTTGAGAATAATCTGGTATTATTGTATATCAGTTCGACTATACTTGTAACGGCAATAGAAGGAATTACCGGATTCCTGCTGGAGAAGATCTTTCATAATAAATGGTGGGATTATTCAGACCAGCCATTGAATATCGGTGGATATGTATGCGTGTTGTTCTCATTGATATGGGGCGTGTTCTGCGTTCTGATCGTAAAGTGATCCATCCGCTGATCTACAAGGTGTTGACAATGATTCCATTTGTTCTGGAATTATAGTTATGACATGTCTGGCTGTCGGACTTCTGGCAGACCTGTATGCTAACAGCTTCCATATTCTGAAGATGAACCAAACTTGAAACGATGGAGAAGATTGCAGCCGAGCTGAAAGATCTGTCTAACAAGGTCGGAAGAATATCTATGAAAATGTAATGGAAGGTATGGAATTCAAGGAAGAGAAGAAAAGAGTAGCTTGGTAATGTAAGAGAAGAGCTGAAGGAACGTCTGGAGGGAGCTGAAGGCGATCATGAATGGTCTCAGAGACGGATAGGAACGCCTGGAAGAACCAAAAGCCCGTATGGAGAAAACTGGCTCCGAAGATCAATGTAGAAGAGATGAAGGCCCGTATGGAAGAAAGTTAAAAGCAAAATACGAAGAGATGGCAGAGAACCGTACAAGGTTGGCGAACGTCTTGTGAAAGCGTTCCCCGAAGATGCAGGTAAGGCAGCATAAGGAGATGTTGAGGAGCTGCAGGAGCGGGTGTGGGGAGCAAATAAATGGCTATTTAGTTCATCAACCGGCTATATACTGTGTTTTTTCAAAGACCGAGAGGCCAACTTCGTTAATCAATTAAATAACAAAAAACCTGAAGAATGAATCTTTAAGGTTTCTTCATGCGGAAAAAGGGACTTTCTAAATGCATATCAATATAACATAGCTGATAAAATGGGGATTGCAAGGGGCAGTACCTATCCTGACATAACATAGAATATAATCATTTGCCCCTTTTTGCCCCTATAATATCTTAACATTCCGGATCTTCACATGTATCCCTTTCGCGCATTTTCTGGTTATATGGAAGTATATCTCCCTGGTGACTTTACTGTCTGCGTGCCTGATCCTGCAGGAAATGACTTCAAGAGGAACGAGCTGTTCTGCCATAAGTGCGATTACGAAGACGCAGAACATGAGTTGTAATCCGACGTCTTTGTTCAGCACCGGTGGGCGGTCTCCTTCAGACATTTATTGTATGCCCAGTATGCTTTACATCTCCGGATACATCCGGGATAAAGAGTGACTGCGAACGCCGGTGAGCAACTGCTCTTTTTTTTTAATGAAGAACCTTATTTGCTATAAACAATGTGAGAAGCTCGTCTTGAATGTATACTTCCCGGTAGGAGCAAGATGTCTTGGTATATCCGATAACCTTATTATTGGAGATCATGGTTTTGGTAACTGATATGATTCTTTGTCAGATTCACATCTGAATCGCTTGGCACAATGATCTCACCGGCGAGGCCGGAGAGAGCGGCGAAAGCAAGCATTCTCAACGTGGGACAGTGAGATTGTTCAATAGAGTCTACAGGCAATACGTAG
>VOFB01003344.1_pt1:20000-22127 | contig 22127 bp, 21 predicted proteins | sample 5384141 | NCBI WGS metagenome assembly VOFB01 (sample SAMN12384721, study PRJNA508395) | human gut metagenome | isolation source: healthy gut A | host: Homo sapiens | reverse complement strand
ATTTTTTATTGTATAAGTTGTCGTTGGTGAATATACAGTTTTTACTCCCTTTTTAAATTTGTAATTTGTAGAATATTGGATTCTATAACCAATCGCATTTACTGCTGATTTACACTTAACTGTCATTTTGACCCTTTTTTGTTATTTTTTAAAGAGCTAATAGTTCCTTTAGATAATTTAATCTGTTTTCTGTGGATTTTGAAAAGAATATTAACTGTTCTATTTCTGTACCACCTTTTGTAATATCTAAATAGTATATTCCTTTCGGCAAAGTCCTGACTCTGACTAGTTTTGATTCCTGTCGCTACATTACTTTCATATTGCAAATCATACCATTCAGTACAATTTTTCCATCTGAATTATATATACATCCCATAATTTGTAGTGAATCTACTGTTGCACTTAAAGTAACATGTGACTTTTTAAATACTAAATTTAATATCTGTGTGTAGTATACCATGGTGAAGGACTTGTTATTGTTCCATTATAAACTTCCTCCAACTCATAATCTTCTGCCTCATCCGTCATTGCTGCATTTACTTTTATGCTTTTAAACATAAACATACAGCAAAAAACGCATAAAAGTATCATTAACAAACTTTTTGTCCATTTTTTATTCATGGCCAACTCCTCCTTTTTTTATTTCTATTTTACCATATTTTTTAATCATTAAACTTTATGGAATAATATTTTTTATCCCCCTCTATAATATAACATATCAATACGATATCCCGATAGCAACTATCTGTTTCCCTAATAGGGAAAAACCTCCGCCCTATCTACCTCGTCGTCTTCAAGGGGTCTTACTGGATTACTCCAGGGATATCTTATCTTAAGGGGGGCTTCACGCTTAGATGCCTTCAGCGTTTATCCCTTCCAGACTTGGCTACCCTGCTATGCCATTGGTATGACAACAGGTGAACCAGCGGTTCGTCCAGCCCGGTCCTCTCGTACTAAGGCCAGCTCCTTTCAGATATCCTACGCCCGCGCCGGATAGGGACCGAACTGTCTCACGACGTTCTGAACCCAGCTCGCGTACCGCTTTAATGGGCGAACAGCCCAACCCTTGGGACCTGCTACAGCCCCAGGATGCGATGAGCCGACATCGAGGTGCCAAACCACTCCGTCGATGTGAACTCTTGGGAGTGATTAGCCTGTTATCCCCAGGGTAGCTTTTATCCGTTGAGCGATGGCAATCCCACTTTCTACCACCGGATCACTAAGTCCTACTTTCGTACCTGCTCGGTCCGTCGACCTCGCAGTCAAGCTCCCTTCTGCCTTTGCACTCTTCGAATGGTTTCCAACCATTCTGAGGGAACCTTTGAGCGCCTCCGATACCCTTTCGGAGGCGACCGCCCCAGTCAAACTCCCCGCCTGACGTTGTCCCTCCACCGGTTCACGGTGGCAGGTTAGAAACCCAGTACTACAAGGGCGGTATCCCAACAGCGACTCTGATACAACTGGCGTTATATCTTCCTAGTCTCCCGCCTATCCTGTACATGCAGTACCGAATCCCAGCATCAAACTGGAGTAAAGCTCCATGGGGTCTTTCCGTCCTGGCGCGGGTAACCAGCATCTTCACTGGTATTTCAATTTCACCGGATGCATTGTCGAGACAGTGCCCAAATCATTACGCCTTTCGTGCGGGTCGGAACTTACCCGACAAGGAATTTCGCTACCTTAGGACCGTTATAGTTACGGCCGCCGTTTACTGGGGCTTAAGTTCGAACCTTCGAGTTGCCTCTAAGCTCTCCCCTTAACCTTCCAGCACCGGGCAGGCGTCAGCTCATATACTTCACCTTTCGGTTTCGCATAAACCTGTGTTTTTGCTAAACAGTTGCTTGGGCCAATTCTCTGCGGCCTACATTCGTAGGCACCCCTTCTCCCGAAGTTACGGGGTCATTTTGCCGAATTCCTTAACAATGCTTCTTCCGTCGGCCTTAGGATTCTCTCCTCATCCACCTGTGTCGGTTTACGGTACGGGTTCATGATACGCAATAGCGGCTTTTCCTGACAGTGACTCCACACGCTTCGCTACTTTTAAGTTCGCTACGCTTCACGCATTCGCCTTATACATGAGGGGGTTTCCCTCTCATGAAGCTACCTCGCTTGCACCGGTTTTTCCAT
>VOFB01003344.1_pt1:0-15000 | contig 22127 bp, 21 predicted proteins | sample 5384141 | NCBI WGS metagenome assembly VOFB01 (sample SAMN12384721, study PRJNA508395) | human gut metagenome | isolation source: healthy gut A | host: Homo sapiens | reverse complement strand
GTAGTTGTTCCTTTACCTACGGCTGTTACATTAACTTTAATCTTTCCGTCTGCATCCACCGTATGTGCTGCATTATCAACTACCGCTACAGCACTATCTGTTGAATAGAACGTCACTTCTGAATCTGTTGTAACCGGAGTCATATTTAATTCGATTTCTGTACTTGATCCAATTTCCGGCATAACAATCTTATTTGCCGTAACAGATTCTATCTTTGTAGCCTCTTTCTCTTTTTCTTTACCTGGGAAGAATTTCATTCCCTTAATGGTAAATGTTACAGAGATCTTTGTTGGGTTATCTACACCTGTAAAACTTACACTGTGCTTGCTGGAATTGATGGATACTTCTTCTACTGCGCAACCATCCCATCCATTGATCGGATCATTAGAATCAAGCTGTCCGTTGTCTTTCAGCAAATTCTTGAATCCGTCTGCATCCATAGAATCCAGTTTCTTTAAGGTAAGTTCTTTGTCATTTACAGTGATCTTATCATAACGAATCGATGCTGCTGAAACGACCGGTTTCAATGTGTTTGTATCACGGATATAGATTGCAGTGAGATCTTCTAACTTGGTAATTCCGGCTTTTACGCCATCATCTGACAGATCTTTATCCAAATCAAATGTTAAAGTATACTGTCCATCACCATTCATTGTTACCGGCTCACTCTTTTCTGTTAATCCGTTAGCAAATAGTGCATTTAATGTTACATTTACTGTACCGCTGGAAGACTTCTTATTAACTTTGATAGCAACAATTGTACTTACACCACTTGCTGCTTTAACAATAATGTATGTCTTTCCTGCATTTTCTGCGGTTACTTTACCAGAGCTGCTTACTGTTGCGATAGATGTATTAGAAGATGTGTATGTAATAGCATCTTTGCTGTCAGCTGGTGTTAATGACGCATTTAATGTTAATGTGTCACCCTCTGTCATCTCATAGTAAGCTTTTTCTGTTTTGATCGCTGTTGCTGTTTCTTCACCTGTAGACTGTACAATTACCTGAATTGCCTTTTCTACAGATCCAGACTGTGACTTAGCATATACTGTTGTTACACCGCCTGCTTTTGCATGGATCACTCCATCATAAACTGTTGCTACTGTATCATCAGCTGTGCTCCAAAGAACAATGTCTCTAGAAGAGTCTGGTGTTGCAGTAATTGTTTTTCTCTCGCCTGCTTTGATTTCTACCTTTGTATCACTCAACGCAATATCTGTAGCTTTCTCGATCTCAGGATCTTTAGAAACGCTATTGTCTGATGTCGTTGCATGACCATAACTTGTATAAATCGCAGACATTCTTTCGGAAAGATCAGTGCTCTTTCCTGCTTCCAATGTTCCACGGATCGTTCCGTGTACAACATCGTCATATACCGGTTTTAACTCCGGTCTGTTCCAGTCTGTGAATAGACCCTGCTCTGTCTCAACGCCTAAATAGTTACCTGTTCCCTGATCCCATACAACCGGAACTGCATTATAAAAGTCTGCGATTGCTGCACACATTTCATAATTCAGCGCTCTCTCTGCATTGTTATAGCATGTAGCAGATCCGTTCTGTGCTTTGGTTCTAACACCATATTCACCAACATAAATCGGCATATTTGAATCAAGATTTCCAACATTTTTGTAGCTGGAACTCATAGAACTCTGCCACTGTTTCAAATCATCATAACTCCATCTAACATTGTTATTAGATTTGTAAATATGAACTGCAAACATTAATCTTGTTGTTCCAAGATCACCGCTATCTGCCAATGTGTCTTCCGGCATTGTTGTAATAGCAGCTGTTGTTGCAAAACGTCCGGTAATTGCTAACCAGCGCTTTGTATTATTAGATCCTGTTGCACGTACTGTGTTAATGAACAACTGATTCAATGCGTTTAACACTGCATCGTCTTCGTTTGTTGCTGTTCCATGTGCATCTGTAACCTCGTTCATGCTCTCAAAGATTACATGCTCATCGTAATCCTTAAAGCGGTTTGCAATAGTATTCCATACTCCCTCATATTTCTGATATACCTTTTCAATATTTTGAGAATATGTGTCCAACCAGCATGCTGGAGTATTGTTACCACGATCATCATGGTTAGCTGCACCATCATGATGGATATTAACAATTGCGTACATATCCTGATCTACACAATAATCTACAATCTCCTGTACACGATTGATCCATGCTTCGTCAATTGTATAATCATCGTTAATATGTGATCCCCAAGTTACCGGAATACGAACTGTATTGTATCCTGCATCATGAAGTGCTTTGATATAATCCTTGGTTGTCTTATATGCCTGCCATCCTGTTTCTGAAGAATCATATAATCCTCCATCCATTGTATTACCTAAGTTGATACCGGCACCCATTTCTTTGATTACCGTTTTCTTATCAAGAATACGGAAGGTTTTCGGATTACTACTTTCCGTGGAAACATTCTTTGTCAAAGCAACACGTACTTTTTCCAAAGTATCTCTTGCTGCTTTATAATTTAATCTTGTGTCTGAAACATTAGTATATGCTTTTTCTGCTGTCGTAATAGCATCTGCAAGTTTCGCAAATGTATCTTTGTTAGAATAATCTCCTTCTTTCAATGACTTGCAATAGTCAATAGACTCTTTCAAACCATTTCTTGTAGCGGTACGGTCAATTTCCTCAGTTACCGTCGCATTATAAGATTCCATCTGTTTTCTTAAAGCCTTGATATCTTTAGAAAGAGATGTCTCATCTGCTACTAATGCTTCTGCATCTTTGATATCACTCTTAATTGTATTCCAAACTGTTTCATCTAAGATTTCAGACTGTTTGTAACCTTTGAAGGTATCAATGATGGTCTGGATTGCCTTTGCTTCATCAGCGCGAAGTTCCGGTTCCGGCTTTGGCTCTACGTCAGTATCATCTTTGTTCCAAGATTCAACATTAGAAGCATCAAATCCTTCTTTGAATGTTACTTTTCCATCTGCATCCGGCTGAGATACTGTAACGGATCCTACAGAACCAAACTTAATTCCACAAATATATGCTTCTACATCTGTAGTCATTCTTCTCAGACGAACACCTGCAGATTCTTCCGTTCCTGTTTTTACACTAGAATCTGCAAATTTGTAAATAGCACTTTCTTTTTGTCCCATACCGGAACCATAACCACCTGTAGTTCCCCATCCGGCATGAAGAAAATGTGCACTATTTTTGTAACCGCTGCCACCGTTTTCTTTCATATTGGTCGTATTGTCAACACCGATCAATTCTTTGTTGGAAGTAACACTGTTGGCTGCAAGATTACCACCACTGATCTTAATACGTGAGTATCTGGAACATTTTGTCACTTTAATATATACTGTTACTTTCTGTCCTTTTACTTTTCTGAATGCAAATTTGCTTCCTGCATCGCCAAGACCTGCAACAATATCCTGTACGCTGACATCCTGCATAATCTCGTGTCCGTATGTTGTCTTAGAATCATCACCCCATACAACAACTTTCTGCTCTTCTTCCCATCTTACTTCTTCAGGAGAAGGTGTCGCATTCGGATCTACCACTTTGCTGGTGTAAAGACCGGTTAATGTAATTGCAGGCTCTGCCTGACAAAAAGCTGACATTAATACCATTAAATTTGCCGCCTGTCGTATAAGAATCACGAATCTTGTCGCCACTGATATAAGCGACATACTGCGCGTTCTCTTCATCATACTGTGCATCGGATAATTTGATAATGTTATCCTGCCAGCCTTGATATGAAGTATCATATGGCTGGAATGTCACAATCTTTGTATCCTCTGCTGTTCCCTCTGCTACCTTAAATGTAATTTTGTAATAATCCGCATTCGCTGAATCTTTTGTCATAGACTGGAGATATCCATTATAAGCCTCTCCTGATACATGATTTCCTAAATTGGATGATAAATCATCTCCCTTTACCGTCAATATGCTTGTATCCTTCATATTTTCTGCCGGTGGTGTCACTGCTGCCTTTGCTTTGATACTGATCTGAGGCAGATTTGCCGATGTCAGAACCATAGCAATGGTCATAATGATTGCCATTATTCTTTTGTTTCTCTTCATCTTGTTGATCCCCTTTCTTTAATAAACATTTTTCGCACCATGTATACTAAAAACCACTGTTTTTGCTACGTCCCCCTTTCTATTTGTATTAAGCAACTTTCCTCCCCATAAAAGTATGCTAAAAAATTGTATATAAACAAAAAGCGAAAGCAACTGCAGCATGCACTCCACAGTAAAATCTTCCCTTTTTATTATATCAACAGATGTTAAATTTAGAATCTCAACTTGTTTTTATTATACATGGTTACTATCTATTATACAAGTTAGTTTTTTCATCATCAATTACTACAATGATTGGTAAATTTTCTACCTCCAATTTACGAATTGCCTCCGTTCCAAGATCTTCGTAAGCTATTACTTCTGATTTTTTTTATGCATTTGGATAATAGAGCTCCTGCTCCTCCAATTGCCGCAAAATATACTGCGTGATTTTTGTGCATGGACTCAATTACTTCATCGGATCTTTTTCCTTTACCGATCATACCTTTAAGTCCTTTTTTCAAGCAATAATGGTGTGTATTTATCCATGCGGCTGCTCGTTGTCGGACCGGCAGATCCAATAACCTGACCTTCTCTGGCAGGAGATGGCCCTAAATAATATATAATATTATTCTGAAGCTCTAACGGAATATCTTCTCCACGCTGCAATGCTTCATAAAGTCTCTTGTGTGCAGCATCTCGAGCAGTATATACGGTTCCTGTTAAATATACATAATCTCCGGCTTTTAACTCGGAAACAATTTTATCATCAATTGGTGTATTGATATATTTTTCCATAATAATCCTACATTCCTTTCTCAGCCTGCAAACTTTATCTCTCTCATAACTTTTGACTCATCATATGATGCGATGAACATGTCTGTTAACATGACAACACATATTAATCGCAACCGGAAGACCGGCAATGTGTGTTGGATATACTTCAACATTAACACCAAACGCTGTCATTTTTCCACCTAAACCACCCGGTCCAATTTCAAGTTTATTAATTTTTTCTAATAATTCTTTTTCTAAATCTGCAACATATGAAATTTCATTATGTGTATTTAAATCTCTTGTTAATGCTTTTTTGGCTAAAATAGCACATTTTTCAAATGTACCGCCTACTCCGACACCAACTACTACCGGTGGACATGCGTTTGGACCTGCTATTTTAACTGTCTCAATAACAGCATTTTTAACACCTTCAATTCCATCTGCCGGTTTAAGCATACACACACGACTCATGTTTTCACTGCCAAATCCTTTCGGAGCTACCGTGATTTCGATATTTTCACCTGCTATGATCTCATAATGAATAACACCCGGCGTATTGTCTTTGGTATTTTCACGCAAAATAGGATCCGATACAACTGACTTTCTTAAATATCCTTCTATATAACCTTGCCGGATTCCTTCGTTTACAGCATCCTCAAGATTTTGACCTTCAATATGAACATCCTGTCCTATTCTTAAAAATACAACTGCCATACCTGTGTCCTGACAAATCGGTATTTCATCATCTTTCGCAATCTGTAAATTTTCTTTCAACTGCGAAAGGATCTGTCTGCCCAAGGAGAATTTTCTTCTTCTGCTGCCTGATATAATTTATCTTTTACATCCGACGTTAAAGAATAATTTGCTTCAATACACATTTCCTTGATGTTTTGAATAATAGTGTCTGTTGTAATTGTTCTCATAACTCTCCTCATTTCTAAACACTTTTGGTCCGACATTACTGCCGGACCAACTATTATCGTTGCTTCGGTATTAATTTATATCCTCTGGGATAACATCTCTAACCTTTGTAATACTTGCTACAACAATTTCCTTATTCGGATCCAGATCGATCAGTTTGACTCCTGATGTGATTCGTCCCAAGATAGAAATCTCATCCACCATGATCTGAATAATGATTCCCTCTGTTGTAATAAGCATTACTTCGTTATCACTATTTACTGCCTTTGCAGCAACAACATTACCGGTTTTTTCGGTAATCTTATAACACTTAATTCCTTTACCGCCACGATGCTGAGGTGTAAATTCTTCAATGTTGGTACATTTGCCCATTCCATACTCAGATACCAGTGACAACTGTGTTCCCTGTGTATTTAACTGCATTGCTACAACTTCATCATCGTAAGACAAGTTCATACCAATAACGCCCATAGAATTTCTGCCGGTAGTTCTGACATCTTTTTCATGGAAACGAATACACTGTCCATGCTTTGTTACCATGATAATATCCTTCTTGTTATCTGTGATCTTAACTTCAATCAACTCGTCATCATCACGAAGATTGATTGCCTGCAGTCCTGATTTACGGATATTAAAATATTCTAATATCGGTGTCTTTTTAGCAATACCGCGCTTCGTAACCATGAACAAATATTTATCTTCTTCGTATTCTTTGAAAGGAATGACCGCTGTGATCTTCTCTCCAGGCATAAGCTGCAGCAGATTGATAATAGCAGTTCCTCTTGCTGTACGACTTGACTCTGGTATTTCATAAGCCTTAATTCGATAAACGCGTCCCGTATTGGTAAAGAACATGATATAATGATGCGTCGTTGTCATGATCATATCATCGATATAATCATCTTCAATCGTCTGCATTCCCTTAATTCCTTTGCCACCACGATGCTGACTCTTAAAATTATCAACGGTCATGCGCTTGATGTATCCAAGCTTTGTCATTGTTATGATCGTATTTTCATGTGGAATCATGTCTTCCATGGAAATGTCATACTCATCATAACCGATTGATGTTCTACGCTCGTCACCATATTTATCGCGGATCAAAATAATCTCTTCTTTGATCACTCCCAATAATACCTTTCGATCTGCAAGGATTGCTTTGTATTCTTCAATCTTCTTTTGCAATTCTGCATATTCATTTTCTATCTTTTCTCTTTCCAAACCGGTCAGAGCACGCAAACGCATATCAACGATTGCCTGTGCCTGCGCATCAGTAAGTTCAAAGCGTTCTATCAATGAATTTTTTAGCTTCCGCAGTATTCTTGGATGCACGAATGATTTTAATTACTTCATCAATATGATCTAAAGCGATCAGCAAACCTTCTAAAATGTGTGCTCTTTCTTCTGCTTTATTCAGATCATATTTTGTACGACGAGTAACTACTTCTTCCTGATGTTTCAGATAATACTGAAGCATCTGCATAATATTCATAACAACCGGCTCATTGTTAACAAGAGCTAACATTATGACACCGAATGTGTCCTGCAATTGCGTATGTTTATACAATTGGTTCAATACAATATTTGGATTAACATCGCGGCGAAGTTCTATACATACACGCATTCCCTCACGACTTGTCTCGTCACGAAGATCCGTAATACCATCTACTTTTTTATCTCTATGTAATTCTGAAATTTTCTCGATCAAACGTGCTTTATTGACCAAATATGGCAATTCCGTTACTACGATCCTATTTTTGCCGTTATCCATAGGCTCAATTTCTGTCACGGCACGGACACGAATTTTACCACGACCGGTACGATATGCCTCCTCAATACCACGTGTACCAAGAATCTGTGCACCTGTTGGAAAATCCGGTCCCTTAATGATCTGCATAATCTCTTCAATGGTTGTTTCTTTTTTTTTATCTTCCTTGATATCATCAATAATCTGTACAACGGCATTGATCACTTCACGCAAATTGTGTGGTGGAATGTTAGTTGCCATACCTACGGCAATTCCGGAAGTACCATTCACCAATAGATTTGGATATCTGGATGGTAATACTGTCGGCTCTTTTTCCGTTTCATCAAAGTTTGGAATAAAGTCAACTGTATCCTTGCCAATATCTGCAAGCATTTCAACAGAAATTCTGCTTAATCTTGCCTCTGTATAACGCATTGCGGCTGCTCCGTCGCCATCGACAGAACCAAAGTTACCATGTCCGTCTACCAAAGGATATCTGGTGGACCATTCTTGTGCCATATTAACTAACGCACCATAAATAGAGCTGTCACCATGTGGATGATATTTACCCATTGTATCACCAACGATACGTGCACATTTACGGTGAGGCTTATCCGGTCCATTATTCAACTCATCCATTGCATACAGAATACGTCTTTGTACAGGTTTTAGACCATCTCTTACATCTGGCAAAGCTCTTGCAGCAATAACAGACATGGCATAATCAATGTATGACGTTTCCATTTTCTCTTTTAGATCCACTTCATGAATCTTATCAAAAATATTTTCGTCCATCTTGTCCTCAATACTTACTCAACCATTAAATATCTAAATTCTTCACATATTTTGCATTTGCTTCAATAAATTCACGACGCGGTTCCACTTTATCTCCCATAAGTGTATTGAACGTCAGATCAATTTCCGCTTCCGAATTATCTCCAATATTAACACGGAGCAAAATACGTTTTTCCGGATCCATCGTAGTTTCCCAAAGCTGTTCTGCATCCATCTCACCAAGACCTTTGTAACGTTGAATCTTGTTGTTGCCGTCTCGTCCAATCTCTGTCAAAATTTCATTCAATTCATTATCATCATAAGCATAACGAATCATTTTATTTTTTTCGACTTTATACAACGGCGGCTGCGCCAGATAAACATGTCCTTGTCTGATCAGATCCGGCATAAATCGATATAAAAATGTCAGCATCAATGTTGCAATATGTGCACCATCTACATCGGCATCTGTCATAATGACAATCTTATCGTAACGAAGCTTACTAATATCAAAATCATCGCCGATTCCTGTACCAAATGCAGTTATCATTGCTTTAATCTCATTATTGACCAAAATTTTATCCAAGCGTGATTTTCTACATTCAAAATTTTACCACGCAACGGAAGAATCGCCTGAGTTGCTCTATTTCTTGCAGTTTTGGCACTTCCACCTGCAGAATCACCCTCTACGATGTAAATCTCACAGTTTTTCGGATCTTTATCACTGCAATCTGCCAATTTACCAGGAAGAGCACTTCCCTCAAGGGCAGTTTTTCTTCTTGTGAGATCTCTGGCTTTACGTGCTGCATCTCTGGCACGCTGTGCAACGACAGCTTTTTTTCACAAATAATCTTAGCAATTGCAGGATTCTGCTCTAAGAAATAAGTAAGCTGCTCGGTTACCACCGATTCAACGGCACCTCTTGCCTCACTATTACCTAATTTCTGCTTTGTCTGTCCCTCAAACTGCGGTTCTGATATTTTAATACTGATAATAGCTGATAATCCTTCACGAATATCTTCACCCGCTAAGTTTGCATCGCTATCTTTCAGAATTTTATTTTTCTTTGCATAATCATTAAACGTCTTAGTTAATGCATTTCTAAAACCTGTTAAATGTGTTCCACCTTCCGGCGTCGTAATATTATTTACAAAGCTGTAAGTTCCTTCTTGATAAGAGCTGTTGTGCTGCATTGCAACTTCAACATAAATATCATTTCTCTGTCCCTCACAATAAATAACATCTTCATACAAAGCATCTTTTTTGTTTATTCAAATAAGACACATATTCTTTGATACCACCCTCATAGTGGAACGAACGAATCTTTGGTTCTTCCAAACGACGGTCAATCAAAATAATCTTTAATCCTTTTGTCAAAAATGCCATTTCTCTAAGTCTTTGACGTAGTGTATCATAATCAAATACTGTTTCTTCAAAAATTTCTTTATCCGGCAAAAATACAACTTCTGTACCGGTATGATCTGTTTCTCCAATTTCTTTCAGCGGATACATTACTTTTCCCGCGTTCATATCTTTGACGATACATCTTGCCATTTTGATGAATGGTAACCTCCAGCCACTCCGAAAGAGCATTTACAACCGAAGCACCAACACCATGCAATCCACCTGATACCTTGTATCCCCCACCACCGAATTTACCACCGGCATGAAGGATTGTAAATACGACCTCAACCGCAGGCAGACCTGCTTTGTGATTGATACCTACCGGGATACCACGTCCATTATCAATAACTTTAATGGAATTATCCTTATTGATCGTCACTTCGATTTCTGTACAATATCCGGCTAAAGCCTCATCGACCGCATTATCAACGATCTCATAAACGAGATGATGCAAACCACGGGTAGACGTACTTCCAATATACATTCCCGGTCTTTTACGTACTGCTTCCAGACCTTCCAAAATCTGAATTTGATCCGCTCCATATTCATTTTTCACTTCTGTTCCCATAGTTTTTCTCCATTTCTTTACCTTGTTTCCAATGTCACTGTTCCCTCTTTCACTCGGAAAACCCTGTCAAGCGTTAAACGGCTATCAATAAACTCTTCCAAACCGGTGCAGGTGATTATGGTTTGTATGTCATGAATACTATCTAACAAATAGTTTTGCCTATTTCTATCGAGTTCAGACAAAACATCGTCTAATAATAATATTGGACAATCTTGTGATGATTTTTTTACAATTTCAATTTCTGCAAGTTTTAATGCCAATGCACAAGTTCTCTGTTGTCCCTGAGAACCAAACTTGCGCAGGTCCAATTCTCCATTCATAAAACACAGATCATCACGATGTGGTCCGACATTTGTAGAACAAAACTTCATGTCTCTTTCCTTTGATTCAGCTAGAGCTTTCTCAAAGTTTCCTGCAGAGACATCCGGTTCATACAATGTTTTTATAATTTCCTTCTCTCCGGTAAGATTTTTTGCAACTTGAAGAACAATTTTATCTAATTCATCCACAAATTGCTGCCGTCTTACAATGATTTTTTCTCCATACTCGATCAATTTCTCATCCCATATGGACAAAGTACTTTCCAAAGATGGCGAAAAGGATATCTGCTTTAGCAGTTTATTACGCTGCATAAGCACCTTATTGTATTCAGCCAGATCATACAAATACAAAGGATCTAACTGACACAATTCCATATTTACAAATCTTCTTCTCTCGGACGGACCATTTTTTATAATCTTTAAATCCTCCGGAGAAAAAATATAACATGTGCAAGACCCATTAATTCACTAGAGCGTTTGATTGGAACACCATCAATAGCAATTCCTTTTCCTTTGCTCTTTCTCAAATGCATATCAACCTTATGAGTCATTTCTCGTTTAGTGAGAAACATACGTATGTGCGCTTCATCTTCACCAAACCTTATTAATTCCTTATCTTTGCTTCCTTTGTGAGAATTGGTCGTTGCACAAACATAGATAGACTCTAATATATTTGTCTTTCCTTGCGCATTATCCCCATAAAGAATATTGGTCTTTGGATGAAATTCCAACTTGGCATTTTCATAATTTCTAAAATTACCCACCTCAATGGATTCTAATTTCATTATGATTCACCTATTACTGTAACTTCCTGCCCTTGATAGCAAAAATTATCCTGCGGATACAATTTACGTCCGCGTCTTGTATCAACCTCCCCATTTACAGTAACTTCACCATTTTGAATCACAATTTTAGCTTCTACACCAGAGGATACTAATCCAGCCAGCTTCAAAGCCTGACCAAGTTTAATAAATTCATCACTGATCTCAATTGCCTCCATTTAAGCATTCCTCCTTATTATCACACATTAAAGTTGACAGGAAGAATTAAGTAAATATAGGTTTCCTCCTGGTCTCTAATGAAACATGGTGCTTTTGGATTGATCATATACATTGTAATCTCGTCTTCATCAATAACACGCAGTGCATCCATGAGAAAGCGAGGATTGAAACCAATCAAAATATCTTTTCCTTCTTTTGAAGCATCAATATCCTCATCCATCGAACCGATTGCTGAATTCATGGCAAATTTCATATAATCATCCTGAACATCAATGATAACCGGTTTTTTGTCGGATTCTTTCAAAAGAAGCGTAGATCTATCAATGCATTCTAACATTTCCCTCTTATTTACGGTTACTTTCGTCTCGTAGTCCGTGGAGAGCATCTTGTCAATTTTATAATATTCTCCTTCGATAAGACGGGACAAAACAATCGTATCTTCAAATTCAAACAATACATGTTTATCTGTAAAGAAAATAGAAACCTCATCGTCCATTCCACCGTTGATGATCTTACTGATTTCGATCAGCGTCTTACCCGGAATGATAACACTAACATCATCATAGGACTGATTCAATTTTACTTTACGAATAGAAATACGATGTCCATCTAAGGATACAACTTTCAACTCAGAGTCGTGAATCTCAAATAACTCACCAGTCATGACTTTCGCATTTTCATTATCAGAAATAGAAAACACAGTCTGACGGATAATATCTTTGAGTGTAAATTGAGAGATATTTACGTTTTTATCTTTGACAATATTAGGCAGATACGGAAATTCGTCCGTTGCTTTTGCCATAATATTGAATTTTGCCTTACCACAACTAATATTCATATGATAATCTTCATCTACCGTAATGGATACATTGTCGGATGGGAGTTTACGTATAATTTCAAAAAATACCTTAGCTCCAACTGCAACAGATCCTTCCTGCTTAATCTCACCATCAATCAAAGTTTCAATTCCCAGTTGAAGATCATTAGCAATCAATTTGATCTGATTATCTTTTACTTCTATAACTACACATTCCAAAATCATCATTGTAGTTTTACCGGGAATTGCTTTCATAACAATATTCATTCCCTCAATGAGTTTGGATTTGTCACATATGATATGCATGTTTATAACTCCTTTCAAAAATCAGAGAAAAATAAATAAATAATATTTAAATATTTTTCAGTAGTAGCAGTAGTAGGGGTTGTGGATTTGAGGAAAAGTGGTTTTAGCCTTAGAAATCATTGAATCGAAGCTTTAGGACAAGTTCATAAATAAGTTTCTGATTTCTGTGAAAAACCATTCTTTTATACACAATCCGAAAATTTGCTGCTAAATCGAGCTTATGCTTTATTCACAAAAAATGTCGATATGTCAATAATATATCCACATATTCACAGAGAATAAGCTATTATCGGAACAAAACGATAGGAAAGAAAACGGTGTTTCTACCTATTATAATGTTACTTGTTATTGAGGATCGATCTTTTTGGTCAAAACATCAATCGTCTTGATAGACTCTTCATCACCCTCATCTAATTTCTTTTTGATGATTTCTTCCCCATGAAGAATGGTTGAGTGATGACGATTACCAATTTTGCTTCCAATCTCTTCGTATGTGCTATTTGTCAATTGCCGGCACAGATACATACAAATATGTCTTGGATAAACAATATTGGAGTTTCTTTTTTGGAGGAGAGGAGATCTTTCATTGTAATATGAAAATGATCTGCTACAGTCTCCATAATATAATCAATGGTAATCTGCCGCTTCATATTAGGATTGATGATGTCTACCAATGCTTTTTTAGCAGATTCCAAGGTGATTTCTGTATTACAAAAAATCTGAGAAGGATAGCACTTTATTAATTGCTCCCTGTAGCTCTCGAATATTGGAAATAATGTTGCTGGCAATATAATCGAGAATAGAATCATCAATATTTATATTTTCTTCAGCAACTTTTTTCTTAAAATAGCCATCCTCGTTTCGTAGGTAGGAGCCTTAATATCTACAGTCAGCCCCATTTCGAAACGGGAACGAAGTCTCTCTTCTAATGTTGTCATCGTAGAAGGATGTTTATCTGAGGAGATAATGATCTGCTTCTGCGATTCATATAAATGATTAAAGGTATGGAAAAATTCCAACTGAGTAGATTCCTTACCTATAATAAATTGAATATCGTCGATCAATAGAACATCAACGTTGCGGTATTTATTGCGAAACTCCTGCTTTGTCATTGTATGTTCATTATGATGGCTGTCACGGACAGCATCGACAATGTCATTTGTAAAGGTTTCACTGGTTACGTATATAACCTTTTACTTGCATCGTGTTCTTGAATATAATTAGCAATTGCATGCATAAGATGCGTTTTGCCAAGTCCCGGTCCACCATAAATGTAAAGCGGATTGTATGTGTCACCAGGCTCTTCAGCAACTTTTAATGCTGCTGCGTGTGCATAATCGTTGTTATCACCAACGACAAAGGTGTCAAACGTATATTTGGAATTGATCGTTGGATTATTATGCTTCTTTTCTTTCTTTTCAGGATCATCAGCTTTTTGCTGACCTAATTCTGAACGTGATACGAAAGAAATATCATATTGAATCCCAGTAAACTCTTCAATCGAGATTGCTAAAAACAGCGAATATCTCTGTTCAACGAAGGATTTACTGTTTCCAATCTTTACGTCATCGATCAAAACAGTAAGCTTATTACCCTCCACATGGTAAATGCTTAAGGTTTTAACGAAAGTGCGATAGATAGGAGCAGATATCTCAAATTCCGTCTTCATATTTTCTAAAATATCATCCCATTTTTCGTAAAGTTCGTTTTTCACAGTAACTTCCCTCTTTTCCAACAATAATCATTACTTATATAAATGCATTATAAGATACAGCCATTTTTCGGAGAAAAAGCCTATTTTGCACCATATAACATTATTTTATATCAAATAAGGGAAAATTACAAGTTCTAAGATGGGTTATAAAGCAAACTTCGTACATAAATAAATTATCATTGAAGACAATTTCATCGCAATTTGATGTCAATAATAAGAATAGCCTTTTGTGAATAATTGTGGATAAAATGAAAAGTATAATATCCACAGTTATTAGTGTGTTATCCACAAAATTTGTTAATAACTGTGTAAAACTGTTAAAAGCCCCTATTTTTACGTTATTTTTGTATAAAAAGTGGATAATGTGAATAACTTTGTTAATAACTGTGAATTGAATTAGGACAAAACAAAAAAGTTATTCACAAAATGTGTATAGTGTGTTTATAACTTTATACAGAACATGCATTCTGTCTACTGATGTAGAACTATGAAAATTCAAGGATTTTTTCCTGTTTAAATACTATTGCTGTATAATGTGTATATTAATGATACTTCGTGTGTAGAATAAAATAAATGGAAATGAGTTTCTTCCTATTATATAAGATTAAAATTT
>VOFB01003610.1_pt1 | contig 22144 bp, 38 predicted proteins | sample 5384141 | NCBI WGS metagenome assembly VOFB01 (sample SAMN12384721, study PRJNA508395) | human gut metagenome | isolation source: healthy gut A | host: Homo sapiens | reverse complement strand
CTGTTAGAATGAGAGAGTCTTGGCCTGATGTATACCTCCAAGGACCAGCGCGTCCGTGACGAAGTCCGTCAGCCGGCCTCTCATTCGCAGCGTTCGATTTATGCAGGTTGAGCCACCTCCTTGGTGCGCCCGTGTCATCAAATAGATTGATCGGCAATGGTGGAATGGCTGGTCGCCAAAACAAATCCATGATGAGGAGCGATCAATATGAACAATGTGGTTTGGAGAAGTGGTAGCAAAACCATTTTCTATTGGTCACACCGGCAGTGAACTCAAGGAGCTGGCAGACTACTTGAAAAGCCTGGACGGTGAGACACGAGTAGTCATGGAGCATACCGGACGGTACTATGAGCCGGTAGCCCGTTTTCTTCATGAGGAGGGCGTCTTTGTCAGCGCAGTCAATCCGAAGCTTATCAAAGACTACGGGAACAACACCCTGCGAAAAGTGAAAACAGACAAGGCAGATGCCCGGAAGATTGCCCGCTATGGGCTTGACAACTGGGTAGAATTGCGTCAACATACACCTATGGACACGATTCGTATGCAACTGAAAACGCTGAACCGGCAGCAGAGTCTATACGCTAAGACTAAGACGATGATGAAAACAACCTCATCGCCCTTCTTGACCAGACCTATCCCGGCGTCAACGCCCTATTTGACAGCCCTGTCCGTGAGGACGGCAGCCAGAAGTGGGTGGACTTTGCCACGGCCTTTTGGCATGTGGACTGTGTGCGAAACATGAGCCTCGCCGCCTTTACCGAACGTTACCGTAAGTGGTGCAAACGGTATGGCTACAACTTCAGCCAGAGCAAAGCCGTTGAGGTCCACACCGGAGCACAGGACCTGATTGCCATGCTCCCCCAAGGACGCTCTGACCAAAACCATGGTCCGGCAGGCCATTGATGCGCTGAACGCCGTCTCTGCCTCTGGAACGGCTCAAGGCTGAAATGCAGGCCCTGGCAGCCCAGCTTCCGGAATACCCTGTGGTCATGGCCATGCACGGTGTAGGCGATTCTCTCGGCCCTCAGCTTCTGGCGGAGCTCGGGGATGTGACCCGGTTTACCCACCGAAACGCCATTACCGCTTTTGCGGGCGTTGACCCTGGCGCTGACCAGTCCGGCACTCACGAGGCTAAGAGCACAAGGGTTTCCAAAAGCGGGCCGCCGGAGCTGCGCCGCGCCTTATTCCTGGTTATGAACTGCCTACTGAAAACACAGCCCCAGGATGACCCGGTATACCGTTTCATGGACAAGAAACGAGCCGAGGGCAAACCCTATCTGGTTTACATGACAGCCGGCGCCAACAAGTTCCTGCGCATCTATTATGGCAGAGTAAAAAGAATATCTGGCATCTCTGAGGAAAATTAAGGAAGTATCCTTCCTTGTAGCAGAACCATATTGCCCATACGCTAAAAGCATCTTATGACAGAAAGAGAGCGATTAAGATGTTTTTAGACAATTTATCCACCTCCGTCCTCAAATTATGTGATACTCAAAAGCCCAGCTATGAAGCTGCCTCGGAACGATGTGACCTCAGTTCCAGGTACTTTGGCGACATTGCCAGAGGCAAGACTGCGCCCACGATCCTGACGCTGGAAAAGCTCTGCGTTGGCTTTGAACTGACGCCAAATGACCTGTTGATCCCCTCAGAGTTCTGGAGAGAGATGGCCTTCCGCGAACCGATGCCAGTTACACATCCGCTGCTTTCGATACCTCTCTGGCGTGACGGGTTTTCCTGTTTGCCCGCAATGTAGAAGGACTATGGAACGGGAATACCAGTCCTATTGTGACCGCTGTGGGCAGTGCCTTGACTGGAACAACTTCTCTAAAGCAACGATTATTCTGCCTCAGAAGTAATGTGCACTGTTACATACCTGACCATCCGGCCAGCGTCCTTTACCTGCTGGCCGCTTTTGGCATGGCCTTTTCTCTCCTCAATTTTGCTTTATTTCCCTATTGACTTTTTATTTGCAGACTTCGGGGCGAGGCCCCAAAACAATCTATGCGCCGCTGTCCCACGTTGACACCGCCGCCCATAGAAAAGGCGTCCCCCCCGGACCGGCCGGAGGGGACGCCTCTGTGGGTGGGGCCAATGCCCCCCATCTGGATGGGGGCGTGGGGCCTGCGGGGACCAGCCGGTCACAGCAGGTCCAGGAAGCGGCAGCGGTCAAAACAGGCGAAGATCTCCTGACGGCGGGGGCGGGCCAGAAAGGGGACGCCGGAGGGGGGAGCCGCACAGGGCGGGCAGGCCCTGTTCTTCCATCAGCCGGTCCAGCTCGTCCACGATCTGGCGCAGGGTGCGCCTGCCGTCCATCAGGCGCCGCTGGGCGTAGACCATGCACCAGCCCAGGGCGGCAGACTGCTCAGGGTCAGCCAGCTGCTCCACATACCGCAGATCGATGGTCTCCCGGTCGATGGATACGCCGTCCCGGCCCAGGGCTTTGAGCTTGATCCGGTCTCCCCGGAACTGGGGGAGGGTCTGGGACAGCGGCAGAGACCGGGGGGCGGGAGCAGGCTCCATGACGGCGCTCCCGGCGGGGAAGGCCCGGGCCTCCCCCTTGGCGAAGGCGGTGATGTCCCGGGGGACATACCGGTCCATCTGGATGATGCGGTCGGCGGCGTGGAAGAAGGCGCCGGAGCTGCCTGCCACGATGACAGTGGAGATGCCGTGGATACCATAGAGCTCCCGGATGCGGTCGAGGAAGGGGGTGATGGGCTCCTTGTCCCGGCGGATCACCCGCTGCATCAGCTCATCCCGGACCATGAAGTTGGTGGCGCTGGTGTCCTCATCCATGAGCAGCAGCCGGCTGCCCGCCTCCATGGCCTCCACCACATTGGCAGCCTGGGACGTGCTGCCGCTGGCATCCTGGGTGGAAAAGTGCGCCGTGTCCTTGCCGTTGGGCAGGTCATTGATGAACATGGAGATGTCGGTGTTCGGATGCTCCTCCCGTCCTCGGCACGGATCTTGACCGCTGTGCGGTCGGTGATGACATACCCCGCCCATCCCCGGCGATGTGGTCGTACACCCCCAGCTCCAGGGCCTTGAGCAGGGTGGACTTCCCGTGGTAGCCGCCGCCCACGATCAGGGTGATCCCCTTGGGGATGCCCATGCCGGTGACGGTCCCCCCGGTGGGGCAGCTCCAGGGTGACGGACAGCTCCTGGGGGGAGCGGAAGGGCACGGCCTGCTTCATGGGCAGGGAGGAGACGCCGGAGGTCCGGGGCAGGATGCTGCCGTCGGCCACAAAGGCGCACAGGCCCAGGGCGGGCAGCTGCCGGCGGATATCCTGCTGGTCCTCTGCCAGGTCAGCCGCTTCCTGGAGGCGCTTTCCGTCCAGATTGCGGTAGAGCAGGGACTCCTCCACGCACCGGGGCAGCAGGTCGAAGAGGATCTTCTCCAGCTCCCGGGCGTTGATGGTCCGCCCGTTGGCGGGGAAGCCCACCTCCAGCCGCAGCAGCAGATCGCCGTGCTCCGGGTCCAGGGCGCAGGCGGTCCGCTCCAGCACCTCCTGGCCGCACCGGCTGATAGAGATGAGGCCGCTGTGTCCCGAGCCCTTGGCCTGAAAGGAGGCATGGGCCGCCCGCCGGCCAAACTGGCGGGTGAGCGCGTCCTGAAGGGCGATGCGCCGGCAGGCAGTCTGCCAGAGCTGCCTGGGGAATCCGGCCTGCTTTCCGTTCACATGGATGCTCAATTTGGAGGGAGCGGCAAAGGGGTCCCCCTGTACGTGGTCGATGGACAGCACGTAGGCGGGGAACTGATAGGCGCCCCGGGTGTCCTTATAGGCCGGATAGCCCTTCCGGTCGATGCGGGCCAATAGGTTTCTCAGATCTGTTGAAGTCTGCATAGCGATACTCCTGTCAATTTGCTTTTGTGCCCCGGAGAGCGGCACAGGGCCTGAAGTGCCTGTGGGAAAGGATGGAGGGAGCGCCTATCTCTCCTGCCGCTGGGCGAGGAAGTCGGAGATGGCCTCCACAGTCCGGGCCTGCTGTTCCTGAGGCGTGATCTCCGCCGGCGGGTCGCCCCGCTGGAGGCCGTAGCTGCCGAACTGGGCATGGTTGCCGCCGTCGATCTCCACCACATGTTCCGTATAGTCGATCTTGTCCTCCACGCTCTGATTCAGGGAGCCGTAGACGGTGAGGGTGTCTGCGGACGGGTATTCGCCGTAGAGATAGGCCCCCAGCAGGATGAGGCCGTCCACCTGGTCCCGGTGCCCGGCGGCGAATTGGGAGGCCATGGCTCCGCCCATGGAGTGTCCGGCCAGATACCAGTGCTGGATCTCCGGAAATTGGGCCATCACGTCTTCGGCGGCGTTGATATCAAAGATGGCCATGCGGAAGGGCATTTCCACCAGAATACAGGTGAGGCCGGTCCTCCGCAGCTGGTCCAGCAGAGGCAGGTAGGCCGCGCCCTCCACCTTGGCCCCGGGGTAGAAGATGATGGCAGTGTCCGTGGGATAGGACGGGGAGAGATGGTCAGGCTGCCCCGGACCTCAATGTTCTCGCCGCTGGCCAATACATCCAGGGCCGCATCCTCTGCCCGGTAGTAGTCGGATACATACCAGAAAAATCCGGCCGCCAGAAGAAGCATCGCCAGCAGGACACCCGTGGCCAGCCGCAGCCCCTTCCGGTGAAAAACAGCTGTGATCTGCATAAGAGAGCCACTTCCCATCTGTTATGATCGGATCAGTTTCCTTGCTGGCGGGGGCTCGTGCGAAGTATCTCCGCACACCGACCTGCGGGAGGCCTTTACTGGGGCTCTCCCCGTTTTTTTTTCGGAAAAGCCGGTCCTTCAGCCCGTGGTGGATGCCGCTGTAACTGACCGGCAGCTCCACGGACAGCAGGATCTTGGCAAACCAGAGGAAGGACAGCAGGACCAGGACCGGGATGGCGCAGCAGGTCACCAGCATCACGGCCAGCGCCTCCATAAAGCGGTTGACCATCTCGCCCACTTTGTCCGTGATCCCGGAGACCCCGTCTGTCACGGTGGAGATCAGCCCGGAAAGAAGCCTTTTTCTCCTCGCCCGCCGTCTCTGATTCGCTCTCCAGCTCTGCGGCGGCATCTCTGGCTGTTTCAATGGTGGCCTCGATGGATGCCTGGTAGGAGTCCTCGATCAGATCAGAGACATAGACGCTGGCTGGGATGACCAAAAAGATCAGCAGTCCAAACGCGGTCAGCCTTGCCGCCAGCAGACGGAGGCTTTTCCAGTCAAAGAGGACATACAGCACATACAGCAGGCAGGACACGGGGATCAGGAAGGAAAAGGTCACCGTTCCGGTGATGGTCAGCAGATATTTTTCCAGGAACACGGCACACAGCACCAGCAGAAAATGGGAGCTCAGATCGGCCAGCTTGTCGGCGATCGGGGTGGCGACGTCACCGGGGATCAGCGTGATCGCCGCAGAAGCGGCGGCGGAGGCGGCGGACAATTCCAGCACGGTGGTCTGCTTCTCCTCCAAGGCTGCCAGGGTAGGGCCGTGAAGATCCGGGGACGAGGCGGGACCGGAAAGGACGAACACGGACAGCAGTGCGATGAGCAGCGGAATGACGACAAACAGCGTCTTTTTTTGCAGAACTTCCTTCATAGCTTTTCTCTCTTTCCATTTCTTTTTTGCATGAAAAAATGGCGGGCAGTGCAAGGCGGCGCGCTCAACAGTTACCTCTGTGGCCTGCCGTCTTCACAACAGCCTTTGCAGAGCTCGCGAAGCAGAGGAGAAAAAACTAGGGGGATGCCCTGCGTCCCGCTCATAACAGCGATGCGGATATCCGCTCCAGCCCTGTCCCCAGTCCCTCAAAGCCTGCGCACCGGCTGGAGCAGGTGTTGACGGCGCGGTCCAGCAGGGGCTGGGCCTGGCGTTCCGTGTCCAGGCACAGGTCCAGCGCCAGCACATCCTCCCACGCCCGGTTCAGGAAAGCCACCTCCCGGCGGCCATGGGTGCGGGTGAGGCAGGCGGGCCCGGCCTTTTCCAGATAGCCCTCCACCCGGGCCGGGGAGAGGCCGGCGGCGGTGAGGCTGTCGGTCAGGCCTGCGCGGAAGAGGCCGGGGATGTCCTCCCGCTGGAGAGGGGCACATCCCAGCGGACAAAGGCGTAGCGGCTGTGGCAGTGGACGGCCAGCAGGCACCCGCGGCCCCGCAGGCGGATGACATGCAGGTCCCAGCAGAAGCGCCGGTCCGGCTCTGTGCCATAGGCCGGCGCTTTTATCCCCAGGAAGCGCTGGAGCGGAAAGGTCAGTCCCAGTTCCATCACGCCGCCTCCTCTCTCACAGGCGGGTCAGGATGTCCCGGAAAAAGCCGCGGGCGCGGTCCAGGTCCCCTCATCCGGCCGGCCCTTGGCCAGGCCGCCCACCAGCTTGAAGGGGCCGAAGGTGTCGTAGCCCTTGCAGCCGAAGGTCCCCAGCACGGCGCAGCCCCGCTCCCCGGCCAGCTCCTTCAGCTCCCGGGTGCTCTGTCCCATGCCGCCCCCGTAGGTGCAGACGAAGAACACAGGCTTGCCATGGGGCAGATACTGCCGGGCGGCGTGTAAGACGCTGGTGTGGAACTTCCCAAAGTAGACGCCGGAGGCGAAGCCGACGCAGTCGTAGTCCTCCAGCCGGACGGTCTGGCGGACGGTGGCGTCGATCAGGTCGATCTCCCCTCCCGGGCCATGGCCTCCAGCACCTTCCGGGTGTTGCCGTGGTGGCGGGAATAGTAACAGACGGCGGTTCTCATGACATGACGCTCCTTTTAAATGAGGATGCCCTCGCAGTGGTCCAGTTCGTGCTGGATGATCTGGGCGGTCCAGCCGGTGAAGGTCTTCAGCCGCTCCTGGAACTTCTCGTTCTGCCAGCGGACCTTGATGGACCGCCACCGCCGGGCCCTCCGGGTGCCGGAGAGGGACAGGCAGCCCTCCTCCGCCTCATAGGGGCCGGACCTTTTGACGATCTCCGGGTTGAACATGACCATATAGGTGCCCTCGTTGTCAAAGGCGATGATGCGCTTGTTCACGCCGATCATGTTGGCCGCCATGCCCACGCAGCCCGCGCTGTGGTGGGTCAGCGTCTCCAGCAGGTCCGCTGCCGCGGGCAGGTCCTCCGGCGTAGCCGGCTCGGCCTTCTGGGCCAGAAAGGTCTCGTCTTTGCAGATGTCACGGATCATAATTTCGATCTCTCCTTTTTGCGGCAGGCTCACCCCGGCACAGCGCGCAGCGCCTGTCTGGAGGTCGGTGACTGTCCCCTCAAAGTCCGTTTCCCCTCTCCGGGCCGGACCCGGCTGGGCGCTTGAGCTCGAAGGAGTGCTGATCCTCCCCGGAGAAGCCGGCGGCCTCGTTTTGGAAGAGGGGCAGAGATCTGATCTCGTCGGGCCATGGGTCCAGCTCCAGCCAGCTGAGAACGCGGCGGGGGCCATCCTCCAGTCCCCGCGTGATCCTCTCGCCGTTCTCAATGGCTGTGATACGCGCCTCCTCTTTCAGGCTGTCACAGGCATTATAGCACAGAAATGAGAAAAAAATGCCACGGGAACAAAGGCCTTTCTCCGCATCCATGCGGAGAAAGGCTCCCTAAAACGAGTGAGACAGGCCGAATCAGGCCACGCCGATGGTGATCAGCAGGTTGGAAAAAGATACGCTGTTCCCCGGTGGAGATGGCCAGCCGGACGCCGGGCTGACAGCAGGCGTCATAGAACTCATAGCGTCCCAGCTTGTTCAGCTCCATGCCGTCCAGCATGGTCTGGAACTCCCCGAAGATCTCCGGGTGGTGCCGTCGGCGGGGTCCATGACCTCCGCCTTCTCGATATTCACCGTGCTCTGGATGGCGGCCAGAACGTCGGTAACAGTAGGCAAGCCGGGGGTCAGCCCCAGGTACACGGTCTCTGCCTGGCCGGTCTTGGAGTCCAGGGGTAGTTGCCGTCTGCGATGAGGACCTTGTCCCCGTGGCCGCACAGGGCCAGGGCGGCCATGATGTCGGGGTGGATGAGCTTTCCTTTCAGCATTTGAATGACCTCACTTTTTCTCCGGAGGGGACGGGGCCCGCCCCGGAATGTTTACTTTTCGTTCTCCCGCAGCTGGCCCAGCTTTCCGCCGGGATGGCAGCGGACATATTTGACGGGGTCCCAGTCCTGCTCCACCTGGAGCGCCACAGAGAGGGCCTGAAGGGTGAGCAGCTCCGCCAGCACGGAGTTGCGGGGGGCCCGGTTCAGGGGCCGCCCTCCGCCTTGACGCCGGCGAAGAGGAAGGCGTCGGTGTGCTTGGCAAGCCAGCTGTTCGGGTTGCCGGAGACGCCGATGACCTTGCAGCCGTTGTTCTGGACAGCCAGCACGGTGGCCTTCAGCTCGGCGGTCTCACCGGAATTGGAGATGGCGATGACCACGTCCCCGGCCGCCAGCTGCCCGCAGGAGCCGTGGACGGCCTCGGTGCCGTGGAGGTAGTAGGCGGGGTTGCCGGTGGAGGAGAACAGGGAGGCGGCGTAGGTGGACACATGGCTGCACTTGCCGATGCCGGTGACGTGGAGACGGCCGCCCTTGGCCTGGGAATCCAGGATCAGCTGGGCGGCGGCCTCGTACTCCTCGGGACTGCGTGCCTTCAAAAAGGCATTGAATTCGGTCTCTGCGGCGGCAAAGAAATTGGATACCGCCTGTTTGCTCTCAGGTTTCAGCATAACGACTCTCCTTATGGATAGGATTTGACTGCCCCCGCGGGGACGGGGACAGTCAAGGACAGATCACTGCTTCAAAGCGTCCAGCTCCGCCGGGTCAAAGCCCTGGTAGTCCCGCTCCACAAGGAGCTGCTGGACCTCCTCCACCGTGGGCAGGCTGGGCATGGCGCCCATACGGGACACAGTGATGGCGGCGGTGTGGCTGGCAAAAGCCAGGGCCTCGCCCTGGGGCAGACCGGCGGTGAGGCCGGTGCAGAAGGCGGCCACAAAGGAGTCGCCGGCGGCCGTGGGGTCGGCCACATGCTCCATCTTCACGCAGTGGGTGTGATGGATGCCGTTTTTTTCCCCGCCACGATGGAGCCGTTTTCGCCCATGGTGATGATGAGGTTCTCCCCCCCGGGCCTGGAAGGCCTGGGAGACCACGGCCACGTCGTCCATGTTGATGCCGTTGGAGACGTCGATGGAGTGGCCGGCCAGGATGGCGGCCTCGTGCTCGTTGGGGGAGAGGTAGGTGGCGCAGGCGAGCAGCCGGTCGGACATGGGGGCGGCGGGGGCGGGGTTGATCATGACGATGACCCCGGCGTCGTGGGCCCACTGGGCCACCGCCTCGATGACCTCCATAGGCAGCTCGAACTGCATCATCACCAGGTCAAAGCGGCCGATCTCCTCCTTCAGCCAGGCCACGTCGTCCACCGTCAGGGTGAAGTTGGCCCCGGGACAGACGGTGATGCGGTTCTGGGCGCCGTGTTCCGTCACCTCCAGGGTGATGTGGCCTACGCCGGAGGACTCCTGGGGTCCACTGACACATGGGACACGTCCACACCGGCAGCGGCAGCGGTATCCGTCATGATCTTACCGAACGCATCGTCCCCCACCTGGCCCACCATGGTCACGTGGGCGCCCAGGCGGGCACACTGGACCGCCTGATTGGCGCCCTTCCCCCCCGGCGCGGTCTGGAACTTCAGGCCGATGACGGTCTCGCCGGAATTGGGGGCGCGCTTGGTGGAGGCGATCAGATCCATCATAAAGCTGCCCACCACCAGAATATTTGGCTTTTTCAGCATGTCAGAGCTCCTTCTTGGACACTTTTTTTGTACAGTTCCACTCTTTTATTCTAATCATTTTTGCAGAGAAATCAAGAGCGGATACACATTTTTACAGGATGCCCAGCTGCTTTCGGACGTAATTCTCCATGGCGATGAGGCTCTCCACCTCGCCCTTGGCGTTCTTGTCCAGCTTGGCGCAGTCGGCGCTGCGGGTCACCAGCGACATGGGGACGTCCACCAGGTTTGATGGTATTTGGCGGAAACAGGGTAGGCCCGCATCTCGATCATGGCGGCGGTGGTCAGGAAGTGGGCTACCAGCTGGGCTTTCTCAGGATCAGAGTCCTTGTGGTCATAGGCCCACTTATAGAGATCCGGGTGGAAGTTGGCCATAACGCCTTGTAGCCGGCGGAGCCATGGCAGTAGCTATCATACCAGGACTGGGCGTTGGCATTGAAGATCTTCAGGGGAGTGCCCTCCACGGCCTTCAGCCGCTCCCGGATCAACTCATAATCACAGCAGGTGTCCTTCAGAAACCATGCGGCCTCCGGGGCTTGTTACGGAGAAAGTCTAGAGAGACCAGGCGCTTCCAGGGCATGGGGCACTCGTAGATACCGAAGTCTACCTCTGGAACCGGGATCAAAGATCTCCTGCGTTCTGGAGAAGACCTCCTCGCCCTCGTTGTTCTGATCCAAGCGGTTGGAGACCAGCACATAGGCGCCGATGCCGGGGATCTTCATCATGTCCTCGATCTGCTTATACTGGTCCGATTTGGAGTCAGCGGTATGTCCGGAGGCCACCACCTGGATGCGGCCGTCCACCGCGTCCACCACCGCCTTGGCGATATCCAGCTTCTCCTGCTCGGTGAGGAAGGCCATCTCGCTGGACTGGCAGACCGCAAAAATGCCGGTGCAGCCCTTCTTAATGTACCAGTTGCACAGGCCCTCGATGGCCTTGAAGTCCGGTTTGTTGTCCTCGGTAAAGGGTGATCATGACCGGCCATACGCCGGGCTGAATGGAAAATGCCATAATACAACGACCTTTCTTTTCCAAATGTTGTTCAGGGGGCGGAGATCACTTGGCCGCTTTGCTCTTCTTGCGGAGCTGGCCGATGGCGGGCAGCACCAGGGAGAGAACGGTCAGGATCAGCAGGACCACCGTGATGGGGCGGGTCAGGAATATGCTGTAATCACCCAGAGACATGGACAGGGCGCGGCGGAAGTTGCTCTCGCACAGGTTGCCCAGCAGCAGGGCCAGCACGAAGGGACCCAGCGGCACCTCACAGCGCTTGCACAGGGAAGCCCACAAAGCCGGCTGCAGAACATGACATATACGTCGAACATGGAGTTGTTCACCGCGTAAGAGCCCAGGATGCAGAAGCCCACGACGATGACCCAGATGACCTCCTGGGGGACTTTCAGGATCAGGGAGGCGAACTTGGTGGACAGAAGGCCCAGGATCAGGATCATGATGTAGCCCACCACCATCAGGCCCATCACGTTGTAAACAAATTCAGGTTTCTCCACGAACATCATGGGGCCTGGCTGCATTCCATACATCATCAGGGGCCGATGAGCACAGCGGTGACGCCATCGCCGGGGATGCCCAAGGTCATCATAGTGGTCATGGCTCCGCCGATGACGGCGTTGTTGGCACAGGAGGTGACGGCCAAGCCGTTGACTGCACCCTTGCCGAACTCCTCCGGATGCTTGGAGAAGTTCTTGGTCTGCTGCCAGCAGATGATGGCGGCGATATCACCGCCAGTGCCGGGCACCGCACCGATGACGGCGGAGATGGCACCGCATACCAGAGTGGGGATCACGCTGGCCTTGGTCTCCCTTGGCAGTGGGGAAGGCCTCTGCGGTGTTGCTCACGATCTGGGCGTTCTTCCGGGCCTCCTTGTCGGCGGGGAGCTCTTACTGATCTGGTAGAGCACCTCGCCCACGCCAACATGCCCACCATGACTACGACGAACTCAATGCCGCTGAGCATGTTGATGTTGCCAAAGGTGAAGCGCAGGGCACCGGTCATGGGGTCCATGCCAATGGTGGAGACCAACAGGCCCAGAGCGCCGGCCAGCAGGCCCTTGAACACACTGCCGCCGGAGACACCGATCATCATGGACAGTCCGAACAGAGCCATGGCGAACATCTCGGGGGCCGAACTTCAGGGCAAACTCCGCCACGGGGAAGGAAAAAGACGATCGGGACCACAGTGCCGATCAGGCCGCCGATGACCAGTAAATGGTGTTCATATTCAGGGCTTTCTTCACCTTGCCCTGAGTGACCATGTAGTAGCCGTCGAAGGTCTGAGCGATGGAGGCGGGGGTGCCGGGCGTGTTGATAAGGATGGCGGAGATGCCGCCGGCCCAAATGGCGGAGTTATAGATGCCCAGCAGCACAGCCATGCCCTGCGCGGGTTCCAGCCAGAAGGTGAGGGGAGTCAGAATGGCGATGCCCATGGTGGCGGACAGGCCGGGCAGAGTACCGATGACCATACCGGCCACTACGCCCAGGATGCAATAGAAAAAGACATCCGTGGTAAAGATGGTGATAAAAGTATTGCTGATCAGTGAAAAATCCATATTGTTTCCTCCTCCCGTCTCAGAAATCCAGCATGACGTTGAGGACCTTGCTGAATACCAGATAGGTGGACACAGAATATGCCACCGCCAGGATCACAGCAGGGACCGGCTTCATCTTATACAGCAGCCCCAGGCCAAGAGAGAGGATCAGGCTGGCCGCAATGTAGTGAAGAGGTTCCATACCACCAGGAAGGCCACGAACAAGACCAGAGAGATCAGAATAGCGATACCGTTCTCCTTGGTGATGGATTTGAGATCAAAATATGTGATTTTGTTTTTTGCGCCGATGGCGATGATGATCACGGAGACTGCCATGACCAGGACAGAGATCCCAACGGGGAAAGCTGAGGGACCGGGCGTCCGTCCACCGCTGTAGAGCTGGGCAGCTGCATGGCCATGACCAGCCACCACAGGCCGATCAGGAACCCTATCAGGCCCAGGACCGTGTCGGAGTTGAAAATAGAATTTACTTTTTTTCGGCTCCACGTTTGTTTTCACCCTTTCCTTTGAATCAAAAAGCGATCGGGCCGGCCGCAGCAGGCCGGCCCGATGCCCCTATCACAAGATTCGTGCGACTGAGATTGGAGCAGCGTTTACTGCGCAGTGTCGGTGAAGTACTCGGTGTAGAACTCGTACTGGGACTGCGCAAACTCAGCGAACTCTTCATGGTCCATGATCAGGGGAGTACTGCCCCTGAGAGGCCAGCTCCTTGAACTCCTCGGAGTTGACGGCCTTCTCGAAGGCGGCATACAGGACTTCCTTCACATCGTCGGGAGTGCCCTTGGCTACGCCAAAAGCCGCCCCAGGCGGTGACATCCACATCATACCCCAGCTCCTGGAGAGTGGGGACGTCGGGGTTGAACTCGCTGCGGTCGCTGGAACAGACAGCCAGGATCTTCAGCTTGCCGGAGGCGACACCGGAGGCCACCTCGGACTCAGAGACGGGAACCATCTGCACATGGCCGCCCATCAGGTTGGTGACGGCGGTAGCGGCGCCGTCAAAGGGCACCAGGTTGATCTCGATGCCGGCGGCCTTGGCGAAGGCATCAGCAGCGATATGCCACACAGAACCGGTGCCGGAGGTGCCGACCTGGAGCTCGCCGGGGTGCTCTTTGCACCAGGCGACCAGGTCCTCGATGCTGTCCCACTCGAGTCGGCGCTGACAGTGATGGCAGCGGGCTGAATGTTGCAGGCATAGATCATGTCGAAGGCGGAGGGCTCGATGATCTCGGTCAGACCCTGAGCCTTGACCATGGCCAACTCACAGGGCAGGTAGCCCACGGTGTAGCCGTCGGGGGTGGATTCCTTTACGTAGGTCATGGCCACCACACCGGAGCCGCCGGTCATGTTGGTGGCGGGGAAGGGAACGCCCAGCTCATCAGACACCATCTGAGCGATAAAGCGGGCGTTGGTGTCAGACAGACCTCCAGGAGAGGCGTGGATGATCATGCTCAGGCTTTTGCCGTCAGGGAAGTTGGTGGTGGTAGTGCTGCTGGCGTCAGAACCGCTGCCGGAAGCGGCGGCGCCGCTGCTGGCAGCCGGGCTGGAAGTGTTGCCTCCGCCGCAGGAGGCCAGAGTCCCCAGGATGAGGCGGTGCTCAAGCCAGTTGCAAGAAGTTTTTCCAATTTTTCATTGTGGAATCCTCCTTATTTTATTTGTCGCGTTTGGTTTCCTTTTTTATTTCTATATGTGCCGGCATCCTCCGGCGAAGAGGGAGGCACACATAAAAACAGAATGATGGGGAGGGCTCAGCGGTAGATGCGCTCCCGCATGCGCAGGGCCGCATTTTGCAGGATGCCGGCGCACTCCATCAGCTTCTCGTCCGTCATGGTAATGGCCGGGCCGGAGGTGCTCACCCCGGCCACCAGCTTGCCGGCAGAGTTGTACACAGGAACACCCACACACCGCACGTTGGGGTCCCGCTCGCTGTTGTCGATGGCGTAGCCCCTCCGGCGGGTGCGGCGGAGCTCCTCCACGATGGCGTCCAGGTCGGTGATGGTGTTGGGCTGAAAGCGGGTGCGCTCCGCGGGGATATGGGCGAGCCACTCCTCCTCGGGCATGTGGGCCAGAATGGCTTTGCCGATCCCAGTGCAGTAGAAGGGGAGGTCTCCCCAGGATGTCCCGGTAGGGGAGGACGCCCATCCGGTTGGCCGGGTGGGCCACATAGAGGTAGAGGACGTTGGTCCCGTAAGGCAGGCCGAAGTAGACGATCTCATTGGTCTTGCCGGCCGTGTCCACCAGGATATCATACACCGCGTTGGGGTAGCCCAGGTTCTGGTTGATGATGAAGGCGTACTCCAGGATCTTCAGACCCAGGGTGTAGCGCCCGTCGGGCAGCCGGTGAAGATAGCCCATGGAGGTGAAGGTGGACAGAATGTTGTGGATGTTGGATTTGGTCACACCGATGCGGTTGGCCAGCTCCGTCACGCCCAAAACAGGCTCCTGAATGGTGAAGCAGGAGAGGATCTTCAGGGACTTTGCCAGCGACTTCACTTTTTGGTTCTGAACATTCATCCATGACGCCCACCTCCGATCTTTAATAGAGAACACACTTCCTTATTGCAATACTATTATATAAATCTGCTCAAAAAAAGGCAAGAGGGCAATTTTTTTCGGCGGAACGCCAGCGAAAAAGGGAGAAAAGAGGGTTTTGCGACTGGCGTTTTCTGATTGAGAACCACCTGGAAGCTTTTTTGACAGGGAAGATTTTTTGCCGCTTGCGGAGGGGGGAGGAGGGAGATTATAATAAGGGTACAAAGTCCTCTGAGGGCCCGCTGGGCTGGGACCACAACGAAAAGGAGAAGACAAGTTATGATCTACGACAGTTTGAAGCATATGGAGGCGTATCAGGGTGTCCATCCCGGTATCTATAAGGGACTGGAGCTCCTAAGGGATACCGATTTCTCCAAGCTGGAGGACGCCCGGGTGGAGGTGGACGGAGAAGATCTGTTCTATTTGTTGCAGAGCTACGAGTCCAAGCCGGCCAACGACACTCCCGAGGCCCACAAGAAGTATGTGGACATCCAGTTTCTGATCTCCGGGCGGGGAGAAGATGGGGGTCGGTGCCCTGGAGGACATGAAGGAAGAGGTGGAGGCCCACCCGGAGCGGGATATCTGGTTCTACCACGGCCCGCTGGACGAGATCACCCTGGGCGGGGACAAGTTTGTGGTCCTCTTCCGGGGATGCCCATGCCCCCAACATCGCGGTGGACGGACCTGAGCCTGTACGCAAGTGCGTGGTGAAGGTCAAGCTGTGACAACAGACAGACTGGCAGGGACAGCCTCTGCCGGAGGGAGAAGGCAGCCGCCCGGTCCTGAGAGGACCGGGCGGCCGTTCTGCGTATTGGGATAAAGAATGCGGCGCAGGTGTTAAGAAAATGACAAGATATCTTGAGAAAAACTAATGAAAATAACAAAAAATAAAACAGTCAAAAGGGATAAAAATTCGGGGAAAATCAATAAAAGTTAGGTGAAATCAAAGAAAATGTTTTATAATTTGGAGAAGTGAAGCGGAGGGACACAAAAAAATATATAAATGTCCGTAAAAAGGGTTGCTTTTTTATAAAAATCTGCTATGATTCTTATCAAGAAACCGTTAAGAAATAAAATGGCCGACAAAAAAGTGTTAAGAATCTTTACAGGGAGGAGGATGACCAATGGGACCTGAAAAGATTTTCCTGATCGTAGTGATCGGGCTGTGCGTCGTGGGCGCTATCCTGAGCAGCGTTACGAACAAAAAGAATAAGGACAACAATAAGTGATTGTACAAACGCGCAAAATTGAAAAGTGAGATAAAGGGGAGGATGTGAGCACGCTCACATCCTCCCCCTTATCATATATAAAGAAAAGCACCGGCTGAGCTGGTGCTTTTGATGGAGCGCTGGGGAGGAGATATCTGCGGGCAGGATGCTCATTCCCCTCCGTTTGCCTGACCGGCCGGACAAAGGCGCGCCTAACAATACAAAAAGCGCAGGGACATCCAATGTCCCTGCGCCTGAGTACGGATGGAGGCCGGGCGGTGCCCTCTGTTTTCTACCTCGCGCCACATGTGATCGGCCTGTTCCAGATGCCAGGGGTCATGTCCTGGAGCGGAAGGCGAAAAAGCGCTGGCCGAGGTAGTTGAGCAGGACGAACAGCCCGGAGCCCGCCAGCATGGTCAGGTTGCCCTGAAGCTGGGGCTGAGGGCAGTGCCGCTCAGCAGGGCTCCATGGCGGGCTTGGCCAGGCCGTAGGCCAGCAGCCAGCATACTGTGATATTGGCCGCGAAGCGGAGCACCACGCCGGGGCCCCTTCTCCCGGCTGCGGAAGGTGAAGTGCTTGTTGAGAAAGAAGCTGACCACGCTGCCCACCAGATAGTTGGCGGCGGAGGAGATCCAGTAGCCCGGGTCTCCCCAGAGGTGGAGGCCGGCCAGGTTGTAAAGGCCGAACATGACACCATATCCCACCAGGGTGTTCACCACCCCGACCAGGAGGAAGCGGAAAAGGGTGGGATCAAAGATCTTTTTCAGCATGGCGCGCCTCCCGCAGGTGTCGGACAGGATATACCGGGGCCTGTCTTTCACCTCCTCATAGATCTTGGCGATGTAGTAGCCGATGATGCCCAGACAGATCATCAGCACGCTGCCGATGAGGAGCAGCAGGAGGATCACCGTGGTGAAGCCCTCAGGGCCTGCCCGTTCAGCTTCTGCCACAGGGAGTGGACGCTGAGCACCACCGAGGCGATCAGCACCAGCACCCCCAGAAAGGTGACCAGCTGGAGGGGGGCGGTGGAGAAGGCGGCCAGATTGGTGAGGGCATACCGGAACAGGCTGCGCAGGGACCACTTGGAGCGGCCCGCCTCCCGCTCCCGCACCTGGAACTCCACCTGAGCGGTGGAAAATCCGATCCAGGAGGACAGGGCCCGGAAGAAGGCGTTTTTCTCCCGCATGGCCAGCAGCACATCCACCGCCCGCCGGTCCAGCAGCTTGAAGTCGGAGGCCCGGGACATGTCCAGCCCGGTGCTCCCGCTCATGGCCCGGTAGAAACACCGGACCGCCAGGGTGTGCAGGGGCTCTCCTTTCCACGGCTCACCTTGACGCCTTCCACGACCTGGTAGCCCTGCTGCCACAGGCGGTACATGTCCACGATCTTTTCCGGCGGGTGCTGGAGGTCGCAGTCCAGCACCACACAGCAAGCCCCACGGGCCTGGGCCAGGCCGGCAAAAATGGCAGCCTCCTTGCCGAAGTTGCGGGAGAAGCGCACCCCCCGGACCTGGGGCAGGGCGCGGCTCTTCTCCTGGATGCGCGCCCAGGTCCTGTCCCGGGAGCCGTCGTCCACAAAGATCAGCTCATGGGGGATCTGGGCCTGCTCCAGCAGGGCGGAGATGACATCAGCTGCCCGGGGAGCCATCTCCTCCTCGTTGAAGGCGGGGAGGACCACGGAGAGCAGTCCGGAGTCAGTGGGAGCAGAATTGGGCATGGGACAGTTCATCTCCTGTTCTCATAGGCGATCTCAAAGTCGGATTTTGGGGTGTATTCCTCCTGCACCTTCACACGACCAGGCAGCCGTCGATGATCTGGACGCTGCCGTCGTCGGGGTAGCGGGGCATGGCGGCGAATTCCGGCCGCTCCGCCATGGCCATAAGGTCGGCCTCGGCGGGCTCCTCGATGGGGAGGTTCAGCCAGTCCCGGAGGTAGTAGTAGATGTGCTTGTTCAGCGGGGCCACGGTGTCCAGGGGACGCTGTAATGGTCCACCTGGGCAAAGCCCTCCACGCTGTTGTGGACCCGGTCGGTGGGGAAAGAGCCGATGAGATAGACCGGCATCCCGTGGGTGTAGCCGGGGCAGCTCTCGATGCGGGAGGCCAGCCGGGTGGCGTAGCTGGGAGGGTGGCGCGGTGGGCTTGGGCGGAGGCGGTGTAGAGCCGGTTGTTGGTGTTCAGGGAGAACAGCAGCAGCAGGACCAGCCACAGGGCGGCGCAGGGGGCCGCACGGCGGCGGAGCACGGAGGCGCCGGCACCGGCGGCGGGGAGGGCCCGGTCAGCCAGCAGCACCACCGCCAGATAGACCAGCACAAAGGCGTATTTCATCAGGGGGGTGGGGGCGGACCAGGGGCTGAGGATCTGGCCGAAGTTGATGCCCAGAGGGAGCAGAGCCAGCATGGCCAGCCCGCCCAGGGGGCGCCAGCGTGCCCGCCAGAGCCCCTCCTGCCCCATGCACAGCAGGAAGCAGCCCCCGCCCAGCGCCAGCGCGGCCAGATCCAGCACGGCCATCCAGCCGGAGGTGAAGGTGTTGGCGGAACCGGGCAGGAAGAAGAAAGCCGCCACCTGCTTGTAGGTGTCCAGCAGCAGCCCGGGGAGGCGGGAGAAGGGATAGCCGGAGCTGGCGGCATCCATCCCCAGATAGGACAGCAGCTCCAGGTCCTTCACCTGAAGAAAGACCAGCAGGATGCCGTAGTAGAGGACGGCCCCCGCAGCCAGGAACAGCATCAGCCGCACCCCCAGGCGCAGGGGTGGCGGAGAAGGAGGCGGACGGGTCCAGGGTCTCCCGGAAAATGACCAGCAGGGACAGGCCGATGGCCACCGTCACATAGGCCTGATAGGTGCCCATGGAGCAGGCCAGGAGCAGACAGCCTGCCAGCCAGTGCCACCGGCCCCTTCTGGCCAGGGAGACGGAGAGGACCGCCAAAAAAATGGCGAAGCAGTAGGCGGAGGCGGTGAACAGATAGAGAAAGGTGTAGCCCACGGCGGGAAAGGCGGCCATCAGCGCCCCGGACAGGGCGGAGAGGGCACGGCTGCGGATGCCCAGCAGAGAGACGGCCAGGGCGGCGGCCAGGGCGAGGAAGAGCACGGAGAAGAGGCCGATGACCGCCGGCATCTGGGTGAAGCCGTTGAAATAGGAGGCGAAGTGGAGAAACCACCGGCCGGAGACGGTCATCTGCTGGGGGTCGAAGATGCGGCTGAGACCGTCGGAGTTGGGGATGATGTTGGTAAAGACGTAGAGGTGGACCAGATAGCCCGACAGAAAACAGCCGAAAAAGGCCGCCTTCTGCGGGGGGGAGATCCGGGCCCACAGGGCTTTGAGCTTGTCGTCCAGCATGTCGCAGGTGCCTCAGGGCGGCCGGAGCCGCGGATTTGAGAAAGAAAAGGGAAAATCATAAAACATCATATCATAATTTTCACATCCTGTAAACTCCGGGGCGGAAAGGGTGCTTTTCCCCGGAGGCCGGGGAGAGGGCGTTCTGCCGGAGCGGCGGAACTAAGGGCGGGGGAGAGGCATCCTTTTTGTGCCCCGGATACCCGGCGCGAGAGCAGAATAGAGTGGAAACGTGTTGCCCGGCGGGGACGGGTATGGTACAATCAAGAAAAAGATAAGGTGTCCGGTGGCCGATGGCGCCGGATACCGGCGGCGCCCTCAAAAAATGTCCGGCGAGATCCGAGAAAAAACGGATTTTTCCTTGAAAAGAGGGGGCAGGGATACGATATAATATAAAGAACGCCTTTTTGAGAGGAGGAGGGAGCGCTGTGAGCAAGACCATGATCCGCCGGGTGGAGCCCCGGAGCCCGGCGGCCAAAGCCGGCGTCCAGGCGGGAGAGACCCTGGCGGAGATCAACGGGAAGCAGATCCTGGATGTGCTGGACTACAAGTTCTATTCCTATGACGCCCGTCTGACGCTTACCCTCCAGGCCCCGGATGGAGCCAGCCGCACCCTGCGGGTCCGCAAGGAGGAGGGGGAGGACCTGGGACTGGAGTTCGAGACCTATCTCATGGACCGGGCCCGCTCCTGTGCCAACAACTGCATCTTCTGCTTTGTGGACCAGATGCCGCCGGGGATGCGGAGAGCCTCTATTTCAAGGATGACGACGCCCGGCTGTCCTTTCTGATGGGCAACTACCTGACCCTGACCAACCTCTCCCAGCGGGAGGTGCAGCGCATCATCGACCTGCGCATCTCCCCCATCAACGTGTCCGTCCACACCACCGACCGGTCGCTGCGGGTGGAGATGCTGAAAAACCGCCGGGCCGGGGAGAGCATCGAGATCATGCGCCGCTTCGCCCGGCACCAGATCACCATGAACTGTCAGATCGTCTCCTGCCCCGGGATCAATGACGGACCCGCCCTGGACCGGACCCTGAGGGACCTGGCGGAGATGTTCCCCGCCGTCCACAGCGTGTCGGTGGTGCCGGTGGGGGTGACCAAGTACCGGGAGGGCCTCTATCCCCTGCGGCCCTATACCCGGGAGGAAGCGGGGGCGGTGGTGGACCTGGTGGAGGCCTTTGCGGCGGCCCACCGCGACGCCCACGGCACAGCCCTGGTCTGGTGCTCTGACGAGTTCTACCTGCTGGCCGGGCGGCCCCTGCCGGAGGAGGACTACTACGAGGAGTTCACCCAGCTGGACAACGGGGTGGGGATGCTCCGCCTGCTGCGCCAGGAATTCCGCCGGGGCCTGGACCTGATGGAGGCGGAGGAGATGGAGAGGACCGTCCCCTTCTCCATTGCCACAGGCGTGTCCGCCGCCCCGTTTTTAACGGAATTGGTAGAGCTGGCGCGGAAAAAATGTGGTAAAATAGAGGGGACGGTGTACCCCATCCGCAACGACTTCTTCGGGGAGACCATCGTGGTGGCCGGACTGGTCACGGGGGGCGACCTGATCGCCCAGCTGCGGGGGAAGAAGCTGGGGGAGCGTCTGCTCATCCCCGCCAATATGCTCCGCCACGGGGAGCGGGTCTTTTTGGACGATGTGTCCCTGGACGATGTGGAGCGGGAACTGGGGGTGCCTGTGATCCCCGTGGCGCAGGACGGCTATGAGCTGCTGGACGCCATGTGCGGCATCTCGTCCGGCCTCCCCCGACAGGAGCTCCCCCGGGAGGAGACGGAATATTATCAATACAACCCCTGAGAGGGAATTAGGAATGAGGAATTAGAGGTAGGAATTATGGCGCGCCTGGGGCGCGCAGACTCCCCGGCGCAGGCCGCCCCTATCTCCTATCCTCTAACTCCTAATTCCTCATTCCTAATTCCTAACTCATCAAGAGGTGATATGTATGAAGCCCTTAGTCGCCATCGTGGGGCGGCCCAACGTGGGCAAGTCCATGCTGTTCAATAAGCTGTGCGGCCAGCGGCTGTCCATCGTGGAGGACACCCCCGGCGTCACCCGGGACCGGCTGTATGCCCAGTGCGAGTGGCGCAACCGGGTGTTTGACATTGTGGACACCGGCGGGATCGAGCCGGGCACCGACGACCAGATCCTCTCCTTCATGCGGGAGCAGGCCGAGATCGCGATTCAGACCGCCACGGTGATTGTCTTTGTGTGCGACATCAAGACGGGCATGACCGCCTCCGACCAGGAGGTGGCCAACATGCTCCTGCGCTCCCGGAAGCCGGTGGTGCTGGCGGTGAACAAGGCCGACCAGGTGGGCCGGGAGAACCCGGACATCTACGAGTTCTATAACCTGGGGCTGGGTGACCCCATCGCCGTCTCCGCCGTCCACGGCCACGGCACCGGCGACCTGCTGGACGCCTGCTTCCAGTACTTCCCCCCCGAGGAGGAGGAGGAAGAGGAGGACGACGTCATCAAGGTGGCCGTCATCGGCAAGCCCAATGTGGGTAAATCCAGCCTTACCAACCGCATCCTGGGACAGGAGCGGGTCATCGTCAGCGATGTGGCGGGCACCACCCGGGACGCGGTGGACAGTCCCTTCGAGAACGGGCGGGGCAAATACCTGTTCATCGACACCGCAGGAATGCGGAAGAAGTCTAAGGTGGACGACCGCATCGAGAAGTTCTCCGTCCTGCGGGCCACCATGGCCATCGAGCGCAGCGACGTGTGTCTCATTATGATCGACGCCCGGGGGAGGTCACCGAGCAGGATACCAAGGTGGCCGGTCTGGCCCACGAGGCGGGCAAGGCCTGCATCATC
>VOFB01003424.1_pt1 | contig 22151 bp, 34 predicted proteins | sample 5384141 | NCBI WGS metagenome assembly VOFB01 (sample SAMN12384721, study PRJNA508395) | human gut metagenome | isolation source: healthy gut A | host: Homo sapiens | reverse complement strand
CTCTGGCAGCCTAATTAGGCCGCCCATCCGCCCCGGAAGGTCCACGAGCCGGGCTCGGGTGTGATTTGAGTGGAGAACGTGCGTGCGGTAAGCTTTGCCCGCACCATGCATCATGAAGCTACCAAATCCGGCAGGGTGTCCGTTCCCGTCCGGATGAGGGAAATAATAACGGACTGCGCCCGGAGAAGTTCCAGTCAAGTTGCTTTCGGACGGGAGTTCGACTCTCCCCGCCTCCACCATAAGTCCACCGTAATTTTGATAGAATTACGGTGGACTTTTTTGTTTTGGTAGGTTATACTTGAAATTGATAAAACAGATATGAATTTACGGGAGGACAGCGGTGTATGAAGTGCTTGGTTTTATTAGCCGGCTGCGGTCTCGGCGATGGTTCCTGCATTGAAGAAGTTATTCTGACATATGCTGCGCTTGACAGATATGGATGTGATTATACGCCCGTTGCCGAGGATATCTCCGTCCCGTCAGTCAACCACCTGACAGAGCAACTTGCAGATAACAGAAATGTTCTTTTAGAGTCCGCACGCATTGGCAGAGGACGCATTAAAAGTATTTGTGGAATTGATTTTGAGGAATACGATGCACTAATCATACCCGGCGGAATTGGTCTTCTGAACAATTATAGGGCTTCTAGCACAATAGAAGCATGCATCGCGCACTTTAGCAGCAGGAAAAAGCCTATTGCTACCATGTGTGCAGGAATCGACTTTATGCGTCGTTTCCTCGGAGGTAGTCTTTTGGAGCATGAAACAAACGTACTAACCGCCGAAAAATTCTGCTTCGATGCTGACAATAATATTTATTACACTCCGCGTGTAAGACAAGCCCCGCAGCAGATGCCGCAGCACCTTCAACTCCGTTTTGGTAAATTCCGTGCTTTTTGCCATGCCGATCTCGACCGTAGGCGGCGCGTCCGGGAAGATATGTTCCCCCGCCATCGTTTGTCGGACAACATCCATCAAACGCTTCTGCATCGAGTCCTTGTACCACAGGCTGTCGGCCCCGGCCCTCTTAGCCTCGTCCAGAACGGCGCAGTCGATCAGCGAGGTCACAACAATAATTTTGCTCTTCGGCTGTATCGCTTTGATCTGACGAACGGCGGTCAGGCCATTCTCGCGGTTCTCCGTTTGCACATCCATCAAAATCAGATCGACAGAGCTCGTTCGGCACACCTCAACCGCCTGCTTTGCGCCGGGGATCGACGCCGTGATCCGGTATCCGTCCTCGACACGGAAATAGCTTTCCAGCAGACTGCGGATCATGGTCTGGTCTTCAACGATCATCACTCTCATATGCTGCTCCTTCCTGTTCCGGCAAACTGATTATCAGCTTAAAGCGCGGGCTGCTCCAAATCTCCATTTTGCCGCCTGCTTCTTCGATACGTTGACGCAGCATGGAGAGGCCTCCGCCCTCTGTGATCTTTTCCTTGGCACCGCGCCGTTGTTGGTCAGGGAAACCTCCACGCAGTCCGGCTTCTGCCAAAAGCACACGTACAATTCTGTGCCGTCTGCGTGACGGACACAGTTCGCCGCACATTCGCAGATCGCCAGTGCGCTCAGTGCGCGTATACACTGCCTTGCGGCTCATTTCCTGCCAGCAGAACTCTAACGCCTAGCTCTTCCGCTCGTTTTTTCGCCGCCTCCAGCGATTCGGATCGCACCGATATCTGGTGGGAGCGATAAAGCACGGAAATTGACCGTTCCCACAGCGCCGCATTTGCACGAATTTCCTTCAGGTCCGTGTGTTGGAGCAGCACACGGCGCGCCGCAAGGATGCTGTGTCCGATGTCATCATGCACACGCAGCTTCATGGCCAGCGTTTCTTCCTCCCGGATGATCTCCGGCATCTGCACGAACAGCCGCCGAAGCCGCTCATTCGCCTCCGCCAGCTTCGCGTTTTCCGCTTTCAGCTGGTTCTGCTTCCGGATCAGCTCCGTAACGTCTGCGGCAGTGATCTGCGTATAGCGGATGCCCGCTTTTGTTGTGATCTGTTCCTGCGCAAAGCGCAGCACCTTCCCGTCCGGAAAGCGGTAGATCCGAAGGCGCAGATCCAAACAGCGCACGTTTGCGGGCGGCGAGCGCAGGGCGCTCTGCATCTCTTCAAGGGACTGTATACCGCCTTTTTGCAGCCAGTTTGCAATGGCGAGCATCCGGCGGTTGACAAGCCGCACCACGCCGTTTTCATCGAAGAAGCAGGCCGCGATGGGCAGACTGTCGAAGCTTTCCTTAATTCTGTCCATACGCCTATACCCCTTCTCGATCTTTCCAGCTTCCGCGTCACATATTGCAGTCCATCCTCATCCTGCTCCCATTCCAGATCTGGAAACCGCGTGCGCAGCCCGCAGAGCGGCTCCGCCCCTGAAACACAGAGAGCAATCTCTACCCACTTACCAACCTCGATGGAGATCAGCAGCGCACGCAGCGATTCCAGCTCCACCTCTACGACCGCCTCAAACAGGTCGTAGACCTGTGTTGCCTGTCCGACGGTAAGCCGGCCTTCCCCCTTGATAACCGTCTTGCAGTCGGCACCATAGATAATGATATTCTCGGAAGATTCATTGAGACACAGCCGAAGTTCCTGCACACTGATTGCACCGCGCTGCTCGCCGACAAAAATCAGGTTGCTTCTACGCTTGATATAGGTTCCGATGATGATGACCTGCCCAAGCAGGTGTCTGGCTCTGCCGGAATCTTCCGTCTTCTGTAATTTAGCCAACAGATCCCGCAGCATTGCGATCTGTCGGGCGGTTTGCGCCTCCATCATGTCATACAGACGGTTTTCCTCCGTCAGCTTCAGCCATCTTGCGCGCTGTGCATTCTCTACGGCCAGAACATCGCCGGTATCACGCAGCTCGTCCCTTGTCAGCTCCAGCGCCTTTTGGACCTGATTCAGTGCGGAAACGTCCTCCTTCCAGAATACCCAGCCGCGGCGCAGCTTGTGCCGTTTCAAAAGCGTATCGTCGCCCAGATGGACGGTATCCTGCCGGATCTGCTGCAGCTCGCTTTGCGGCAAAGCTCTCCTGCATGGAACAGACACATATTGGGAGCAAAATGCACGATCCGTGATCTGGACGGGCAGGCTCGTTGCCTCAAAAAGTTCGTCGTATCCGAGGTTAGACTGAATCAGCCCGCATTGAATGCAGCATTCCAGATGCTCGCAAAGATCAGGCACTGCGACACCGTCATATCGCCCGCAAGCACCCAGACCCAATGGACCTTTTTGACATACGCATAAGCATAGGCCAGCGAAAGCGCAAGCGGAACCAGCGGCAGCCAGCGAATTCTCCTGCTGCGCGGGATGCGGCAGTTTTTCACCATCGAAAGAAACGCGAACCCCGCGCATAGGGCCACCCAAGCCAGCACAAAGAAATAGCCGCTCTCATACTGATACTCCCGATCCGATAAAACGCCGGACGGGAAGGAAAACACCTGCTGGTGCAGATCATTGGTCAGAACGAGCAAAAGAAGCAGCAGTGTCGGAAGATACAGAAGCTTGGTCCATCGCGGCAGCTGAAAGTCCTCTCCCTTACCCAGTGACAGGGAAACGAAGACCGCCAGCATGGGGATGAACAGCATCGGGAAATAGTAGAAATACCACAGCCAGCGCTCGGCCTCCATGTTATCAATGGAAAATTTGATTGAGCGCAGCAGAATCCACAGCACCATCAGCACTGAAATCGCCAACAGATAGCGCCGCACCTGCGTCTGCACAATGCGGTTCCATAGGGAGTAGCACCACGCGCTGAACAAAAACACATAGATCCCGCTTCGCAGGTGGCTGACAGCCGGAGAATGAAAAATATGCCGGCTGGCATAGCGGAGCCACATGGCAAACGCGATGAGCGCCAACACGCCCAGCGCATACAAGAGTCTCTTTTTTGTCACTTTGCTCATGCCGTATGCCTCCCCATCTCTGAACATCCGTATTGATAGTATATCATGCGGACGGAAAAAGGCAACACGGTTTTACCCCCTTCGCCGAGAGAATCGAGTCAGACGATGACCTTTGAAGAAAAAAATATTGCAAACCCTATCCAATCGGTGGGGGCAGAAAAGAGCGATAACGGCTAAAATAAAAACGGAAACTGCAAAAGGAGAGAAAGGCGGTGAAGAGCACGGATGCGAAGAATTGTGTTGGATATGAAGGGCGGACTCCTGGCGGAAGCGGTCATGCAGTCGCTTTCGGGATGCGACATGGATTTCCTTGTCTACCGTTCTTCAAAGCCGGAGGAAACGCTTGCCCTGTGCCGAACCTGCCGTGCCAATGTGCTGGTGATGGAGGTCATCCGGCAAGGCATCTGGAAGCTGAGCGAGCGGCTCAGGCTCTGCAGTGCTGTAAGGCGGCTCGGTTGGGCCTGCAAGGTCCTGCTTCTGGTAGATGAGAGCACAGACGAACTGCTTGCTTCTGAGGTGCGGCAGACGGTGAAGGATCAGCTGGCCGATGGTTTTATCTATGCGTCGGTATCGCCAACCTACCTTGCAGGCGTAATCGACACGCTTTGAGGAAAGGATGGTGAGAAATGAGAATGCTTTGTGCATAGCAAAGTGAGGAAGAGAGTACAAGCGGGACGAAGGAAAACAGCATTGGGCGCAGCCGAGGCGTGTCGGCATTTCCGTTGCAGGGCAATCGCCGAAAACGTCTCTGTAACACCACCTGATGGACTCAATTTATACAATACACAATGTAAAAAGGAGGAATCAAGATGAAATCAATCACCCAACGCAGGATATTCAGCTTACTGCTTTCATTGGCAATGCTGGTCGGCCTCCTCCCCGCCTTGGGGAGCATCGCCTCTGCCGCAGGCAGCGGCACCACCGAAGGCGACCCAAGAATCGTAACCACCTATGCGGAGCTCAGCTCTGCCCCTGAGCTCCGGCGTCACCTATGTCAAGCTTCGGTGCCAACATTAACACCAAGGATTTCAATGACGGCGCGGGATATACCAAGTCCATCCAACAGACCGGAACGGTTCAACTGGATCTTGACGGCTATTCCGTGACCTTTTTCAGCAGAACCTCTCCGCTCCCGGCTGCCATCCGCGTCACGGGCGACCTGTCGGTCAAGGACAGCCGCGGCGGCGGCAAAGCTCTACATCGACGCCAATCCCAATACGGCCAGCAGCAAGCAGGTGCTGATCCTCGCCGAGACCGGAAGCTTCACGCTCAACAGCGGGCGGATCGGCGTCGATAACGGTCTTGCCAAAAACAGCATTGTGGTCGTCGAGGGCAAGGGCGACGCGAAGGTCGTCTTTAACGGCGGCAAGGTCGACGCCATCTCCCCGAAGGTCGGCATCCCTATGTCTATTCCGCCCCTGCTGTCGTCCAACTGCAAGGCCGAATTCAACGGCGGCGAGTTCGAGGGGCTGGTCGGCTTCACCTACGCCACCCGGACGGACGGGATAAGCGCCGAAAGCCGTGATCAACGGCGGCAAGTTCAAGGGCGGTATCGTCGTTAAAAAGGGCAGCGAGACCATCACGGAGGGGCGGTCTTTCCCCATCAGCATCCGCGGCGGCAGCTTCGGCCGCGGCCTCTTCAGGAGAATTTCGCTCAGCAGCAGCGAGCAGACCCTGGAAAACTTTGCCTTTGCCGCAATGTTCCCGGAGAGGACCGCTCTGCTTCGCCCCGACGAGCGGACCCGCCTGATCTCTACCGTCAGAAGGACATCAAGAGCGAATACATGGCCAACTCCATCTCGAAGGGAGTATATCATTGCCCTGTCAACCAAGAATCTTGATGACTATAAGCGCGTCGCCTTCTCGTCCTACCAGCGGCACGGCCTACACCGACGTCTGCACCAACGCCTTCGGTCTGGTCAAGGTGGAGGTCAACGGTGCCACTAAACTATGTGCCGCACCAGATGGACGTGACGGGCGGCTACAGCGGCGCTCCGCTGTACGCGCTCAATCCGAAAAAGCAACTCCGGTTCTACTGGAACCCCCTGCCGGAGGCGATGAGGGACGCGGGCTACAGCTATAAGATCAAGTACACGCTCAACGGTACGGGATTATCCCGTCACCGCCAGCAGCTACAATAACAATCTCTTCTTTCAGACTATCCCTGTGAATAGCTATAGCTACCAGACGGAGGTGCAGAAGCTGGGGATCACCGTTGAGCTTTATAAGGACGGCGAGCCGCTGAGACTGAGCGGCGCTTCCAACATGTTCCTGATGCGCTACCGGATGATGTCCGGAGACCGATGTCGCCATTCCCGAGGTCACGCTGACGGTGAAGGACGGCGACCTGACCGCCACCTCCGCCGCGACCGACAGCCCGATTACCGTCTCCGAGGGCGAAGACTGCACCGTTTCCAGTCAGGTGTACTGGGCGGACAACGGGCCGTGCGCAACAAGAGCGTGGTTCTAAAGGCGAAGCAAGGCTTCTATCTGACGAAGGACACGAAATTCAACGTCGTCGGCGCGAACAAGATCACGGCGACGTGGCTCTACAGCACGGACGGCGGTCAGACCTGCGTCGTCGGCGTGGAGGCACAGGAGTGCGAGCTGATCACCGAGGCAAAGGGCATCGTGCGCGGCCTGGTCTATTATAATCGCGTCAATGACATCTATGTGGAGTCGTATGAGCCGAGCAAATACACCATCACCGTCAAGAAGGTCAGCGAATACATCAGCTCCTCCGGCTCTACCATCTATGACAGCTTCCTGTGGCCGGATGAGCTGCTCGACGAGACCGGCGCCCCCTATTATCTCTACTGCACAGTCGAGGCAAAGCCCGGCTATGTGTTCCGCAGCGGCACCGGAACGCTGAAATTTGCCAATGAGGAGTGGAAGCCCGGAAAATGGGCGGAGGCCATTTGGAACGACGACTGGATGGACATGGACAACATCAGCGCCGGCGCATGCTATAAGCTGCACGACGAGTCAGACACCAATCTGGGCGGCCTTTGGCTGAACCGGCTCGAGCTGACCACCTGAATCTGTCCGTGAAGGCACCTGTCGCAGGCGAAAGCCCCGCACCGGGCAGTGACTACTGCAAGATCGACGGCCTGCCGCCGTACATGAAGCTCGAGCGCGTCGATTGGCTGAAGTGCTATGACGACTGGAGGTACTATTCCGATAAGCCCTTTACCTTCCAGGCAGGAAAAACGTCGGACGGTGAGAACTGCGAATACCAGTGCTTTTTATCTATGTCTCCTATGACCTTAGCGGCGTCGGGGTCGCGAGGGCGCCAAGTTCTACCTCAACGACACGCCGTGCAAGCTGGACTGGGAGAATAAGTTCTTCTGGACTGAAACCATGACCGCCGAGGGCAACCCCGTGCAGGAGGATCCCGTTATCACGGCCAAGGCAGGTGCCAACGGCACAATCACGCCCTCCGGCAGCGTCAGCCGTCAAGGCCGGCGCGGATCAAGCCTTTGCCATCCAGCCGAACAGCGGCTATACCGTCTCCAAGGTGCTGGTAGACGGAACGGACGTCGGCGCGTGACGTCGTACACCTTCAAGAACGTCACGGCCAACCATACCATCGAGGCGGTTTTGCGAAGGTGGAAGCAAAGCCGACCAATCCCTTCGTCGACGTTGCCGAGGAACATACTACTATGACCCGGTGCTTTGGGCGGTGGCAAACGGCATTACCTCCGGCGTGGATGCGACGCATTTTGAGCCCGGAGGGCACCTGTACCCGCGCCCACGCCGTGACCTTCCTGTGGCGCGCATCGGGTCAGCCCGAACCGAAAACGACCAATATGCCGTTCCGGGACGTAAAGCCCGGCAGCTACTATGAAAAGGCCGTGCTCTGGGCCGTGGAAAACAAGATCACCAATGGTACCGGCACCACCACCTTCAGCCCGGACGAAAACTGCACCCGCGCGCAGATCGTCACCTTCCTTTGGCGCAGTGAGGGCGAGCCGTATGCCAGCGATAGCAATAACCCGTTCACGGACATCGCATCGGACTACTACATGGATGCCGTTTTCTGGGCAGTCAAGGAAGGCATAACAAAGGGCACCACCCCCACGACCTTCAGTCCGAACGAACGGTGCACCCGTGCGCAGATCGTCACCTTTATCTACCGCGCAATGGTTTCCTGAACGAGGATGCGCGCGGCGGGACAACCGCCGCGCATCCCCCGGGAGGCCCGATACGGAGGCACGCCACTTTTACAGTATAAGGAGGGATCACCTTGCAGGTCGTAATTCAAAAGATTCCGGAAAATCTGCCGGAATTTGAACTGCTTGCCGCCGAGGGCGGCAGCCAGAGCGCATCTGCGCCCTGTTTCTGTGCGCGCTGGCACTGTTTGACCGAAATAAGGACGCAGGCACTGCCGCAATGAACCTTCTGCGCGGCCCGAAGCCCCTGACGCCGTATGACTGCCAGTTTCTGCGCGACCGGCTGCGCGGCAAGGCCTATCTGCCGCTTGCATATTTTGAAGGCGCGACGCCGGAAAACGGGTATCAGCCGCAGGTGCCGTACGCGCTGAACGTGCTCGCAGACCCCAGACCGCAGGATTTGGAGCCAGGCTATCTGCGTGTGTTCCTTAAAACGGCGGGCGCGCAGATTCGCCTCGGCCCATGAAGCTGCGCCAGAAGGCCTCGACGGGCGAATGGTTCCTGTGGGAGTACTCCAGCATTCTCAGCGGCATTCGCATTCCTGCGGCGGAAGACCCATGGAGCTGACGGGCGAAGGAAACGGCGCGCTGCGCGGCAGCCTGTGAACGCAGCGGCTGTTCCAAAAGGGAGATCAACGTGAAAAAATCACGGAAAATTGCACTACTTATTGTGCTGGCGACCGCGTTTGTTATGCTGGCGGGCGTTTTGCTGTATCGGTTTTTATCGGGAGCCGGATACAGGACGGAGCAGAATGGAAAACCCGGATGCGTACCGGGTGGGAAAAGAGCTGATCGAATTTCGCTGGCAGCAAACCCATACGAATTCTAACCGCTGCTTTACGATGCATTTTTATCTGGAGAACGACCTTCCCGTGCTGACCGGACGGTTTCTGAGCCCGGATGGCGGCGAGACGAGAGAAAACGGGAGGGATGCGTCTTCGACCCCGATCCCATGGCAACTTACCTGGGTGCAATGGTTTGAGCTGCAGAATACGCTGGCGGAGGCTGCGCTGCCCGCGTACGAAAAGCCGCCCCAGAATGCTGCAGAGGAGGCCAACAGCGAAATCTGCATCGTCTGGCGCACCGAGGACGGAGAACGATCCGAAAAGTGCAGCGGCGAGGACGCCGCCGCGCTGGAGACCTTGGTGCTTCGCATTGCAGAGGAGGCCTACGGCACATCGCAGCTTGAGGCGGGGCTGCCGAGGTCTGCTCCAAAAGGCGGCTGAGCGCCCCTTGCGCGCAGCGCTGAACAACAGTACGTTTTGCGCAGGGCACACTGCTGTGCGCCCTGCGGAATCACGAAAAAATGAACCCAAAAAATGTAAGGAGGATCTATTATGAAAGGACATGTGTTTTTGAAAGTTACGGGTATTTTGATGATTATTGCAGCTGCATTTTCCATCATTGTGGGCGTATTGCTCGCCGGAATCAGTGCACTTGCTGCGGGGCTGGGTGCGGCCTCCGGACTGAAGTTTACCTTCTGGGCGGCGCTGTTTTTGACGTTGGTCGGCGGCATCTGCCAGTTGATTGCCGGAATCAAGGGCATCAAGCACAGTAAGCGCAGCGAAAAAGCCAAACTCATCGCTTGGGGCGTCATCGTGGCTGTGTTCAGCATTTTGAGCATCGTGCTGGATTTAAGCAATGGCGGCGACTTTAGCATCGTCAGCGTCGTGACGGGCGTGGCCGTTCCGGCTCTGTACATCATCGGCGCAGTGCTCAACGCCAAGGCAGACGCGCCCCTCGGCGCATAATTTAGCAAGCAGACGCAAAGGAGATCGAGATATATATGGGACTGTTCGATAAGAAATATTGCGACATTTGCGGAGAAAAGATCGGCTTACTTGGAAACCGCAAGCTGGAAAACGGAAATCTCTGCAAGGAATGCGCCAAAAAGCTCTCCCCGTGGTTCTCCGACCGGCGCAACAGCACCGTCGAGGAGATCAAGGCGCAGCTTGCCTACCGGGCGGAGAATCAGGAAAAAGGTCGCGGCCTTCCATACGACCAGAACGCTCGGCGCGGACACAAAGGTGCTTCTTGACGAGGATGCCGGAAAATTCATGGTGACCCGGGCCAGAAATCTGGCGGAGGCCAACCCGACGTTCTGGATTTTTCCGATGTGACGGGCTGCAACCTCGACATTGACGAGAGCAGCACTGAGCTTAAACGCGAGGACAAAGACGGCAAAGAGGTCAGCTACAATCCGCCGCGCTATGAATACTCCTATGATTTTTATATCACCATTTTTGTCAACAATCCCTATTTCGACGAAATGCGCTTCCAGATCAACTCCAGTTCCGTGGACATTACGCCGCCGCCTGGAACGCGTCCTGGCATGACGTCCCGGTATAATCCGGAAACCAATGTTGAGTACCGCAATTGTAAAAAGCTCGGCGAAGAAATCCGGCAGGTTCTGACGCAAGTCCGCAGGGATGTGCGTGAAAAGATCGAGCAGGCAGCCGCGCCCAAGACGGCAGTCACCTGCCCCTACTGCGGCGCGACTACCACGCCAGACGCAAACGGCTGCTGCGAATACTGCGGCGGCGCGGTGAACGGCTGAACCATCCATCAAACGACGATTTGGAAAGAAGGACTGAAAAATGAGAAAGTATGTAGCATTGCTCCTGATTGCAGCTGCGCTCTCTGACGCTTGCCGCCTGCGGCAGTAAGGATGCACTGGCCGGAACATGGTCTGCTGATCTCGGAGATGACGGCGTGATCACTTGGACATTCAACGGAAAAGGCAAATGCACCATGGAGAATGCGTATATGACGCAGAACGGCACCTACACCATTGACGGCGACCAGCTTACGGTGACGCTGGAGGCTTGGGGCGAACCGTCTACCACGTTCTCCGTGGACGGCAGCAGCCTTACCATGAAGGAGAACTCCGGTTACGGCATCAGCGGCACCTTTGCCAAAAAATAAGCTGCACAAGAGCCGACGCGAATAGAAACAATGAAAAATGTCTCAGATATGCACTCACATTTTTTCGCCGGAACCGCATGCTATTTCTGCTGATCGGCAGATTTGCACATCCCTGAAGGATACTGGGAGGGAATTATGAAACAGACGAGGGCCAAAACTCTATGCATGCTTCTTGCGGCACTGATGCTGCTCAGCAGCCTCACCGCCTGCGGAAAGGATAAGGAGAAAGACTCCAATCTGATCAAGCTCGGTGACTATGAGCTGCTCTACAAGGGCGCGTGCATCATGGAGGATTCGGAGGGAAACGACGCGATTGTTCTGACGCTGGACTTTACAAACAACGGCAAGGAGAATGCTTCGTATCTTTGGAGCGTCGATGAAACGCTCATGCAGAACGGCACAGAGCTGGAAGTCGCTACAGTCTATACCGATTACAATACCTTTACCACAGTGATCGAAAACCAGTTTGAGGAAGTTGCGCCGGGTGCAACGCTGGAGGTGCAGACCGCCTTCGTGCTGAACAACGCGTCCGGCGAAATCGAGGCGACCTTTGAGGAACTGCTCGGCAGCAAAAGCGGCACCATTACCATTGACCCATCCACGCTCACGCGGGAACAGGCGTCAATGCGCCGGCACGGAGCTGCCTTCCGCAGCGGCTGACGACGCTCTGCTCGAGTGGTGGAACGGTGAATGGTACGGCTGGTGGAAGATGACCGACTGCTCCGGCTCATATGAGAGCATGGAAGGTCAGTGGTGGGATATCTGCGGCGTGATCGAGATCGACGCAGACCGCACGGGCACCGTGACGCTCTGGGATGAGGACTACACCAAGGACGAAGCCATGGCATCGGCAGCTGTCAGCCTGAGCGACACCGGTACTGGCGAGCATGGCACGCTGACATCCGAGGGCGGCTGGTTTACCGATGTGGCCCTCGCGCACGCCGACTGGATCGTCGACCCGGGCTTGCAGGAGCTTGCGGATATCATCTGCATCGACGGCCGGTACGAAAACGGCGACGATACGTACCGCTATGAGATCTATCTGCGCCCGTGGGGACTCTATTGGGATGATGTGGAGGAGGAAAACCGCCCATATCTCTATGCCGACTGGTATCTGCCGCTGATCGACGCGGGCAAGTCCATGCCTGACAGCATCGGAGCGGATGCTCCGGCCGGAAGCGGCAATATGGGCACTACGACGTCGAACCCTGGCGGAGAAACTTCCGGCGGAGACGGCATTGTAACCGAAGAACAGGTACAGAAGGGCTATGTCTGGATGAACGAGGTCAATAAGAATATTTTCGACGCAACCTACGATGATATTGCTGCCTACTTCGGCGTAAAAGGCCAGTTTGTCAAGGAAGAGTACAGCGACCACATGAAGGCAAACTACCGCTACTACAAATGGATCTCTGAGGACGACGAATCCCATTTCATCTACGTCAATTTCAAAGAAACTGTGTCGGGTGTTTATACGGTAAGCGGATTCAATACCAGCGGTTTCTCCGGCAAGGAGGCCATTGCGAGGTATCTTGACACGGTAAAGGCGGAAGCCGCAGAGGCAAACTAGGCAGCGTCTGCGAACGCCGAGATGCAGGACTTCTCCGTGGAAGTCACCCAGTTTGCAAAAGACGATGTTAAGGTCAAAATTATGACGAAGTTCCCGGTATCTGGCTGGTCGTATGACGAGGGCAAGCGCTGCTTGGTGGAAAACGACGATCCCACAGCGTTCGGCGCGGGCGCCATCCAGTTTGAGGTAAGAGAGAACGTTGAAAAAATTGATTTCTACAAGGACGACTTCGAGAACTATCAGGATATCGAAGACCGTGTGATCGGCGGTATCTCGTTCCGCGGCCGCACCTACAGAAACATCGGCTATGATTGGATTCAGTATATCACACAGCTTGACGACGGCCGCGCCCTTTTCTATCGGGCTTCGGAATATGGACTGCGTTCCGGGAACGATGCCCGACATCATTCTCAACAACATGACGTTCCAGTAATGGCGGCATCTTTCTGAGAATTTATATGAAAACCGGCTCCCGCTCCAATTTGGAGCGGGAGAATCCGGCTATTTGCGGAGAAAGCGGAGGTAATGCTGTGAAGCTCAAAACGTTCCTCATCACGGCAAGCCTGTGGATGGGGCTGCTCGGCCTGACCGCCTGCGGCGGTGCTGACGTGCGCACCTATCAGTACCCGGAGACCGCGCTCCTTTTTGACAGTCTTCACATCAAAAAAACCGTTTACAGCCCGGGGGTCATGAAGCTCTATTACCGCGGCGGGCAGTTCAAGGACACGCCCATCCGCTGCTACGATGCAAATTTTGAGGATCTGGGCGATCAGTTTGAATATTCCTTTCAAAACGGCGTTCTGACAGTTCAGGCGGATTTTGCCGAAAAAATCAGCGGGCTGACGATCGAGGATAAAGACCACGATACGGTCTATCATCTGCGCTATCTGGACTCTCCGCAGTTTGCGTGGCTGGCGGATACGTTCTGGCTGGACTACGGTATGATGACGATGGGAGACGAGGCGCGGTATTACAGCGACGCGGAGCGGCAGGCGCAGGCAGAGCGGGAGCGCGCCGAGCATGCGCAGACACGCAATGTTTTTGCGCTGCTCGAGGGCACGTGGATCTCCGAGGATGGCCTGCAAAATATGTGTTTTCCACAGACGCAGATGGGAGCGAGCTGCGCGCGGCGGAGCTGTGGCGCAGCGGACGGAGCAAATGTGGGACGGCTGGGGAGCTGTGCGTCGAGTCCGCGTTTCAGACGCCGTATTTCGGCGGCGAATACAGTGAGGATGTGGCGGAGCACCTGCAGCAGATCGTGCTGGGAAACAGCGACCATGCAGCGGCGGATCTGCACCTCCTGTACGATACGCAAAACGCGGTCATACTGGGCGGCGGGATGACTTACCGCAGAGAGAAGCTGGTTGAGGTGCCGTCTGGCACCGACACAGGAAACGAGGAAGGAACATGGCAACACAAATCACAAATTATCAATGTCCCGCCTGTACGGCACCGCTCCATTTTTTGTAGGAGAATCCGGCAGGCTGGAGTGCGATTACTGCGGCTCAAGCTTCAATATCGCAGAAATTGAAGCGCTCTACGCGAAGAAAGAAGCGAAAGCAGCAGAGGCGGCGCGAAAGCAGGAAGAAACGGAAGCGGCTCAAAAATCTGCCGAAGCGGAAGAGCAAACAGACTGCCGCAGACTGCTCTAACTGGGATACCTCCGGTCTGAACGAGAACTGGGGTGCGGACGCAGACAATATGAAAACCTACTGCTGCCCATCGTGCGGGGCAGAGCTGATTTGTGACGCAACGACCGCAGCCACGTCCTGCCCATACTGCGGAAATCCGTCTGTGATTCCGGGGCAGTTCAGCGGCATCTTAAAGCCCGATTTTGTGCTGCCCTTCAAGTTGAGCAAGGAGGATGCCATTCAGGCGCTGAAGAAGCACTATCTCAAAAAGCCTCTGCTGCCGTCGACCTTCTCCAAAGCCAACCATTTGCAGGAGATCAAGGGCGTGTATGTCCCCTTCTGGATGTACGACGGCGAGGCCAGCGGAAGCGCGGAGTTTCATGCCACTACGGTACATAAGTACACCTCGGGAGATTATGAGGTCACGGAGATAAGTCACTACGATGTGCGCCGCGCCGGTTCTATCAGCTTTGAAAAAATTCCGGTGGATGCGTCGAGCAAAATGCCGGATGATTACATGGACTCCATCGAACCGTTCAACTATGCGGACTTAAAGCCGTTTTCCACAGCGTATCTGCCCGGATTTCTGGCGGATAAATACGATGTCAGCGTTGAAGACAGCCGGGAGCGGGCGGACAAACGCTGCGCGGGCTCGCTGCTGTCTGCGCTGGAGCGTACGGTGTCGGGCTACACCACCTGCAATGAGACGAGCCGAGACATTCACTTGAAGCGCGGCAAGGTGCATTACGCGCTGCTGCCCGTCTGGATCCTGAATACAAGGTGGGAGGGAAAAGATTTCCTCTTTGCCATGAACGGTCAGACAGGCAAGCTGGTAGGCAAGCTTCCCGTCAGCACGAAACGGGTCGTCGGCCTGTTTGCGGCGATCGCGGCACTTCTTATCGCAATCAGCGTGACTGCGCTGCTGCTTTTGGTACGCTAGGGAGGGCTGAGATATGAAAAAAAGAATATGCCGCCTCCTGTTGGCGTTTCTGTTGGTGCTTGTATTCTGCGTGAGCATGGCTGCGGCTGAGCAGACAGGTGCACAGCTTTCTTGCGTGACGGACACTGCCGGACTTCTCAGCGAAAGCGAAAAAATGCTTCTGGAAAAGATGGCGGAAAGCGTCTCCCAAAAAGTATGGGGTCGGTGTATACATCGTAACCGTGGAGGACTATCGGGACTTCCATTCTGAAGGCGTCTATAAGGCGACCTACACCATCTACCATCAATACACCATGGGTGTAGGGGCCGAACCCGCGATGGGATCATGCTCCTGCTCAGCATGGCTGACCGCGACTGGGCAATGTTCTGCTATGGCTCACACTGCGAATATGCCTTCAACAGCTATGGTCAGGAGAAGCTGGAAAAGGTCTTCCTCGACAATTTCGGCGAGGACGACTGGTACGGCGGCTTTGAGGATTACGTCAAGGAATGCAGAGTCTATCTGGAAAAGGCGGCAAACGGGAAGCCCGTCCGGGCGAGCTTGTTTTTTCCGATGCTCGTCGTAATCGGTCTTTCTCTGCTGGCGGCAATCGCGATTGTTGCTGTGATATGGCAGAAAATGGAGACTGTATCAAAAAAAGCAACCGCGAACGACTACGTCTCCGCGGGCCTCCGCCTTACGGAGCAAACAGATCGCTTTACCCATAAGACGACCTCCAGCCGGAAGATCGAGCGCAGCTCCTCCAGCGGAGGAAGCAGTCGCAGCGAATCCGGCGGCGGCGGCTCGGGCCGAAGCGGAAAATTCTGATTGGAAAGGAGCGGCTATGAAAACAACACACAAGCAAGTACTTGCGCTGTTGCTGGCGGTGGCTCTGCTGCTGTTGCTTTGTGCCTGCGCGCAAATTCAGCAGCTCAAGGGCTCCGACAGTGCCCCATTGCCTGAAACGCTTGCCGGGCAAGCCTCGGAAACGCAATCGGAGGATCCCACGCAGCACAGTGAGATCACGGAATCACAGCAGGCGCAGCACAGCGAGGCCACGGAACCGCAGCAGGCGCAGTATGTTGGCTCAGAGGAAGGCAAAAACTCGCTGCTATGGCTACGGGATAAGATTGATTTTTCGCAGACGATGTTCGGGATGGCATATCTCGGCTATGTCGGCGGGCTTTTGAGGAGGGGTTTGAGGCAGGTTTTCCCGCGTGGCTTTGGGAAACCAATGCGGCCCTGCTGCTGGAATACCCCTTCATCGCGGAGATCGATGTGGAGCACATCATCGGCGGTGCAGGGCATCTGTACTGCATCGTGCCGGTCGACGAAAACGCAACAGTTGTGATCAACCGTGTGCAGTGGAATGAAAAAACGAAGACCGATGAGGTTACGGATGTACTCTACCGGTCAGAGAGCGGCGAACCGGTGCTGCTCTTTGCAAATCTCGACGGCATTGCATATGAGGCCGACACCCAGGTCTTCATCACCGACAACAACGGGAACACCTGCGAATGGTATCCCTCGCTTGATGCGATGAGCTATCTTGCGCCGTGTATATCGGAAGCTGGCGACTATCTTTCGTTTGACTTTACGGAATATGCCTGGTATAACGCCCCGCCCGAATTTGCCGACTGGCTTTCTGATGGCTGGACAGGCATGACCGCGCTCGGCCTTGCCGGTTCACAGCGTTCAGGCATGGGCTGGATCACAGATACCATGGCAGGGGAAACCAACCGCTATGCCTGTTTTCGCTGCGCTTTTATCCCGGGATGAGACGGGCGGCTCGGTCGATCTGGATTGGGCATACAAAGACAGCAAGGACTTTGAGGAGATGTGGAGCGGTTCCTGGACGATTCAGACCATTCCGAACGGTCCGAGTTATGTAACGATCAACATATCGCTTGTTGGCGGTAAAAACTACGGTGTCACGGACGGCCCGATGTATCTGTGTGAGACGTATCCCCTTCTGATCAGCCCGAGCGGCACGGAGCTGCTGGTCGGTGCGGGCGAGAGCGGCATTTGCCTGCCGTTCATGTCGCAAAGCACACTGGCATGTGTACTGACGCAGTCCGCGGGATAGAAAGTGTGCAAAGTGTGCAGGAGCAAACTGCTTTGAGGTTGAGCATAGAGACAAAATTCTTTACCATGAGTATGGATCTTCCGGAATTTCAGGCCTGCGTCACGGCGTACCGCAACTGGTTTCAGGAGATTCTGAACTCCATGGACGTCCCCTAACGGCTTCATCGAGGGCTGCAACAACAAAACGAAGGCCCTCAAGCGCGTCTGCTTCGGGATGCGGAACTTCCGGAACTTCAGAAATCGGATCCTTTTCTGCAGCGGTGTACCGAAAAAACCGCGCCGGGGCTAAGCACCCCGACACGGTCTTGGATGATTGTGTTCTTTGCCTCTACCCCAACGATTGACATAGAGCCCGATAAATGCCGATCATGCCGGCAAGGAAAGGCCGCCCGCCTAAGCCGTTCAGCAGCGCAGAGTACATTCCGTTCTGCTAAATCCAGTTGGAATTCAGCTTGTCAAAAAGTGCCTGAGGGCTTCCCATAAACTGCGCGCCGCCCCGGGGGGTCTCCCGGGACGGCGCTTTCTATCGATCTGAAGGTGAATGAGGGGGCAAAAATCAGTTGAACTTGCTGTGGACGATCTCCATGAACTCCTTGACGAGCTTCGCGTCAACGCGGTCGCCGGTCTTGAAGCCGCGGCCGACGATCACGGCATCGCAGTACTCCATGTAGTCCAGAACGTTGTTCGGCTTCACGCCTGCGCCGACGATGATGGGGAAATCGCCCATCTCTTCGCGCATGGACTTGACGTCCGCCGGGGTGATCTTCTTGTTCAGGTCGTTCTCGGTGACGATGACAGCATCGGCATCGTGGCCCTTGGCATTGCCAGCCAGCTCGTTGATGGCGACATTCGGAACGCCATAGGTCTCGGCGGTGTGGACGTCAGCAAAGATCATGGTGTCGGACGGATAGTCCTGACGGATCTTGGCAAGCGGCGTGGAGCAGGCTTCGATGTAGCCGAAGGAACCAGCACGGTTGTCGACATAGGCTTCAAAGCGGATGAAGTCGGCGTCGACGGCGTAGGCCATGGCCCACTCCTGCACGAAGGCGTTCATCTCGATGTTGACGCCGAACGGGATCTTGCAGAACTCGCGGATGCGGGTGGCGATGCTGACCATCAGGGAATAGGCCTCGAGGGGATCTCGGTGCTGTACTGGGGCCAATCGCTGAAGTTCTCGAGCATGATGGCGTCAACGCCGCAGTCGATGAGGGTGTGCGCATCCTCGATGGCGTTCTTCACGATCTCTTCCTTGTTGTTCTGGTAGGCAGCGTTGCCGGGAAGCGGCAGCAGGTGGACCATGCCGATAACTTTCTTCTTGCCATTAAAAAACAGCTTGCTCTTTTCGCTCATTGTAATTTCTCCTTCGATGATTTTGGGCAGCACCGCACAATTCAGCGAGCGCATTCGGCGAGATTTTTGTCGAGGCAAGGTTTGAAAAAGTGCAGGAATACTTTGTGTATTTCTATCTTTTCGAACCGAAAGGATCGGCGAAAAATATCCGGCGAAGACCGAAGATGTAATTGTGCGGTGTTGCCATTTAGCAGCAGACCTCGAGGATGTTGTCCTCAAACGTGATGGCGCGGACCTCATTGCCGCCGTTTGTTGCCGGCTCATAGAGGATGGTGTAGTTGGCAGCCTTGAACTTTGCGATGATCTCGTCGAGCTTCTCGCGGGAGTCGACCTTGATGCAGATGTGCACAAAGCCGGTACGGTTCGGGTCCTTCTTCTCGTCGACGACGGTCGGCTTGGACATCAGCTCCAGCTTCGGGTTCTCGTCGAACTTCATGATGTAAGACTTGTAGCCGTCATCCTCTTCGTAGGTGGCATGGACCTGCGCACCGAAGAAGTCCTCAAAGAACTTTCTGGCGCCTTCCAGATCCTTGACAAACAGACCAACATTGCTGATTCTCATAAGAAATCCTCCTTATTATCAGCGGCAGAAACTGCCGCAGAATTGATGAATTCGGGGGCCGCCGACGCTGTCGGCAGTTTCCTGCCGACAGCAGTGTGGGCACGGCGGCCAGAGTTTTTGCCTGATTTAGGCGATGACGCCGAGCAGGCCGAGCACGAAGCCGAGCAGCATCGTGCCGAAGGTGATGTAGGAGCTCTTGACGCCCTTCTTGGACAGGCCATAAACGCCCATCGTGAGAAGCAGAGGCATCATGTTGGGAAGGATCGCGTCAAACACGCCGGTCTGGAGGTTAAAGACCTCGACGCCCTCGCGCATCATGACGACATTCCAGTTGAAGGAAACATAGCTGCAGATCAGCGCGCCGCAGACCGCGCAGCCGAGGATATTCGCAACCTTGACGACCTTGTCAAAAATGCCGCTCTCCATGAGCTTCAGAACAGCTTCGCCGCCGCTCTTATAGCCGACGTTCAGCATCCAGTAGCCGACACCATAGAAGATGGCCATGAACAGAACGGTGTAGGCAATCGGAGCCCAGACAGCGCCCTGCGTTGCGAGGTTGATGAAAATAACGGACAGAACGGGAAGCAGAACGACCTGAGACAGAGTGTCGCCGATACCGGCGCACGGGCCCATCAGGCCGGACTTGAGGGCGACGAACGCCTCGTCGGGGATGTCGGCGCCGGGCGCTTCTGCTCCTCCATGGAGGCGCAGATGCCGAGGATCATGCCGCCAAAGTCATGGTCGGTGTTGAAGAACATGGACTGACGCTTCATAGCAGCGATCATAGCCTCATCATCGCCCTTGTAGATCTTGCGCAGCAGGGGATCATAGCGGTGCAGAAGCCGAGGCCCTGCATTCTCTCGTAGTTGTAGCAGGACTCGCAGAACCAGTGCCACAGGAACCAGGAATGACGCAGGTCCTTCTTGGTGAAGTACTGATAGGAAAGATCGTTATTCTGCTGGATGCTCTTGAAGCCGGCAAAATCGCTCTCCGTGAAGCCGACCATCAGGACAGCAACGATGAGGAAGATGAATGCCACAGCGATGGTGTTCAGGCCGAGGAAGCTCGTGGCAAGGAAGCCGAGGAACAGGAACCAGCGGGCATTGCCCTTAAAGATGGACAGCAGCATCATGCCGACGCCGACTGCCGGAAGCATGCCGCCCATGACGCTCAGTGCATCGAGGACGCGGCCGCTCAGTGCATTCGTCACGCTGTCGAGGGCATTGGAGCCGAAGTACAGGATGACAAAGACGATGATGAAACGGATAATGGACTTGACAATGTACGGAATCAGGTGTTTGCCCAGATAACGAGCTTGGACTTGCCCTGCTCGATCCACTTGTCAGCCAGAGGAATGAGCATGCACTGGCCGGTCATGGTCAGAACTTCGATCACAGCGCCGACAAGGCCCATAGGAACGGCCAGTGCCAGGCGGTGTTCGTATCGAGGCCGCCGATCAGAGCGAATGTAGTACCCATGATACCGGCCATGCCGGAGTCAGCAGGCAGAGAGCCGCCGGCGGAGACGAGTCCGAGGTAGATGACGTTGATGGTCGCGCCGATGATCGTGCCCTGAACCGGGTTGCCGAGGATCAGGCCGACGACAAGGCCGCCAACGAGCGGACGGTTGATCGTTGCCCACTGGCCCATGGAACCAAACGGCCAGCTGATGTTCGAGAAGCAATAGAACAACGAGATCAGGCAAATTTGCAGGATACTGATATTCACAAGTTCTCTCTCCTTATTTCTATTTTGGGCTTCACCGCAAAAGCGGTGCCGCCTTTGGGTTCTGAGCTCCGGGAGCGGAGTTCAGGCGTGGGACCTGCCGTTTACTTCAACAGCTTCTTGACGTCTTCCTTCGCATCGGACGGGACCATCTGGCAGTAGACGTATACGCCGGCGTCCACAAGATCACGGAATGCCTGGATCTCGTCCGCGCTGGCGGAAATGCTCTTGTTGAAGTGCTTTCTGCCGGGCGCGCCGCCCATATTGCCGAGGATGATCTCCTTGATCTCGATGCCGCTTCGGACCATGGCCAGCAGAGGCTGCGGAGTCTTCGAAAGAACAAGGACCTTTTTCTCCGGCGGGAGAATCTTCCTTTCAGATAGGCGGCGGCATCACTGCCTCATTCATGACCTGCAGCTCCACATCCTTGGGTGCAGCCGCAAACAGGATCCGCTTCAGGAACGCGTTTGAGGCGGAACCGGCATCGATGATGAGAATGACATTCGCGTTGCAGAGCTTCAGCCACGAGGTCATGACCTGACCGTGGATCAGGCGCTCGTCAACACGAGTCAAAACGACATTGCGCATGCTTTATACCTCCTTCCTTACATGATGAATGCTGGGATATGCTTCAGAGCAGCGGAGCTGCCCATAAAGACGCAAAGGGATCAGCGGCAGGCCTTGACGCTCTGCATGAGCTTGGCTGCCAGAGCCTCGTCGATGGGCTCCTCCGCCTTGCCGTGCGGCTTCATGGCCGAGCCGACGATGGCGGCCTCGACGAGAGACAGCTGGTCGGCTGCATTCTGCGCATTGACGCCGCTGCCCGCGATGAGCGGGAGCTTCGTGACTTCGCGCACGCGGCGGATGGTCTCGAGCGGAGAGGCGGAACCGGTGTGCGCGCCCGTGATGATGAGGGCATCCGCGCCGCATTCCGTCGCCATCAGGGCGCTCTCCTCAATGGAGATGGCGCTGCTGAGCATGAACGTGTGCTTCGTCTGGATATCGCACAGGAGAGCGATGTTCTCCGCGCCGAGCAGCTTGCGGTAGCGCTGCAGCTCTCTGGCGCAGGGCTTGACGATGCCGTCGGACGTCACGACCGTGTCGACGAACACCGGCACACGGATGAACGTCGCGCCACAGCCACAGCGATGGCCAGACTCGCCATCGGCTCACAGAACGCCGCATCAATGCCGACCGGGATGGTCGCCTCGCGCGCGCCACGACCGTGAGCCACGGTCAGGGGCAGCCATCTGCTCCCGGCTCGAGCTTCGTTCCGGCGGGATGGTCGCAGAGAATTCTAGCAAT